>OGWZ01000479.1_pt1 | contig 45113 bp, 74 predicted proteins | sample 1576141 | NCBI WGS metagenome assembly OGWZ01 (sample SAMEA3541512, study PRJEB24748) | human gut metagenome | biome: human gut; feature: human-associated habitat; material: faeces | place: China | collected 2012
TGATTTGTAATCAGTGGGCTGCAGGTTCAACTCCTGTCACCAGCTCCAAAAAATGCCGTTCATTCGTGATATTAAATCACATGAACGGCATTTTCTTTTGCAAAAACACGGTAAAATACGGTGAAAAACAGGAATAAACTAACAAACAAGCTAACAAAATCAGTATTTCATTTTTTGCATCTCCTGTAACAAGTATGTCGGGTCGTTGTGGGAAACGTACTTGTTTGCTGTGGTGGAAAAATTTTTGTGACCGAGGATAGCTTGCACGGCGGTTTTTTCAAGGCCGCACTCCACCATCTTGCTGCTGGCCGTGTGGCGAAGGGTGTGCGGGTGCACGCCCTCGATCTGGCACTCCTGCATCAAGGCCCGAAACTTCGTGGCCACGTTTCTCTTGTCCAGTTTCGTTCCAGCCTTGGAAGGTATCAGCCACTCGCACCCGCTGTCCATCATCCAGAAGGCGATGATCTTGTAAATGGGGTCGAGGATGGGGATAATTCGATTTTTGCCCGCTTCCGTTTTTTCGCCGCCCTGCATGTAATGTTCTTTCAGATGCACGTTCTCGCAGCGCATGGAAAGCAGCTCATCGATGCGCATGCCGGTATAGAGAAGCACCATAGCGATCTGCGCTGTCTGACCAAAGCGCTTGTCGGTCTGGTAGGCGCTGATCTTGGCGATCTCGTCCGCCGTAAGGGTGCGCTCTGCCTTTCCGGCCCCGGCAGGAAGGTGAAGGAGCTGGGCGTAGTTCTTGTTGATGATGTCCTGGGCCATTGCCCACTCACATAGCTGGCTGAAAAGGGTGCGCTGCTTCTCACATGAGCTGCGGGAGAGACCGTCTGCGACCATCTGGTCTATGATCTGCTGATAGTCCTCCGCTTTCAGGTCTCGCATTTGTCGGCTGTACAGCGGGGCGGCCTTTTTGAAAGCCAGCTCGTATCCATTTATCATGTCCTGGCTGAGACTTGAAAACTTCGGCTGTGCCCGCCATTTTTCGTAGGCATCCGCAAAAGTACACTTCAGACGCTCTGCCGGGGTGTTCTGGGCGTTGTATGCGTCGAGCGCCTGGACGGCTTCCCCGGGCGTTCCGTATGTGCCCAGCACTTCCTTTTTTCCGGTCACGGCTACATAGGGCCTTGCCCGGACCCCTTTCAGCTTGTACACGCTGCCGCTGCCCTTTGGGCGGCGGCGCTTTTTTCTGTGCACGGGAGCGGACGTTGCATTCTGCTGCTTTCCGCACCACGGGCAAAATAGAGCCTTGTCCGGGATGTTTACATGGCATCTGATACATTTCATTACGCTACTCCTTTCTGCGCCCTATATAGCCCAAAGCGCCGTTCTCTGACGCTGTGCGCCCTGACGCGTAATTGGCTTTCAAATCCTCTATCGGAGGATGCGGCTCGTCCGGGCACGGGTCAAGCCCTCTGATCTTGGCAAAGCTGTACTGATCAATGATAGTGCCGCACACACTGACCCGGTTGTTGAGAGGGCAGTGGAGGTTTGCAGCCATTTCAGATATAACCGCAGGCGGGCTGCTCCCATGTCTGCCCTTGAGCACAAAAAGCAGAAGCCGCCGGGTGAGCGGTGGAAGCGCCTGCACCAGCGTGTGCAGTTCCTTATCTATGGCTGCATCTTCCTTCTGCCCGTCTGGCACTGCGTACAGATCCGGGTGCATAACTTCCATAAAAACCGTGATGGGGGATACTCCGCAGGCTGTGCACCAATCCATGATCTCGTCACTGTCTGGGCTTGTGTCACCTTTTTCCCAGCTTTGCACTGTCCGCTCTCCCTTCTGGACGCGGATCGCAATCTCTCTCTGACTTAGCCCGGCGGATACCCGCGCTTTTGAAAGCGCCTTCCCGATTTGATCAGCGGTAAAATAACTCATGCTTATCACCCCTAAACGCAGCGTGTTATAAAAGGAAAATGGCGCAGAAAAACTCTGCGCCATTCGACAAAAATTACACAGATTTCATTTTCCTCTGGCGCATGGTAGAATCTGGTGCATAAGATGCAAATATTACCAAAAAAGGAGGAAAATGAAATGAAAAACAGTCAGACAGTCAGCATGGACCCCGATATGACCATCATTGACGGAATGCCCGCCAGCGTGCTCACCGGCACGCGGCCCACTCCAAAGCCCTGGGAGGAATGATCTATGGACAAAATGCAGAGCTTTTGCACCCACATCCGCGCCGCCCTGGCGTGCTACGAGGATATGCCGCCCGAGGGTCAGACCCGGGCCCGCTTTTATGTAGCCCGCAAGGCGGAAAGCGTCCGGCGCTTGCTGGATGCCGCCAACTGCCCCGGCGGGGAGCTTGCTGGGGAGCTGCTGCAGAAAATGCAGCGGCTGGACGACGATTCCGTTATTTGACAAGATTATATGCGTCGAGCACGTCCTGGATTCCCTGCTTGTCGGTGTCAGAAACTGTCATGTCATACTTGCTATCTTTTCCCTCAAAGCGAATAATCGTTTTTTCGGAACTTGCAATTTTCTGAAGCAAGTCAACGTATTTGGAAGCAGGATTAACGTCAACGGCTTCGTATACACCGCCGGTGAACACTTGCTGGTTTACATCGAAGTAATTGAACGGAATTGTAGCAGCTTTTTCACCGTCGATATTAATAACTACATCTGAGAAGAATACCCAATCAGATCCGGTGTAGTTGAATTTCCAAAGCAGGCCATAATTCCCGTCTTTTTCTCCGATATACGGAAGAGCAAAACTTCTGCTATTGGCATACTCTGGATAGCAGGAAGGCATATAGTAAGCAGAATTCTCGACCTCGTCCGCTTTTTTCGTTAGCTTTGCGAGGGCTGCATCGATTTCGGCTTGCTTTTCTGCGCTGGGGATTGCGGTGCTTCCAGACTGCATAGAGGCCGCTTGCCTTCCGGCAGAAGCGGATTGTGAAAATTGAGGGTCTTCGATAGCAGTGAGAAAACCGCCAATAAGGATAAACGCAAAGAACACAAGAAAGACTGTGCCACACCCGCGCTTCTTTTTGGGCTTTTTCTTAGAATTTGCCTGTGCCTTTTCTTGTGCAGCAGTCTCTTCGCTCAACGGCGCTCCACACTCCGAACAAAATTTGGATTCTTGGACTTCGCTGCCGCATTTGGGACATTTCATAGTACATTCTCCTCATTTCAAAATAATACAAAAAAATATAGTCAACGCTATTGCATTGAACACTTAATGGTTGTATAATGGCGTTGTAAACTAACCGAATTCAGAAAAAAAGATTCAAAAATAGGCAGCCGCTCAGCTGCCATAAAAAACAAATTATCAAAGAACTTTGCCAAAGGAGGAAAACAAAGTGCAAGAACATAGCACAAAATTGATGAAATCGGCCCCGGAATGTGTTATACTTGAGAAAATCAAGCTTGCACTTTCTCTTGACATCGATGTTGGCGCGCTGCTGGAAGCCGCGCAGAAAGGATAACGTTATGAAAATCGAAATCACTGCCACCCCGCAGGAAACCGCAGATTTTATTCACCTTCTGGAAAAAGAAAGATCCTATGTTGCGGTGAGCAATTGCATCAGAGAAAGCCTGAACGAGCTTGCCAACTCCAAAGAATCAATCGTCAAAATTTAACACGCCCGTTTTCTGCAGAGCGTCAATCACGATCTCAACGGAGCCGATCAGGGAGCTCTTGTACAGCACTGCTATTTTTTCGAGATCGGAGCGTTCAGGATGAGCGTCCAAATCGGCAACTGCTTTTCGTGCGTATTCGTTCACAGAACTATTGATAACAGCCTGAAATTCAGCCTTTTTCATTTTTATCCCCCTTCGCTGCCTCAAGTGCAGCGTCAAGCATCTTTTCAAACATAACCCTTTGCGCAGGGTCAAGCTGCTCATACTTATATAGTATGGCTTTAGCGTGCGCATTCAGCTCACTCTCTTCACTGGGAGTGGGCTTTTCTTTTTGCTCCGGCTCCTTGCCCTTCAGCTCTTCCACTGTTACGCCCAAGGCGTTTGCAATGGGGCCTAGCATTTTTTCGGGAACGTCACCGTCTCTGTTTGCGATTTCTGCGAGATATCCGTGACTTCTTCCAATCTGCCTGCATACAAAAGCCAACGAAATGCCTTTTTCTTTGGAGATCTTTTTGACGGTTTGGATATTTCCCACAAAAAACACCTCCCAAAACTGTGCATCTAGATAAAATTCTAGAAAATCCAAATTATCTATTGATATCTAGAATTTTATCTAGTATAATACTAAGCACAGGGCAAACAAAACCAAAAGCCCCTGATAACATTATATCGGGCAAACGCTAGATTTTATTCACTTTGTACCTCGCAACTACATAGTAGCATATTTTCTAGTGATTTTCAAGCCCGGAAAGGAGAATTGCTAGTGAATGTTTCAAAAATTGACCAGTTTTGCAAGCTGCACGGGCTGAGCCGCACTGATCTGGAAGAGGTAGCAGGCCTGAGCAACGGCGCAATTGGCAAGTGGGAGCGCAGCGTCTACGGCCCCAGTATCAGCCAGCTGATGAAGGTGGCTCGATACTTTAAGGTATCCGTGGACAAGCTGCTGGTGGAAGAAGAGGGAGGAGGAAAGACGGCGTGAACGGCAACAAAAAGCCCGGCGAACCGCTGAAACCGTGCCCATTCTGCGGGCAGGAGCATACAACCATCACTGAATCGAATACTGAGGGCATTCGGATTAGATGTCCGAAATGCAATATCACATTTACCCGCGATTTTTATGAACATCGCGGGGAATTGGGCAGGCAACGAACTATTGAAGCGTGGAATACTCGCCCTGAATAACCCCGCCTGATGATGGTTGCAGGCATCCAGCAGGGCCTGCAGCTGTTCTTCTGCAAGTTGGCCGAGGTCTGGATGATTCACTGCAGAGGTGAAGCCAGCCATCTTCTCGGCGGTCCGCTGGTATCCGGCAAAACAATCGATTTCTTTGTTCGCACTCATTTTAACACCTCCCTTCTGTCCTATTCTACCGCAGAAGGGAGACCCCAACAAGGAGGTTTACATGACAGACATCATCTTATCTACCCAGAACGGCGAACCGGTGGCATCCAGCCGCCAGATTGCTGAGAACTTCGGCAAGGAGCACAAGGACACTTTGGAGAGTATCCGCCAGATTTTGGCGGCGGAAAATTCCGCCACCAAATCCATGTTCTACGAAACAACGTTTGAGAACCGCGGCAAGCAGTACCCCATGTACCTGATGAACCGGGATGGTTTCAGCCTGCTGGTGATGGGCTTTACCGGCAAGGCGGCGCTGGAGTGGAAGCTGAAGTACATCCAGGCGTTCAACGAGATGGAGAAGAAGCTGGCCACTCCGCAGATGCCCAAGCTCAGCAAGGAGCTGCAGGCGCTGTTCCTGCTGGACGACCGCACTCAGAGGCAGGAGCAGCGGATCATGGCGCTGGAGAACACCATGACGGTGGATTACAACCAGCAGCGCGTTCTGCGCAAGAGCATCAGCCGGGCTGTGATCAGCGCCCTTGGTGATGAGAAAGCCCCGGCATACATCGACAACCATGTGCGCAGCAAGGTGTACAGCGAGTGCAACCACGATGTGCAGGACTGGTTCAGGGTAAACAGCGTGGGAAACATCCCCCGCAAGCGCTTTGACGAGGCCGTGGAGTACATCCAGCGCTGGAAGCCCAGCACCAACACCGTGATGCTGATCCAGCAGACCAACGGCCAGACCAGTCTATTTGACCGAAATTGCGCCCCAGCGGGAAGATTGGTGGATTGATATGAAAGAGCTTGTCTCCTTTTTTATCACTGTTTTTGTCGTTTCCTATATCATTATTCAATATCTCGAAAAATGAGGAATAGAGCATGAAAAAATTAATTGGCTCCATTGTTACCGCTCTTGCGATTGCGGTGCTGTGCGTCTTGTGTCTTAATCGTGTGCCTGTGGGATATGTTGGCGTGGTTTACTCTGCCAAAGGCGTAGAGCAAACCACGCTCTCCCAAGGCTGGCATTTTCTCTCTCCTATGAAGCATGTCAGTGAGTTTCCGATCAGTCAGCAACAGATTATTTTTTCCGATGACCCATCTGATTATAACGTAAAAGAGCACGCCGATTGGCACATTGATGCACCGGCAAGCGGTGGTATGGTCGGAATCAACCTTACCGTGAATTACAACTTTATTCCGGATCGTGTTGTGGAACTATACAGCCGATTCAACGGAATGGACGGTAAAACACTGGTAGAAAGCAGAATTCAGAACAGTATTATCGCTTACGTCAAAGAAGTTACGCCGCAATTCTCCGTGATGGATATTTACTCCGAGAAAAAGACGGAAGTGAATAACGCTATCACGAACTATTTGAATGATAAACTTACATCTGAATACGGTATCAATGTCTCTAGTGCACTTGTGATTGACGTAGAACTGGACGACACCCTGACCGAAAAGATTCGTGCAAAAGAGCAGGCCAAGCAAGATGCGGAAATTGCGGAATTAAACAAGCAAACTGCTCTTGCCCAAGCGGAAACGGACAAGGTTAAGGCTCAGGCACAAGCAGACGTGAAAGTTATCGAAGCCCAGGCGGAAGCTGATTCTAACCGGATTGTTTCCGAATCTATCACCCCTGAGCTTATTCAAATGAAAGAAGCCGAAGCCCGTTTGAAGCATGGTTGGGTGACCGTTCAGGGAACCGATACCATTGTTACCAACGCAGAGAGTTAAGAAGGAGGCAGCGGCATGAGCGAAAGGATCACAATGAAAGGCGTTGCAGAGTGCTGCGAGATGTTCCGGGCAAATCTTGTCCCGATGAGCCCGAATAAGTTCTGGAGTAATGTTGCATCCGGAGAATTCGCCGGATGGGTAGTCCCCCGGGAAGATACCCAACGGCGGCAGGCAACAATCTACATCGACGGTTTTATCGAGTATATGCACCGGCGCGGATGCAAGATCGTCCGCCCGTATGAGAACGACAAGGAGGAAATGGAAATATGAAGATCAAATCCACTGTTTTGCACATCCTGGCCGCTGGCTGCGGCTGCCTTGGCCTGCTGTACGGCATGGGCATCGAGGGCGGTGCACAGACGGGAGGAACCATCTCGGACGGCCAGTTTGCCACGGCCCTGTGCCTGGTTCTGGCAGCGGTGCTTTTCCTGCGGCTGGGCTTTGCCGCCCAGGATCGTGAGCAGAACGCCCGCCGCTATGGCCGCGTTGACCGCACCCACGCCCGCACCGAAGAGCCGGAGTGCCGACAGAACCGGAGGGGCGCATGAGCATGATCGTGTATGCTTATGCCTACCGCAAGAACCCTCTGGGGTGCGATGTCAGGCAGTTCACAGACCCGCTCACGCCGGACGAATACCCCGGGGAGCCCGCCAGCGTTAAGGCCCAGCACTGGGCAGACGAGAACATCCGGCACTATGAGATGATCCAGGTGCGGGATGCTCTGGGAAACCTGCTGTATGCAAGATAATGCGTTTTGAATTACGCAAACCACAAGATATAGGAGAAATCAGCATGAAAACCAAAATTCTGAAAGTCAAGATCACCTTCCTGGAGCCGGTGCTGGGCACTTGGCCCTCCAACCAGAACGTTGCCCGGGATTTCATTGCCAGCAAGAGCCCGGATGCTGCCACGATCGAGGACGAGGTGGCCGCTCTGGGCGCGGATGCCGTGGCAGACAAGGGCATGACCGTCTTCCCCCGCAACGAGAACGGAGAGCCGGTGCTCTACGACTACCAGATCAAGGGATTCTTCAAGGATTCCTGCGGCATGCTGGCCCGTGTGGGCGGCAAGACCGAGACCGGCAAGAAGCGGGCCGTCAACGAGAGCGGCAAGCTCTCTGCCTACAAGAAGGTCATCGACGGCCTGATCTTCCCGCAGCCCCGCATGATCCCCATCAAGGTCAACGGCAAGATCGGCGACTGCCAGCGCCCCCTGCGTGCCCAGACGGCCCAGGGTGAGCGTGTGAGCCTGGCCAACTCTGAGGAGATCCCGGCAGGTAGCACCTGCGAGTTTGAGATCCTTCTCATGGACGAATCGCTCGAGAATGCGGTTCTGGAGTGGCTGGATTACGGCGTTCTGCGCGGCATTGGCCAGTGGAGAAACAGCGGCAAGGGCCGCTTCACCTTTGACATCATCGACTGAGCAACGGCATTGCATGGATAGGATTTGATCTGCTACGGCAATGATATGATTTGCAAAGGCGCGGATATGTGCGCATAACTCGGCAACGGCATTGTGCTGACAAGTTTGCTCAGCAGGGGCACAGGTAGTCACTGCAGTGCAGCGCGGGGCAAAGGCAAGGCTCAGCTGGAAAGCGCAGCGCAACGGCGTAGATAGGCGTAGATCGCTTGGATCAGACTTGCCTCGATAAGCAAAGCAAAGGAAATGCAGGGCCTCGTGTCGAAAAGCGAAGGCAAGGCTGGGCGTGGTGTGGGCGGCAAGGCATGGCAAGGGCGTTGAGCAGATACGCGCCGCTCTGCTATGCATCGCAAAGGCATAGCGTTTCATGGCAACGGCTATGCGAAGTTTTGAAAAGCTGGGCAATGGCAGCGTAGAGCGTGGTGACGAGCCGCAAAGGAATTGTGGGGCTGCGTGAAGAAGGGCAAGGGCTTGGAAAAGCGGAGCTGAGCAATGGCACAGAGATGCTTAGAGGCGACTTGCGAAGGCATAGATAAGCCAGGCTGACCTAGGAAATGCAAAGGCGTAGATGAGCATAGAGCAGCAACGGCGTAGAGCAGATTCGCGCTGAAGAGCAAAGGCAAGGAAACGCAAGTAGAGGCGGAGACGCGCGTAGCAAAGGCAAAGCAAAGTATTCTTGAACGAAAGGAGATTTTACAGTGAGTAAAACAGAGCTGCTGTTCCGGGCCGTGGAAGCACTTTCCACCCCGGCGGCAAAGATGGTGGCCCGCGGGCTGACCTTATGGATCGGATTTAACGTTCTGGTCGTGGTCTTTCTGGTCTGGCGGGCATGGAAAAACGGGAGGTGGCGCAAATGAGCACGGTTCAGATCTATGGGGCGGATATGGTCTTTCTGAACGAGATCCATTTCCGGTGTGTGCAGGACGCGGAACAGTATGCGGATCAGCTCAAAAAGACTGACCCGACGCGCACGTACCTTGTCATGGACGATTCCGGGCAGCCGGTGTCTATGAGGTGATCCTTATGCAGTGTGATGAAAAAAAAGAGATCTGTCTGAACTACGCAGCCAATGTGCCGGAATGGAAGCTGTCACTGATACTGGACGCTCTTGCAAAGCTGGGCGATGCGTCCCGGTGCTGCGGCACGGTTCAGAAGGCGGTTGCCGGGGGTCAGTCGTATATGAGACTGCACCCGGACAGTGAATACGCGGGCGAGGATCAGGCTGATTATGTGCACATCTGCCAGGAAGCGGCCAGAGCATTGGGCCGCGCAGTCTATGCGGTGGAGATTGTTCTGTCACAGTCAGAGTGCTTCGGAATGATTAAGGATCTGGCATACGGTGCAGAGACAGCATACAACAGCTCTTACGCTGAACTGGAGAGCATGTGCCGGAATCACGGATGCAAAGAGGTGGAGTACAAACATGGACAAAATGACCATTTATGAAAGCGCCCGTGGCGTGCCCAAGGAAGCGCGGAAGTCGATTGGCGGCGGCCGCCTGAAGGGGATGACGGACATCAATCCCATGTGGCGGGTCAAGAAGCTGACAGAGCTTTTTGGTCCCGCTGGCATTGGTTGGCGGTTCGATCCGCCCATCTTTGAGGAAAAGCCCGGGGTAAACGGGGAGATCATGGTGCACTGCTGCACCAATCTTTACATTCGGCAGCTCGATGAGAGCGGGGAAAAGAACGAATGGAGCGCCCCGATTCCCGGCGTGGGCGGCTCGATGCTGATCTCCACAGAAAAAGACGGCAAGCGCACGGATGACGAAGCCTATAAAAAGGCCTACACGGACGCGCAGAGCGTGGCCTGCAAGGCCCTGGGCATCGGCGCGGATGTTTACTGGGAGAAAGATACGACCAAGTACGACAGGCCCACAGCGCCGTCCCCGGCAAAGCCCACCTGCGCCAGCTGCGGGAAGCCCGTGGAAGGGTTTACTTACAAGGGCGAAAAGGTCACTGCTCAGCAGGCAGCTGACCGGAGCAAGAAAAAATATGGGCGTATCCTGTGCATGGAATGCGCTAAAAAACAGCCGAAAGAAGATGGAGGATTGACGCATGCTTAACGTCGTTGCATTGATGGGCCGCCTGACCCATACCCCTGAGCTGAAGACCACCCAGAACGGCACCAGCGTGTGCAGCTTCAGCATTGCGGTTGACCGTACATATACCCCGAAGGGTGAGGAGCGCAAGGCCGATTTCATCGATATCGTTGCCTGGAGGCAGACGGCAGAGCATATCTGCAAGTACTTCCAGAAGGGCAGCATGATCGCCATTGACGGCAGCATCCAGACCCGCTCGTATCAGGACAAGCAGGGCAGCAACCGCACGAAAGTGGAGGTTCTGGCAAACAACGTCAGCTTTTGCGGCGCAAAGGCGGCAGACAAGCCCTCTGTGCGTGATTTTGACAAGCAGACGAAAAGCTACACCTCAGAAGCAAAAGCCTCTTACAGCGCCCCGCAGGCGGCACAGGGCTTCTCGCAGGGTTCTGCAGATGATTTTGCAGAGATCACAGACGACGGCGATCTCCCGTTCTGACCTCCCAGCTGTGCTATCTGGCTATACGGGCGTGCGGAAGGAGGTGAAGACACACGGCTACCGGAAAAAGATACTACTGGCTAAAGCTCAAAGACAGCTTTATGCGGTCTGACGCGGTGGATTTTCTCATGGGGCAGAAGAACGGCGCAAACTATGTGGTTTTGTACCAGATGCTCTGCCTTATGACCATCAACACCAACGGCAGGCTTTCACGGCAGATCGGTGAGGTGATCATTCCGTATGACGTGGACAAGATTCAGCGTGATACCAAGTGGTTTTCTACCGATACTGTGCGCGTTGCGCTGGGTCTTTACGCGAAACTTGGTCTGATTTATCAGGAGCAAGACGGCACACTTGTGCTTGCAAACCACTCGGAAATGGTCGGAAGCGCGACAGACTACGCAACGCAAAAAAAACTGCAAAGAACGAACCAACGTCTAATCGGCTCTTCTGACTGTGGACATTGTCCACAGGATGTCCACGAAAACGTCCACAAAAATGTCCATACAGATATTAGAGATAAGATATTAGATATAGATAAGTCGTCGTCATCTAAAGATGACTCCTCCTATACAGGGACGATGACGACGATATCGCCTGTGGATTTTTTTAGAGAAAACATCGGTAAGTTGAGCGCTAACGGCGAAAAAGAGCTGACCGGTTACATCGAGCGCCTGGGCGATGATCTTGTGACCGAGATCATCCGCAAGTGCGGGGATCTGGGCGGCAGAAGCTGGGCCTATGTCCGCAAGGCGCTGGAAGAGGCCGACAGGCAAGGCTGCACGTCTGTGGAGGAGTACCGCAAGACAAACCCCATCGGGGCGGGACGGGACAAGCTGGTCACGCGCCCCCCGGAAGATGCAGCAAAAGCCACCGATTTCCTCAAAAACGCTGCAAATCGCAGGCCTTTGCGCAAGAAAGGAGAGCCGAAGAGTGCCTAAGTATCATGTTGTTGTGCTGTGCAGCGGACCGGTAGGGGACGCGGCCCTGACCTACCGTCTGACCGCAAGCAGTCAGCAGGCCGCAGAATTTCACGCCTGCCAGATGGCGGGAGATCACTACCCGGAGTACCGGGATATTCATGTCAAGAGAACGGAGGTTTTGACACATGGCTGAGAAAAGACTGATCTATGCGGAGGATGCAATTCGGCATCTTGAAAAATGGATTATTGAGGCTGAGAAATGTGAAACAGCCTCGACATACATTGTGGCAACCACGCTGAAGCACGTGTTAAAACTCGTCAATTTGGCACCTACCGCACACCCTGCATGCACCTGCCAGAAATGGCACCCGGCCAGTGAGATTCCGCCGCTGCACCACGAGGTGGACGAGGACAAATGCGAGGGCACTCTTGAGTGCGATGTGAGCGAACAACTGCTCCTGTACACGGAAGAGGAGGGCTACAAAATCGGTGTCTACATGATGGACTGCTATGGGTTCGATGGCTGGTTGGATCCTGACTATGGCGGAACCATCCGCCATGTGGTGGAGTGGCAGTACCCGCAGAAACCATCAAAGGAGAGAAGCGCATGAAAGTGCTAATTGCCTGTGAGGAATCGCAAGAGGTATGCAAAGCGTTCCGGGCTCGTGGACACGAAGCCTATTCTTGCGACCTGATTGAGCCGTCCGGTGGACACCCTGAGTGGCATGTCCTCGGTGACTGCCTAAAGGCTATTGAGGGGGGGGGCAGGTCGTGACCATGGATGGAATCGCGCATGATGTGCCCCGCTGGGATATGATTATCGCATTTGTCCCCTGCACAAAGACGAGCAACGCGGGAGCAAGACACCTGTACAAGGGAGGAAAGCTCAATCTTTCCCGGTATTATGAGGGATTGTGCGGCAAGGCACTTTTTCTTGCCGTGTGGGCGGCAGATTGCGAAAAAGTGGTGATTGAGAATCCTACCCCCAGCAAGATTTTTGATTATCCAAAGCCTACGCAGGCAATCCAGCCCTACGAGTACGGACATCCATACAGCAAGAAAACGCTACTGTGGGAGCGCGGTGTACCGCCGCTGCACCCAACAAACATCGTAGAACCTACCGCGACATGGTGCCCGTCCGGCTCCTATTCGCACAAGCATGGTGAGCAACACAAGGGCATGTTTACCACTGACCGCGCAAAGAACCGGGCGAAGACTTTTCCAGGCATTGCAAAAGCAATGTCTGAACAGTGGGGGTGATACCGGATGAGAACCCAGAATCCTCCAATCGGCACGTCCATGTGGCATGTGCTGGAACACCTGTACTACGAAAAGACACGCGCGGGGCCGCTGATGGAATATGTGGTATGTGAAGCCCGTGTGACCGGCTATTTTCAGGGTGGCTACACCGAGATCAGGCTGACGGGAAAGAATGCGGGCGGGTTTATGACGCCGTACTCCTATCCACTGAAGGACATCGGTGAAAAGCTGTTTTACACGCCAGAAGAGGCTGCCCGGCTTGCAAAACGAATGACAGAGAACGAAGAGAAAATGCTCTGGTGCAGGGATCCACTGCGCAGGCCGTGGACGGAGTACATCGTGCCGGTAGCGGAACAAATGAGCTTATTTCAGGAGGTGAGCACATGAAAAAGCGGATTTACCTTGTTCTCGAAACGGAAGCGGACGAAGACGACGAGAGCATCCTTAGCGATATTGAGCAAGAACTTGGGATGGCTACGCATTATTTCGAAACCTGCTCTTATAGCGAAATCGGGTTTGAGGGCTTGTGGAGAAGCACATTCGAGCAACCGCCTAAGAAAGAAGATGCAGATGAAAACGGCTATGTGATGGCGATTGCTGGGCCGATTACAAAGTCCGATTGCGTAGGTTATCCATATAAGTGGTTGTGGAACGTCGTTGCAAAGCATCCATGCGCATACCCTGTTTGGAAGCCCATCAAGGAGGTCTGATACATGGCAACGACAGAAATGAACAAGTTGGACGCCGCCCTTACTGAGATGTGCATTGATGATTTGATTGGAGGAAAGCTATGAAAGCTGTGCTTTTGAGCATTCGGCCTGAATGGTGCGACCTCATCATTCGGGGGCAAAAACCATTGCGGATGCCATCTGCGACATGGACGATGAGGAGCTGGCCAAGCGCCTTATCCCCATTGTCGTGAATCAGATGTGCGAGGACCATGTACACACGGAAGAAGAGGCGCTGAAGTGGCTCCAGCAGCCTGCCAGCTGCCTGAAGGAGTAAGGAGGACGAAATGGCAGAGCACTACAAGATTGACTGTGACAAGGTAGAGGACAGAAAGGCGCTGACCGTCATTCTCGCAATGAACGGCTACACCGTCCGCATGGGCAAAGAGAAGCGCGGCGGAAAGTCTACCTTGACCTACTTCGTGGAGTATTGGAGGGCTGACAATGAAGGGTAACACAGCGGACAGCGCCCGCCGCAGCTACATGGGCGCTCGCAGCCGGGCAGAGGGCGCAGGTTTTGAGGCCATCATCAGCTCCGCTTGCGACTACTACCGCGCAATCGGGCGGGCAGACATCGAGAAAACCCCGGAGCCGATGAAGCCCCTCGGTGGTGCAGATCGCTCCGGCAGATTTCTCGCCTGCTACACCAAACAGGCACAGCCAGACTACAAAGGCGTTCTCTCAGGCGGAAGAGCGGTCGTTTTCGAGGCGAAGCACACAGACACCGGTCGTTTGTTGTTCGACCGCGTATCAGCCGAGCAAGCCGCCTGTTTGCGCCGGATATCACGGCTGGGCGGTATCGCGTTCGTTCTGTGTTCATTCAATGGCCGGGAGTTCTACCGCATTTCGTGGCCGATCTGGGAAGACATGAAGAACGTGTTTGGCCGGAAGTACATCACCCCGGCGGATTTGGCAGAGTACCGTATCCGCGTTGCAGCGCCCGGAGTGTTGCTATTTTTGGAGGGAGTAAAGGAGAAAAAAGATGATCTTCACATGTGCACCTGAAAATGAAAAGCGAGACGGTGTAGATTACCGCACCGTCAAAGCGTGGTTCCAGCAGTGCAGAGACCTGGCGGAGAAGGTCGAGGCCCAGAAGCAGAAGATCCAGCGCATCCGGGACACTGCCGAAAAATGCACCCAGAGCATGAGCGGGATGCCCACGGGCGGTGGAGCCGGTGACAAGGTGGGCTTTGCCGTGGAGAGAATCGACACAGAAGAGCGGAACCTCAAGCAGATGGAGCTTGATCTCTGTGAACTGCGCATCGAAGCTGCCCGGCGGATCAACTGCCTGAGCGGCTCCATGCGTACTCGCAAGCAGGCTGACTGCATTCACGGTTTTTACGTTAAGAACTTGTGCCAGCGCGAAATCGCGGAGAGCGTGGGATTTAAAAACACCCATGCCGTTTCCGTCTATATCCGGGAAGGAATAGAGGCGCTTGCAGAAATTTGGAAAGATATCCAAACTGACCGATAAAACGTGTATTATTTTGGCACGTTTTTTGTACCTTTTGAATTGACATTTGTACTGAATTCCTGTATCGTGACATAAGCGGAACCGCGCAAAGCGGTGCGCCGCTCCTCAGCAGCTTCCAAAGCGCGGCCCCGTACGAATTCTCCTTTCGTTCATGCCGCTTAACGCTTTTCGCTTTGACACCGTGCTTTGCGGGCTGCTTCTATGCGAGAAATGGTGTCCAGACCGACCATGGAGGTTTAGGCGCAGTTCAAGTCTGCAATCTCGCACCGAACGCCGCAAAGTCTGTAGCGCGGCAGATCTGACGCATGGAGTGATTCACCACCGGTGTTCGGGTGGGTGTGGGATCCCTGAAATCTTGCCCACGCCCTGAAACCTCCGCCCGTGAACAGCAGCACCGGAAATCCGAGCGGGCCAGCATGCCCCGCAGGATGTGCGTCAACTCAAGCAGCCCCGGCGGCGAACCGTGGGCTGTTTTTATTTGCTATATGGCCGCCTGAGCGCAATGTGGAGCGCGGTGCGTGTGTGTAGGCACGGCTGGTTCGATTCCAAGGGCGGCTTTTTATACTCCGGCAGCTCAAGTGGTAGAGCAGCGGTCTCCAAAACCGCAGGTTGCAGGTTCGAGCCCTGCCTGGAGTGCCAGACTTTGCATGACCGGGGGACGGCATGCAGAGAGTAGCGGGGCATCTGGCCGCAAAAGTTCCGGATGCAGCGGCAACGTCTTACTGTCCGGTAAAAACAGATAACGGCGGTGCTGCTTATATGCCGTCATAGCTCAACTGGGAGAGCGCCGCCCATTTAAGGCGGGACAACGTTGGTGACACCACATGGCTGTTACAACCCGATACATCCGAGGCACTGAACCATGCCCCGGCGGGGGCCTGTGGGTGCCGGTTCAAATCCGGCTGACGGCTACCGTGATTTTTAGCTTGAAATAGCTTGAGATTTAGCTTGAGCAATTTCGGGCTTTTTTGTTTTATTGGGAGGTGAGCGCATGGCGTTCGGCGAATCGTACGAGGAGTTTGTTGAAAAGTTCAAGCCCAAAAAGACCACGGATGATTGCTATACACCGCCCAGCGTGTACGCGGTCATACGGGACTGGGCTTGCAATGAATATGGAATCGACCCAGCTAAAATTGTGCGCCCATTCTACCCGGGCGGCGATTATGAGCGCTTCGATTATCCAGAGGGTGCTGTGGTGCTGGACAACCCGCCGTTTTCGATCTTGTCCCGAATCTGCGGATTCTATCTCGATCGTGGAATTTCGTTCTTCCTGTTCGCTCCGTCTTTGACGGCGTTTTCTGGAAGGACAAATACTATGCGGATGAACCATATTATTTGTGACTGTCAAATCGAATATGAAAACGGTGCAATCGTCAAAACGAGCTTTGTGACCAGCTACGGCGGGGACGTCGTAGCGCAGACCGAATCCAGGCTGACGAAGCTTGTAAACGATGAGGTGGAGCTCCTGCGGCGCACCAAAACAGTACAACTGCCAAAGTATACATACCCGGATCATATTGTAACGGCGGCATTGCTTCAACGTTATAGCCGCTATGGCGTTGATTTCAAAGTGCACAAAAAGGACTGCACTCCAATTTATGCACTGGACGCACAACGTTCCACGGGAAAAAGCATTTTTGGCGGTGGATTGCTGCTGTCTGATTGTGCTGCGGCTGAGAGGGCTGCGGCTGAGAGGGCTGCGGCTGAGAGGGCTGCGGCCATAAAATGGGAACTGTCCGCGAGGGAGTGCGCTATTGTAGAGTATTTGAACAGCCATGAAAACTGAATATGACATCAAGACTTTAGGAAGGTGGTGGCAGTGGGTGCGCAGCGGTTGACAGACAAGCAGAAAAAGAAGATCATTGCGGACTATGTGCAGCTGCAAAGTTACCGGGCCGCCGCAAGGCAAAACGGCGTTTCAGACGCAACCGTCCGAAAAATCGTAAAAGGAGACCCGGAAAGTTCGCAAAAGTGCGCACTAAAAAAAGAGGAAAATGCGCAGGACATGCTCTCCTACATGGACAGCAAGAAAGAGCGTGTTCAGGAGATCATAGATGTTTATCTCGGTGCCCTGACAGACCCGGAGAAGCTGGAAGGGGCAACCTTGCAGCAGATCACCACGGCGCTCGGCACTCTGATCGACAAGTGGACAGTCATTGACGATCGAAAGAAGGGCGACTCCTTCCACCAGACCGTAGAAGATGACCCCATCACCAAGAGCTTGAAGGAGGAGTTTAAGAAATGAGCTTCTCCCCGAAGCAAAAACAGATCCTGACTTTTCCGTATGAAAGCGACTACGATGCCCTGATCTGTGACGGTGCGGTTCGTTCCGGCAAGACCTCCATTATGTCTTTGTCCTTCGTGCTCTGGATGATGGCAGAATTCAACCATTGCTCCTTTGCATTTTGCGGAAAGAGCGTGGGCGCGGTGGAACGCAACATTGTTCAGCCGCTTCTGTCTGTCCGGTACTTGCAGCAGCAGTTCCAGATCACCTACAACCGCAGCGGCCACGTTCTCACAGTGCAGCGCGGCAGCAAGGTAAACATGGTGTACCTGTTCGGAGGCAAGGACGAAAGTTCTTACATGCTCATTCAGGGCATCACGCTGGCCGGGGTGCTGCTGGATGAGGTGGCGCTCATGCCCCGGAGCTTTGTGGAGCAGGCGCTGGCCCGATGCTCTGTCACCGGTGCCAAGTTCTGGTTCAACTGCAACCCGGAGAACCCGGAGCATTGGTTTCGCAAGGAGTGGATCTTACAGGCCAAAAAACATCGGGCGCTGCATCTGCACTTCTTGATGGACGATAACCCGTCACTGGATGAGCGCACCCGGGAACGCTACCGCAGCATGTACAGCGGCGTGTTCTATGAACGCTACATTCTGGGCCGATGGGTGATGGCCGAGGGCCTGATCTACGATATGATGGACACAGAAAAGAATGTTTTCAAGCCGGGTGAAGAGCCTTGCTGGCTTCGTTCTGTGGCCGTTCGGTGGATTGGCGTAGACTATGGAACTGTTAACGACACGGTGTTTTTAGAGGCTTATGACGACGGAGAAACGCTTTGGATTACAAGCGAATACCGGTGGGCGAGTAGGCAGGAACACCGGCAAAAAACAGATGAGGAATACGCTGATAATTTTATGGAGTTTATGGGCAAAAATCCTTGCGCAGTCATTGTTGACCCCTCTGCAGCGTCGTTTATTGAGGCAATCAGGAGGAGGGGTGTTTATGTTATGGAGGCAGAGAACGATGTATTAGACGGTATTCGGCGGGTATCAACGCTGATGAGTAAAAGACAACTCAAAATATGTTCGATTTGTACCGGCTTGCTGGATGAACTCGGCACATACCGGTGGGACGATAAAGCCGCCCTTATGGGCGTGGAAAAGCCCATCAAACAGCAGGATCACGGCCCGGATGCCCTGCGCTATTTGTGCAACACGGCAGTACCTCACTGGAGGTATGGGGAATAAAAAAGCCCAGATGTTTATCTGGGCACAGAGTTAATCTATCTTCATTCGCTGCTTAATTGCTTTCACAATAAAAGCGTTCAAGCTTTCCCCGGCGGCATCTGCAGCCGCTTGAACTTCCTCTTTGGTCGGGCTGACCTCTTTTTTGAGGATGAGGTTTACCCGGTCATACGCTTTGGCATTCCATTTGTTGTTCGCTCTGGTTCGTGCGGTTCCCATTATTTCCACCTCGCTTTCTGCTTATATTATATACTATGCTTGACACTTGCGCAAGTGTACAATATACACTTACACAAGTACAGAAGTTTGTGCAGTGTGCGAATTGTATGTAACTGCGCAATGGTATATACTATATCTTGTGAGCAAGAGGAGCGGAAAGGAGGCCGCCCATGAAGTTCAATGATTTCAAAAAGCTGAACCGTGACGAACAGCGTGAGAAGTTTGAACAGTACAAAAAAGAGTGGTTAGCCGCTCGTAACAGCTAACCACTCGTAGGTCAGAGAAACCAGTTTCAGAAAAGCTCCTCTTACTCACATTTTATTTTATTTGAAAACAAAAGTCAAGTAGAATGTGGGGTTTTTACAATGAACTATCCTGTTACACGTGAATCTTTTCTGAAATCTTTCGATATGAACAATCCAGATATCGACGAAATTTTTGTCTCGTGCGTTGATGATGTTTGCAAGCTTATGAACATTGCCTATGAGTCAGGTTTGGTAGATGGAAAGAAAGGAAACACAAAATGAGTAAAGTCATTGATTTGACTGGGCAGAGATTTGGAAGGCTGGTTGTCATCGAAAGAGCTGAAAATAGTGCTCAAGGAGGTGCCAGATGGCTTTGCAGATGCGACTGCGGGAACGAAAAAATAGTTCACCGCCGGGAACTTCTCAATGGTGATGCTCGTTCTTGCGGTTGTCAGAGAAAAGAGGCCACAGTAAAGCGATCCGTTAAGCATTATGGTCGAAGAGATACGCCACGGCTTTACAGAATCTGGCATCACATAAAAGAAAGATGCTATTCACCATCTTGCAAAGAATTTCGCTGGTACGGTGCGCGTGGAATTAGCATGTGTGACCAATGGCTGAACGATTTTACAGCTTTCAGAGATTGGGCGTTGTCAAACGGATATACCGATAAATTGACAATCGACCGAATCGACAACGACGGAAATTATGAGCCGTCAAATTGCAGATGGGCCACAATGAAAGAGCAATGTGCAAACAGACGAAATAGCCCGAAAAACAAATAACCAAAGAATCGCATCTTATCGATAGGTAGGGTGCGATTTTCATTTGATTGGAGGTTTGAGCGTGTCCAGACGTAACAAAAACCGCCCCGCCGGGGGCGCAGAAAAACCGAATACGGCCACGCTGGACGCATTTTCCAACCCGCTGTTCTCGCTGGGGTACGGCTCACAAAGCCCGCTGGAAGCAACGGAGTATCCGCTGACCCGGATGACGGACAATTACGCCTTGCTGAACAGCTTGTACCGCAGCAACTGGGTGGTGCAGAACGTCGTTGGGCTGCTCGTGGACGATATGCTCAGAGAGTGGTACGACCTCAAGAGCGCCACACCGGAGCAAGGAAAGGCAATCCAGACTGTGGAGCGTTCCACCCGGCTCCGGGACCGTGTGAGTACTGGCCTGAAATGGGGCCGCCTGTACGGCGGTGCCGCCGGGCTCATCCTCATTGACGGACAGGAGGACCTTTCCCGCCCGCTGGATGCCGAAGCGGTTCTTCCCGGCAGCTTCCGGGGGCTGTACATCCTCGACCGTTGGCAGGGAATCAGCCCGGATGCAGGCCTGACCTTTGAGGGCGGGGAGCTTGTCCCGGAGTATTACAGCATCAACGATGCCGCCGGGCACACTGCCGCCCGTGTCCATCACTCCCGCCTTGTGCGGTTCGTGGGCCGGGAGCTTCCCGATCTGGAACGGCAGGCAGAGCTTTACTGGGGCGAATCCGAGGTGGAAGCGCTCTATAACGACGTGGTTGCTCACGACAACGTCAGCGCCAACATGGCCGCGTTGACCTTTCAGGCGAACATCAACACCATGGAAGTCAAAGGCTTGGAACAGCTGCTCTCCATGTCCAGCCCGGATGTGCAGCGGCGTTTCTGGAACACCATGCAGGCCCAAAAAGTCCTGCGTTCCAATTTCGGAATGCAGCTGGTGGAGCAGGGAAACAAGATCAGCAACACCCAGTACACCTTTACAGGCCTGTCTGACGTGTACGAGAGCATGTGCCTGAACTTGTGCGGTGCCTCCCACTACCCCATGACCAAGCTTTTTGGCCGTTCCCCGGCGGGCATGAACGCCACCGGCGAAAGTGACCTGAAAAACTACTACGACTACGTGGACACCCTGCGGGAAAGCAAGCTGCGGCCCATTCTGGACAAGCTGCTCCCGGTGGTAGCCCGCAGCGCAGGCATTGAGCAGATCGACCTTGACATAACGTTCCCACCCCTGTGGACACCCACTGCAAGCGAGACGGCCACGATCGCCAAGGAAAAGACTGATGTCATTATCGCGGCGTTTCAGGCCGGGCTTCTTGACGCAGATGTGGCAATGCGTGAGCTCAAGAAACTGGAGGACGAGACCGGCCTGTTCGGCTCCCTGACCGACGAACTGATCGCCGCAAAGCAGGGCCAGACCTATCAGGACGTGACAGCCCTGCGTGACCCGCTGGCGGGGCTTATGAGCGAGAATGTGCAGGAAGATACTGAGGAGGGCGAGTAAAATATGCCTACTCTTGCCCGTGCATCCCCTGAGCGGGAGCTGCAGCGCCTTATCCGGCTGTACCTCAAGGCGGAGACGGACATCATCAACGAGATTGGCCGCCTGCGCAGCCGGGGGCTTGTGGACTATCACGCCGTGGCCGCGCTGGAACGGGTGCAGGAGATTCTCCGAAAGCTGGAAACGGATGAATGGGAGTATGTGCCCCGCATGGTCGAGGCGCAGTTTTACGTCCATCACCCGGAGGCCCGGGCGATTCCCGGCGAGACCGCGGAAAAGCACCTGCGCGGCTACACCAACGCCCAGAGCCTTACCAGCACCCAGACGGATATCGTGCAGAAGCTCACGATGAACCTTATGGGCCAGCTGGTGGACGGGAACATGACGGTGCTTTCCGCTCTGCAAAGCGCCCTTCTGGGCCGGACTGAGCCGGACGTTTACCGGCGTATCGGTCTGGAGCAGGTGGCGGCACAGCAGGCTGTGGGAAGGGGCGTGAACCAAAGCGTGCCCGCTTTCGTGGAAGCGCTCCGCCGGGAAGGCGTGACGGCGTTCACAGACAAGGCGGGACGGAATTGGAGCCTGCACACCTATGCAACGATGGTCTCCCGCACCACGTCTCGGCAGGCTGAAATCCTGTCTGTGGTGACGCAGGACGAGGGGCACGACTTGTATCAGATCAGCTCCCACGGCACAACCTGTGCCCTCTGCGCTCCGTATGAGGGCCGGGTATACAGCAAGAGCGGTAAAGACCCGCACTTCCCTCCTCTTTCGGATGCCTTCGGCAAAGTAGACCCCGCCGGGCCGGATGACCTGACCAACAGCTGGTTGAACATTCACCCGAACTGCCTGCACGCCCTTCGTCCATGGACACCCGCCGGGCGGACGGAGGAAGAGCTGGAACGGATCAGGCACTTTTCCGACCCCAGAACGAACCCGTACAGCCGAGACCCGCGCACCAAGGCACAGATCGAGGCCTACCGCAAAAAAGAGCAGGGACGCAACCGCTGGCTGCGGGACTACCGCCAGTGGGAGAAATACCGCATGGCTCTGGGTGACAAGGTGCCCAAGACCTTTGAGACCTTCCAGCGGCACAAGCTGGCAGATGACGAAAAATATCACAAATGGATGAACGCATACAGAAGCGGAGGTGATGCCGATTGATTGCGTACTATGGAAGCAAACTGAGCCCTCACATGACGGAAACGCCGGAGGGCTTTTTGATTTGCCATGATGTCAAAATCGCCCGTACCGGCACGCAGAACTATCTGGCCCGGGAGATCGGGCTGGACGGGATGCCTGAGCGTGTTCTTCAGGTGACACGAAGCGCCGAGGACGTGTTTGACCCGGCTGCAATTGCCAGTTTTGAGGGCAAAGATGTCACCAACACCCACCCCTCGGAGATGATCGTGCAGGAAAATCAGGCCGCCTACTCCAAAGGCCACGCAGAGAATGTTCGCCGAGTGGGTGATTATCTGGTGGCTGACCTGTACCTGAAAGACCCCACACTGATCTCCGAGGTCAAGAACGGGGCCATGCGGGATGTGTCCTGTGGCTATTACTGCCAGTACGAGGCAGACGGTGCAGGATACCGGCAGACCCATATCAGAGGCAATCACATCGCCATCGTGCCCCGTGGGCGCGCTGGCCGTGATGTCGCAATAAAAGATAGCGCCGCCGAACTTCCGGCGGAGAAAGGCAAGGTAAAACACATGAGCAAGAGCAAGAGTTTGCTGTCTCTGTTCGGTCTGGCGGCAAAGAACGCGGCCCCCGAAGAGCTTGACAGCATGGTGGAGACCGCTGCCGCAGCGCTGGATGCAGCACCCGCCGTTCCGGCGCAGGATGCAAACCCCGCTAAAGACACAGATCCCACTGACACCCAGAATACCGCTGTTCTGGACGCGCTGAACAACCTTTCCGGCAAGCTGGATCAGCTGATCGCTGCCAACACCAAAAAGACAGAGGACAAAGAGCCGGAAGACCTGGACAAGGTGATCGCTGAAATGTCCGGCGAAAAGCCTGACAAGAAGGAAAAGGACGAGGACGAAAACGGCTCCACCACTGTTCCTTCCGAGGACGAGTGCGCAAAGCCTGCCGCCAATGACAGCGGTCTGGCTCTGCTGAAAGCCATGCGCCCCATCATCAACGGCATTCAGGACAAGGCCACCCGTGATGCCCTGTCCAAGACCCTGATCGAGCAGGTCAAGGGTACCAGCTCCGTGGATGCCATCGCAAAGGCTGCGCAGGACAGCGCCGCCGCTGCCGCCAGCGCATCCGGTAAGAACCGGTATGAGCAGCTGTGCCAGGCTTCCCAGTCTGCTTACAACGACCGCAATCCCCACATGAAGAAGGAGGGCTAAATTATGTCCCTGAACACTCAGATTATCGGCAAGACCATGCCCCACGGCTTTGCTGGCACTTATGCCCGTCAGCCGGATATGATCGTCAACACCCGCCCCGTTGGCGGCACCGAAAACATTCCTTTTGGCACTGCCCTGAAGTATGACAGCGGCAAGGTCATCGTGATGGGCGGCACCGGCACTACTGCTGCACAGTTCGCGGGCATTGCGGGCAGCGAGGTCAAGAGCGCCCTGGTTTATCCTGACCAGAACGGCGGCAGATACGCCCCCGGCGAGGCCTGCAGCGTGTTCCAGCGCGGCAGCATCAACGTGCTGTGCCAGCGCGGGACCCCGGCTCTGGGCGGTGACGTTTACGTCCGCATTGCCAAGACCGCTGACTATGCCACCGCACTGGTCGGCGGCTTTGAGGCAGAAGCGGACGAAAAGACCGCCGGGAACTCCGTCAAACTCACCAACTGCCAGTGGGGCGGCGCGGCTGATGCCAACGGCGTGGCCGAGCTGGTCATCCTCACCCGTGCAAACGCCTGATAGGAGGGCTTAGACTATGGCAAACTTCCAGAACGTCGGCACCACCAATGCCGGTACTTTCACCGTAAACAACGCCGGTGCTGCGCTGCCCGGCGGCACTCCCACCATGGACGCGGCTGCCATCCAGAGCGGCAATGCGTTCCTCACCAGCGAGCTGGAAAAGCGTGACCCGCTGATCCGCAAGCCCCTCACCAGCGTCACCTATCCCCGTGATATCCCCATCGAGGTGGGCGGCGGCTGGGTGGATTACGTCTCTGCCATGTCCGTGGCCTACGGTATGGCAGGCGGCTCCGGCGCTTCTGCCGTCAATGGCGGCGGTTCCAACGGTATCCCTGTGGTTCAGGCCAGCGTGAGTAAGGGTGCATTCAAGGCCCATGTCTTTGCGGCTGCTCTGCGCGTCATGTTCGTGGATATGCAGCGCGCCAACTTCGTTGGCCGCAGCCTTGACCAGATGCTTCAGGACGGCATCCGCCTGGCATACGACAAGCACATGGACCAGAATACCTACATCGGCTTTGACGAGTACGCCACCACCGGCCTTGTCAACAATCCCGATGTCACCAAGACCACTGCCGCAACTTCCGGCACCGGCTCCTCTTCCAAGTGGGCGGACAAGACCCCCAAGCAGATCCTGACGGACATCAACAACGCCATCACTGCCGTGTGGGCTGCCAACGAGTACGATGAGGCCGGTATCCCCAATCACATCCTGATCCCCTACGAGCAGTACAGCTACATCACCACCACTATGGTGAGCGACCTGGGCACTGAGACCATCTACGACTTCCTGAAGAAGCACAACGTGGCCGCAAACCACGGCGTGGATCTGGAGATCGTTCCCACCCGCTGGGTCAAGGGCGCTGGCACTTCTGGCGGTGACCGCATGGTGGTGTACGTCAACAACCGCCGCTTTGTCAAGGCAGACGAGCTGGTTCCCCTGTCCCGCGTGATGAGCGCTCCCAATGTCACCAATGTCTGTTACGACACCGCCTATATGGCAAACGCATCCGAGGTGCAGCTCATGTACCAGACCTCCATGCTGTACGTGGATGGCATCTGATCGGGAGGGAAGAGAAATGGCTTTTGTACTTTCCAAAGCAAATATTATTCTGCCCAGCGCAGACGGCTCCCAGACCTTCCCGCTCCACCGGGAGCAGCTGGTTGAAGTGCCGGGCTGGGCGGCAGAGACGGCCTACTTCAAGGCGCTGGTGGCCGATGGTGACATCGTACCCACGAACCGCAGCGACAAGGCCGTACAGGATGCCGCAGACAAGCCCGTCCGAAAGAAAAAGACAGCGGACTGGGACAAGCCTGCCGAACCGCAGGAAGACTGAGGAGGCTGCCCATGTGCTGGACGATGAAACCGCAGTTTCAGGGCGTTCTTGCGCAGGCCGCAAATCTGGGGCAGAGCGTGGGCGATTATACCCCGGAGCAGTTCAAGGCGGAATACCCGCAGTTCTGTGACGCGGACGGCAATTGCCACCTGCCGGATGTGATGCTGGAAGAGATCGTGAAAATGGCAAACATCAGCATTCAGCCTGATAAATGGCTGGACAGCTGGCATTATGCCGTGGGTCTTTATGTGGCCCACTACGTCACTTTGCAGCTGCGCACCTATTCGGAGAGCACCGCCACCCCGGCGCAGGCGGCATCGTCCGGCGCTCTGGTGGGTGTGGTGAAGTCTGCCACGCTGGGCGACAGCTCCGTGACCTACGATACCAGCGCATTGACCGCAGGAACGGCGGACTGGGGCGACCTGAACGCCACCACCTACGGTCAGATGCTGGCAAACCGTGCCCGCTTTATCGGCGCGGCCGGAACTTTTGTGATGTGAGGTGCACCCATGAACTGGAATGACTGGTATACCGACCTGATGGAGATCAGGCGCACGGAAAACGTGAAGGACGGAAATCTGACCCGCAAGGAACGGAAGGTCGTCCGATCCGGTGTTCCGTGCCGGGTGTACCGCAGCCAGGACAAGGCCCCGACGATGACCCAGACAGCAGCCAATGTCCAGAAAACGGACAAGCTGGCCTGCGATATCAATGTGGATATCAAGCCCGGTGATGAGCTAGTGATCCACAGAGGGGCGCGGCTGGGATACGCGCTGCAGGAGACCCGGTATTTTGCCGGGGACCCTGATCTGTACTATGAGCCCTTCGGGGCGGTGCTGCCCGGTCTGGCCCACCAAGAGATCACGCTTCTCAGTCAGGAGCGTGTGAAATGAACCTGCAGGAGTACATCAAGAAGCTGGAAGCGGCGCAGACCGCTTTGCCCGAAATGCTCGCAGACGTTGCCCGCAATGCCACTCTCCGGGCCGTAGAAGCGGCGCAGGATAAGACTCCTCCCACAGCGGACAGCCTGAGCGGGACCAACACCCGCACCGGAGAGCTGAAACAGCACTGGGCAACTGACAGCCTCGCAGAGCCCCGGTTGCAGGGTGGAGAGATCGTCACCGAGCTGAACAACAACAAGGAATACGCCTCTTACGTCAACGACGGCCACCGGATGGACAAGCACTTTGTGCCAGGGCTATACGCAAATCCCTATACCGGGATGCTGGAATACGACCCGGGCCGCCGGGACGAGGTGGGCATGATGGTGGGCACGAAAACGACCTACGTTGAGGGCCTGCACATGTCCGATGCAGGCATTGAAGCCTATAAGCACACCGTGAAGATAGAGACAGAAAAAGCCATGAACAAGCTGGGAGAGATGCTGAAATGAACTTTACCCTCACAACGCTGGCCCGGTCTCTGGCGGAGTATCTGGCTCCCTTCCTGCCCGGCGTGCAGATGTTGGAAGACCCTGCACAGCAAGGCGTAGAGCCGCCCTGCATGTTTATCCAGCAGCGGGGCAGTGACATCAAGCCTTACCCAGGCGGGCGCTGGCTACGCACCATCCGGCTCGACCTGACCTATCTGCTGGACTACAACCTCACAGACCTGCGCCAGCAGTACAACAAAGCCGCTGAAGCACTCGATTTCTGCATGGAAACATTCCCCTATTCCGATGGAACAGAAGCGGAAAAGCTCCTGCACGCCTACGAGCGCAGCGCGGATATCGACGATGACGGCCTGCATTACAAGTTTGAGCTGCGTGTCTTTGTGGAAAAGCCCGTGGACGCAGTGAAGATGCAGACCCAGACCGTGAATCAGAAGGTAGACCAATGAAACAGGATAATACCCAATACAGCCGGGAAGTGCTGCTGAAAGACCCGCGTTTTGCGGGGTATCAGCCGGATTTTCTGGCTGTTGTTTTACACAAACCGTTTTACACCCTCGCAGAGGCTGAGGCCGCTGTGAAAGAATTTTGGAAGGAGTGACACCTATGGCAGCAGGCGGAACCTGGACCGTACAGAACAAGGTGCGGCCCGGCATTTACTTTAAATTTCGCTCCAAGAACCAGCAGAACCTTACCATCGGTGATCGTGGCAAGGTGACGATCTGCGAACCCATGAGCTGGGGGCCCGTCAGCAAGGTGATGGAGATCGCCGCCGGGGAAGACCTGACCCCCTATACCGGTTACGACATCACAGACGCACACAATCGCTTTGCATCCATGATCTTCAGCGGCTCCAACCGCACCGCAGCACCCACCAAGCTGCTGCTTTACCGCCCGGCCGCTGCGGACAGCGCAAAGGCCACCGGCGCTATCACCCCGCTGACGGCTACCGCAAAATATCCCGGCTCCCGAGGCAACGACATCGTTGTGATCGTCACTGCACTGACGGAACCTGCGGGCAGTTTCCAGGTCTCCACGGTCGTTGACGGTGTGGTGAAGGATCAGCAGACTGGCAAGACCGTTGCAGACCTGACCGGCAATGACTGGGTGGATTTCAGCGGCACGGGCACTCTGGCCGCAAATGTCGGCACCCAGCTTTCCGGCGGCAAGGACGGCGAGGTAAACTCTTCCGCATACAGCACCTACCTGACGAACATCGAGCCCTACAACTTCGATTCCATGCTGTACGACGGCGAGGATGCCACCGTAAAGACCGCGATGGAGACCTTTATCAAGCGCGTGAACACCGAAGTGGGCCGCTTCTCTCAGCTGGTGGAAGCCAATGCCACCAACCCTGACACCCGCTTTATCGTCAACGTGTGCAGCGGTTTGGTGATGAACGATGGAACCACCCTGACCCCGAAGGAAGCCGTCTGGTGGGTCGGCGGTGCGCTTTCCGGAGCGACCTACGCCAACGACCTGACGAATGCCGCCGTTCCCAACGCGGTGGACGTTTCCCCCAAGATGACCCACAACCAGTATGTGGATGCCATCAATGCAGGCAAGTTCGTGTTCAACGCCGATGACGGCACCGTCCGGGTGGAGTATGACATCAACTCTCTGGTCACCTATACCAGCGAGATCGGCGAGGTGTACCGCTACAACCGCACCATGCGGCTGTGCAACACCATTGCCAACGACCTGTACAAGCAGTTCGCCCAGAGCTATGTGGGCATTGTGGACAACACCGAGGACGGCCGCCGCCAGTACAAGAGCGCCATCGTCAAATATCTGGATCAGATCCAGGCATCCGGCGGCATCCAGAACTTCAACGGCGAGACGGATGTCATCGTGGAAGCAGGCGAGGCAAAGGATGCCGTGCTCATTACGCTGGCCATCGAGGCCGTGGGCAGCACCAACAAGATCTATATCACCCTGGATGTGGCGTAAGGAGGTACAAAGATGAGTTATTTGATGGCCCAGGACACCCTGAACGGTGCAGAGGGCAAAATTACCATTACCCGGAACGGCCGCATTCTGGAAGCCGCAGGTATGCGGAACATCAAGACCATTGCAGGCATTCAGACTTCGGACATGAAGACCATCGGCACCCGAAAGGTGCAGAAAAAGGCCAACGGTGTCACCCAGACCGGTACCGGCAACGTCTATTTCGGTTCCAACGGCTCCAATCTTTTCACCGATATGGTGCTGAACTACATCGAAAACGGCGTGCAGGATCTGTTTGACATCACCATCACAAACCAGGACCCCACGTCCAGCGTGGGTGCTCAGGTAATGGGCTACTATGGCTGCGTACTGACCGGCGATATCCCGTTGTCCATTCTGGACGACGAGGAAGCCATGCTGAACTACGATTTCAATTTCAGCTATACCAGCGTCAAGCGTCTGGAAGCATTCAACGATCCCACCAACCTGGGCAGCAACTAATTTTAGGAGGTATTTTTTATGAGCGCACTTTCTGCATTTCTGCATCCCGCTGTGACCTGCGAGGAAAAGGAGGTCATCATCTCCAAGCGTTTTCTGGGCGAGGACGGCAAACCGACCCCGTTCAAGATCCGCTCCCTGACCCAGGAGGAGAACGCCGCCATCATCAAGGCTGCCACCCGGCAGAAAAAGGTGGACGGCCAGTGGCAGGATTCCATTGATGCCAACGAGCTGAGTGCCCGCACCATCGTGGAAGCTACCGTTTTCCCGGATTTCCGCAGCGCGGAGCTGTGTGAGCGCTACGGCACCAAAGATCCGGTTCAGGTTCCCGGAAAGATGCTTCTGGCCGGGGAGTTCAGCCGCCTGATCGATGCCGTGAGCAAGCTCTCCGGCTTTGATAAGAGCCTGGACGAAGAGGCAAAAAACTGATCTCCGGGGGCAGCTGGGATATTGACGTGCTGGTGGCATACTACTGCTTCGATAACCTCAGTTGGCCCCCGGGAAAGTACGATGCCCTGCCGGTGCGTGAAAAGGCACTGGTCAGGGCATTTGCTTTGCGCTCCATGGAAAAGCGCAGAGAAGAGACCCAGCGGATGAAGGAGGCGGGACGAAATGGCTAAGATTCAAGAAACGCTTGTCCTTCAGGATCGGTTTTCCTCAACATTTTCGAGCTATCTAAAATACGCTCAAAAAGCGGCGGTAGCAACTGGCGTTCTGAGAACCTCTGCCAATGGAGATTTTTCTAAGGTCGTGGACGCTATTGTGAACGTGAACAGTTCTCTGGCAGATATGGCGAGGGCGCAAACTGATGTAGCTAAATCTATGCAAAAGCAAAAAGACACTCTGGGAGAGCTTGCATCCGCAGCTACAAAGGCGGCAGAAGCCGCACAGAAGGCTACCACAGCAAACAGAAATCACAAAGAGAGCACGGATGAAGCAAAAAAATCAGCGGATCAGCTGACGCAAAGTCTGAAAAGCCTTGTTGCGTCCTACGTCAGCATTCAGGGCCTGAAAAAGGCCGTTGACCTGTCTGACAGCTTGGTCTCCATGCGTGCCCGGCTTGACCGAATGAACGACGGCCTGCAGACCACGCAGGAGCTGGAAACGATGATCTACCAGTCGGCCCAGCGTTCCAGGGGCAGTTTCACCGATACGATGGGGCTGGTCTCCCAGCTGGGCACAATGGCCGGTGATGCGTTCAGCAGCTCCAAAGAGATCGTGCAGTTTGCAGAGCAGCTGAACAAGCAGCTGGCCCTTTCCGGAGCGGCCGGCGCGTCTGCGCAGGCCGCGATCCTCCAGCTGGAACAGGGGCTTGCATCCGGTGTGCTGCGCGGTGACGAGCTGAACAGCGTGATGGAGCAGGCCCCGGCTCTGGCAAAGTCCATTGCAGACTATATGCAAGTCAGCGTGGGCGAGCTGCGTGAGATGGGCTCTCAGGGCTTGATCACTGCTGACATCGTGAAAAACGCCCTGTTTGCGGCAGCCGAGGACACAAACAAAGAGTTTGAAAAGACACCCATGACCTGGGCACAGGTCTGGACGGTGGCAAGCAACACCGCCGTCCGGGCGCTTGACCCGCTGCTGACGGCCATCAACTGGGTGGCAAACAATCTGGATGTTGCAATTCCTCTGGTAGTCAGCCTGGGCGCGGCGTTCGGTGTGCTTCTGATCGCCGCCAACTGGACAAACATCCTCGCGACGGCCACAAAAACAGCCGCGTCCATGCAGGCATTCTATAACGCTGTTATGGCAGCAAATCCTATCGCCCTGACTGCTGCGGCAGTTCTGGTGCTGGTGGCTGCTCTGTATGGCGGTGTGGCAGCATTCAACAAGCTGACCGGTTCCAGCATTTCGGCCACGGGCATCATCACGGGAGCATTTGCGACTGTGGGCGCATTCGTCTTCAACGGCGTTCTGGTCCCGCTGCAGAACGGCTTTGCTGCTTTTGTAAATTTCCTGGCGAATGCGTTCAACAACCCCCTGGCTGCAATCAAAATCGCATTCTACGACATGGCGATCACGGTAATGCAGTACTTGCAGAACATCGCGCAGGGGCTGGAGGGCCTGCTGAACAAGATCCCAGGCGTGACCGTGGACTTGACCAGCGGCGTGAATGCCACGGTCACAAAGCTCCAGCGCGACCGTAAATATGAAAAGTGGGCCAGCGGTTACACGGAAGTCGTCAAGCCGTGGGAAAACATCGACCTTGGCAAGGCCTATAAGGCCGGTCGCGATTGGGGCGCGAACCTCGGAAAATCCGGCCTTATGGGCACCGGCACGGGAGAGCTGGAAATTCCGCAGGCGGCAGACGTGAAAGACCTGCTGGGCAACATCGACAAGAACACCGGCAAGATCGCAAAGACCGTGGATCTGTCCGATGAGCAGATCAAGATGCTGGTGGATGTGGCAGAGCGGAAGTACGTCAACAACGTCAACCTGACAAGCCAGACCCCCATGATCACCGTGCAAGGCCAGAACACCGGCAATACCGAAAAGGATGCCCGGAATTTGGCAGACACCCTGAGGGACGTTCTGGTGGATCTGATGAACGCAGGCAGCACCGTCACCGTGCAGTAAGGAGAAAGAAATGTCCCTGTATAAGCTGTATTTTTCCAGCGGCGCAACGGTGATCGCCCTGCCCATCAACCCGGAAAAGCTGCCGGAGACCCTTTCTGCCGACAACGGAACTTATAACGTGCTGGGCCTTGGCCCCATCATGCAGCCACGCACGCCGAACCTGCGTACCGTGTCCATTTCGGGCTTGCTGCCCGGTCGGCGGCTGCCGGGCCAGACCGGCATTCATCTGCCCCCGGCGGTGTATATGGCGTTCTTCACCACCGCCATGAAGAAAAAATCCCCCATCGTCTACACGCCCGTCCGGTTCTATGAGAACGGTGTTCCGTTCCTGGGCCCAAGCCTTGGCTTTCGGTGCCTCGTTACCAGCTTCAAGGCAGAGGAGCGCGGCGCGGAGACGGGGGATTTCTATTTTGACCTGAGCCTGACCGAGTACAAGGACTACTCCCCGCAGAGGGCTGTTGTGCAGGGCACTGGCCAGACCGGAACCTTTTCCCCGGCCAGCATCATCTCTGACATGGCCAGCGTGGCTGCACGGGCTGTTTCGGCAGTCACGGCGGTAAACACTGCGGTGGATGCCGCAGGCGCTGTAAAGCTCTCTCTGACCCCCGTCAGAAGCACCCCCTCAGACAAGCTTGTTGTGGGGGCCAGACGGAAGGCATCCGGGAAAGTCTACGGCACCGGCAGCGGGGAGGAAGTTCTGACCAGCATCCATGGACAGATCGTTGTGGTGCGGCGCATCATCGACCGCGCCCGGCCCTGCCCCGTCTGCGTGGCAGACACCGGCGGCACTGTGCTGGGCTGGATGCCGGAGAACAGCCTGCAGGAGGTGGAAGGATGACCTATGAGCTTTTGGCCGCTCAGAAAGCCACCGGAAACACCCTGAACCTGACCAACAGCACCACGCAGGTGGTGTGGTCTACCCAGCGCACCGGTCAGCCGGGCAAGCTGACCTTTACCTATCTTCGCACCCCGGAATCCAAGCTGGAAGAGGGAGACGTGATCCGCTTTTCTGTGAATGGTCAGCTGCAGTTTTACGGCTGGGTGTTTACCCGGGGCTTTGACCGCTGGGGGCCGGTGGACGTGGTCTGCTATGACCGCATCCGGTATCTCAAGGCCAATGCCAGCTATTCCTTCTACGGCCAGAGCGCCGGGGATATCATCCGGCAGATCGCGGAAGACTTTGAGCTGGACGTGGGGGAGCTGGCTGACACCGGCTACAAGCTGCCCTCCCTCATCATGCAGGACAAAAGCTGCATCGACATCATCAACACTGCCCTGCAAAAGACCCTGCTCAACACCGGCAAGGTGTATGTGTTTTACGATTCCGGTGACGGGCTGGCCCTCAAAGAGACCAACGATCTGAAAACCGATATCGTCATCGGTGATTACAGCCTGATGACGAATTACACCTTCAATTCCTCCATCGACACACAGACCTACAACAGCATCAAGCTGGCCCGGCCCAATCAGAAGACGGGAAAGGCGGATGTTTTCGTGATGAAGGATTCGGATCACATAGGGAAGTGGGGCCTTTTGCAGCTATACCAGACCGTGGACGAGGCCGCCAACGACGCTCAGGTAAAGGAACAGGCGAAAGTGAGCTTGGAATATTATAACCGGGTATTGCAGCAGCTCAAGTTCTCTTCTCTGGGCGTGCCGGGCCTGCGGGCCGGGGCGCTGATTCTGGTGAACCTGTCCGATCTGGACGGTGAGCCGTTCAAGCGGTATGTCATGCTGGAAAAGGCGGAGCACACCTTCAAAAATGACGAGCACACCATGGAACTGGAAGCAAAAGCACTGTAAGGAGGGAGAAGAGTGGATTTACTGGCAGTATTGCAGGAGATCTACCGGCAGATCAACGATGCCGGGCAGCCCACAGACCTGCAGATCGGCACAGTGACAAAAGCCCCGCCGGACGATGATGAGCTGGAGATCCAGATCAGTGAAGCAATGGCCCCGCTGAAACAGGCTGTGCTCTATCTGGCAGAGCCTGTCATTGAAAAGAAAATTCCCATCCTGCGCCACCGGCACGAGATCAAAATCCTGCAGCACAAGCACGCAACGCCATCCGGCCCAAGCGAGGACGCATTCACATCCCCGCCCTACTTCACGGAGTGGTCGGCCCTGCCGGATGGGTTTGACGCAAAGGTTCAGGCAGAAAACTTTGTGGGCTGGGAAAACGGCGCTGCGCTGCCTTTGAGCAAGGACAAAAAGTACATCATCCTGAACCCGGCCCTGAAAGCCGGGGACAAAGTGCTGCTGCTCCGCGTTCAGAGCGGCCAGAAATTCATTGTGCTTTCCCGAGTATACGGAGGTGAATCGTAATGGCTACGCTTCCCACAGGCACGTCCATCGACCTTTCCGGCGGCGTGGAATACGTCTCTCAACCGTCCAGAACCTGGTTTATTGACCAGACATCCGGCCGCATCACCGGGGAATGCGATGGGTACGAGGCTGTAAAACAGGCCGTGAACATCATTCTGAATGTGGAACGTTACCGCTGGCAGATCTTCCGCTCTTACAGTGGCATGGAGTGGGAGGGCCTTCTGGGCCAAGACCCGGGTTACGTTGCCGCAGAGTTGCAGCGTCGCCTGGAAGAGTCCCTGACCGTGGACGACCGGGTGACCGGCGTGAAGGACTTTTCTTACACGGTGCAGGGACAGGCCCTGACAGCATCCTTTACCGTCTCCACGATCTACGGCGAAATGCAGGCAAGCACGGAGGTGAACACCGCAGCATGATCGATTTTTCTACCGCACAGTACCGGGCCATTCTGGACTATATGCTGTCTCAGATCCCGGACGACTACGACAAGCGGGACACAAGCCCTATCCCAACAGCGCTTTCTCCCGCCGCCTATGTCTTTGAGGGGTTCTTCCTTTCCCTGAACATGGTGCAGCGGCAGGCGTTTTTTCAGACAGCCACTGGCAGAGCGCTGGATCTGCTGGCCCCCATCGCCACCGTTACCCGCAAGCAGGCCACGGCGGCGGTGCGAAAAGGCGAGTTCAATGTGGCTATCCCGCTGGGCAGCCGGTTCTCTACCATCAACGGCGCGGACAGTATCAATTTTATTGCGCTGTCCGCTCTGGGTTCCGGGCACACCTACCGCCTTCTGGCCGAAACGCCCGGCACCATCGGCAACGACTACACCGGCCCTATCCTACCCATCGACACCATTCAGGGCCTGACCTCTGCCCGGATCTCGGATATCCTGACACCCGGAGACGAGACCGAGACCGATGACGAATTCCGCGCCCGCATCGAGGCATCGCTGAACAGCCGCTCCTTTGGCGGCAATGTGGCGCAGTACGTGGAGGAGATCAAAAAGCTGGACGGTGTGGGCGCTGTGCAGGTCTACCCGACATGGAGAGGCGGCGGCACGGTGCTCTGCTCCGTTCTGGGTGCGGACTGGCTTCCTGCATCCACCGACCTTGTGCAGACCATTCAGAACGCCATCGACCCGGTCCCGAACTCCGGGCAGGGGCTCGGTCTTGCGCCCATCGGCGCAAAGGCAACGATCACGGCCCCGGAGAAGCTGGAAGTTTCAGTCACCGCATCGGTGACGCTCTTGCCCAGCTACTCGCTGGATACAGTTCGTACCGCGGTACAGGAGGCGCTGGAGGCGTATCTGCTCAACGTGCGGAAAAGCTGGGAGACCAATATCAGCAAGACCGGCATTGAGTATAGCGCCAACGTCTACACGGCCCGCGTATCTGCGGCCATCATCACGGCAGAGGGCGTGGTAAACGTGACAAACGTCCAGCTGAACGGAGCAGCGGACGATTTGATTCTGACAGAAACCGGCGCACAGCAGCAGGTTCCTGTGGTTGGGACGGTGACGCTGCATGAAGCTTGATCTCTCGCATGAACTGCTGCCGCTGCTGCCGCCCATCTACCGGGAAGTGCAGGATTACCAGCAGATCTGTGCTGCCGAAAAGGCGGAATTTGATCGGCTGGCCGGTTCGGTGGAAGGGGTTCAAAGCAACTTCTTTTTCCAGACCATGGACGAGGATTCCGTTGCACGGTGGGAAAAGGTGTTTCACATCGTGGCTGTCCCGGAAAAGGATTCTCTGGCGTTCCGCAGGCAGCGTGTAATGACCCGCATTGCGACCCGCCCGCCCTACACACTGGGGTTTCTGTATCAGAAGCTGGATGAGCTGATTGGCGCGGGTGAATGGACGTGCTCCATCACATACCCGCTCTACGAGCTGAGGCTTGCGACGAGCGCAAAGAATCAGTCGTACTACGACGAGGTGACGCACCTGATCAACCAGGTCAAGCCCGCTCACATCGTCTTTATCAGTATGCCGTACCTCAAGACCGGAATCCTGATCACAGAGCAGGTCGAGGTGCAAAAATATGACTATCGGTACCGGCTTGGCGGATGGGCTATCGGGAAATCTCCATTTTCCGTACTCGGAGGATGGACGACCGCAAAGGCTGCTGCATCGCCTACACTGACGCGGACGCTTCTTCTGGACGTGGCCCACAAGGCGGCAGAGCTTGCCACGACGGCACGGCTCAACCGCGCAGCGACCGTGAAACCGCTGAAAAGCGTCATTTCATCTGCGACGCTGCAGGTGGGTTCTGAAATGTTGATGATCGAGGGTGAGAATCTGAAGTTGGAAGCGTCCATTGAACCGGAGGCAGGCAATTCGACCGTCAACCACTATGAGCTCCTGAACGATGCGGGAGAAACGCTGTACGCATCGGACTGCTATTTTGGCATTACTGGAAAAACAGACGTGGACGTAAATCTATCCATTCTGGAGGGCGCGGACATCGTGCTGGCAAGCGGAAGCCGTTATCACTATCTTCTGGGCAGCTGGCTTTTGGGCAAGGATTCCTTTGCGTCACCGGGACAAAATTATTTTGTCCCAGTGACGGCCGCCGTGCCCGCTTCTGCATCTGTGACCCCGCTGTTCCTGGCAAGCCTAGCTTCGTACCTGGCGGATCACATCAACATGGTGCAGCTGAACGGCGAGTATACCGTTCCAAACCTTACAAAGAGCCTTTCCGGCGCAGCAGTCACTCTACAGTATGAGCTTCTGCCAAAGGAAAAAATCACAAAAGTCTCTGCTATCTCCGCGCAAGATGCGTTCGGAGCCGCCCTCACACAGGACGATGTCAGCATCGAAACCACGTCCAGAACAAAATTCAAACACACCATTATCTTCAAGGAGGGAACTTTGCTTTATGGCGGATGATATCCTGAAAAACATTCCTCTTCCCGCTGATCTCCCGGAAAATTGGACATCCGGCCAGATCGTTGCCCCGACCGGCGCTGAGGCTGGCCTGGACGAGCAGCACGGGTACAATTACCTGATGAGGCAAGTCAACAACGCGCAGAGGGCGGCAAAGGCGCTGAATGAGGGCAAAGCAGACTCCGTCGATCCACATGATCTTTTTATTCCAATTACGGGGTGGCAGACAGACACAGAAGTTGCAGAGTACCCGCATTACATTGATATTACAGCAGACGTTACGTCCAAGACTGTGGTATCTGTCAGTATCGACCCTGCAAGCGCAGACGTAGCCGGTAAAGCTATGCTTGTAAACCCCGAAACACGAACTGGAGCTATCCGTATCCGTGCACACAACATTCCGACTGCGGAAATTTCTGCCCGGTGGTATCCCATCAAGTATGGCGGCCAGTTCTATGGTGACGGCTCCATCTATTCCAACTTCCTGCTTGCGGCACATCCTGTAGGCAGTATCTATCAGACCATCAGCCCTGAAAACCCGTCCGTAACTTTTGGCGGCGGCACATGGGAAAAGATAGCGCAAGATAGGGTGTTAATGGGCGCAAGCGATACGCATCCGGCCGGTACAACGGTAGAGGCAGGACTTCCGAACATTACGGGTGTGATTTATGGTATGATGACATACAGCGGAGGCGGCGGTTATAACCCTAATCAAGCGCTTACTGCTATACCGGAAGCCGATGCCCATTCACGAAATACATCTGGTGATGGACGTTATATAAAAGCGGATTTTGATGCCTCTCGCTCCAACCCCATCTACGGCGCATCCAACACCGTCCAACCCCCGGCATACTTTACTTACATTTGGCTTCGTACCGACTGAAAGGAGAAACAATGGCGCTAGGAGAACTCAAAAACGGCATTGGCCCTGATGCCTATGCTATCTATCAGCAAGTCCTTGCGGCGGTAGTCGAGCGAGACCACCCCGTGGGTAGCCTGTACATCAGCGAAAACGCTACCAGCCCGGCCGAGCTTTACGGCGGGACGTGGGAGCGCATTGAGGATTGCACTATCTGGGGCGCAAGCGACACACATCCAGCTGGGACAAAGCTGGAGGCAGGACTGCCGAATATTGCGGCTCAGGTGAACGATATGCTTTTCTCAAGCAGCGAACCGTATATAACGAGCGACGTATTTAAACCTCTTTTTAATGGTTTTATCAATGGATACGTTTCAGAGTCCGGGTCGAGCGGAGTATATCGGAGTAACGTTCAGCTGAAAGCCTCGTTAGGAAACTCCATCTATGGCAATTCCACCACTGTCCAGCCCCCGGCTTCTTGTATGTACATCTGGCGCAGAGTGGCATAACCGAAAGGAGCACACATGAAAATTATTAACAGTAACGGCGTAGAAATCGCTACCCCCGACCTGACGAAAGGTTACCTCAAGCAGGAGACCCAGACCATCCACCACGATGCTGTGGCGGGCGTGGAAGAGGTCAGCCACTACGAGACCGAAACATTGCCGGACGGAACCCCTGCAATCTACTATGACGCAGACGGTCGCGAAAAAGGCCGTGATGTCCGCAAGGTGGTGGACGTGCCCGGCGTGGCCGCAAAGGAAGCCTATGACGAAGAGGTGGAAGTGCAGCGGTATGTGCTGTACACCGCCGACGAGCTGGCTGCACAGGAAAAGGCCCGCAAGGAAGCAGAGGAAAAGGCGCAGCTGCCCACCGCAGAAGAGCGTCTTGCCGCTCTGGAAGCGGCTATGCTTGACCTGCTGGCCGCACAGTAAGGAGGATGCTATATGGTTTTGTTCTATGTGACCCAGATCAAACTGCACCGCTTTGACGGCGCTTTTACCATCGACAACGTACCTGACCGGTACAAGGATGCCGTGATGAAAAAGCTGACGGAGGAGGGTTTTTATGAGGTGGAAAGTAATGCTTGATTTCCTGCGGGATATTTTCTCTGCGCTCTCCCATGCTGCCGGTGACAGTGCCGACAAGAAAGAGCCTACCCCTGCTCCGGACGTGTCCACAGTGGACACCGTGACCGGGTGGGCAGGGGAACCGCCTTACCGGTACATTGACGTGAGCCGGTATCAGGGCGAAATCGACTGGGCGCAGGTGGCAGCGGCGGGCTACAAGGGGGCCATGCTCAAGACGGTCTCCACCAACCGCAAGCTCTCCAAGCGGGCAGACGGCCTGTACATCGACCCGACCTTTGAGACCAACTACCGCAACGCAAAGGCTGCCGGGCTGGACGTGGGTGTTTACTACTACACCTACGCCACCAGCGAAGCGATGGCCAATGCAGAGCTTGCCCTTGTGCGGCAGGCGGTCTACGGCAAGGAGCTGACCATGCCTGTGGCGGTGGACGTGGAAGAAAACAAGCTCAAGCAGCTGTCCACGCTTGACCTGTCCAATCTTACCGCTTACGCGCTGGAACAGGTGGAGCGGATGGGCTTTTACGCCCAGCTCTACACCTACACCGGTTACAAGTATGAGCTGGACATGGCTCGGCTGTCCTGTCGGTGGGATGTCTGGCTGGCTGACTACACCGGCAAAACGCCCAACGTAACGTTTAACTACAACGCCCACCAGCACACCAGCAAGGGCAGCGTGCCGGGCATCTCCGGCAACGTTGACCTCAACGTGACCACCCTCAACTACCCGAAAATCATCCGCAAGAAGGGTCTGACCCGTCTCCGGGAGGGCGCATGAAAGAATTTATTCTGAAGCACATCGGAGAACTGATTTTTACAGGCATCTCCGGCGTTTTGACCGCAGCCTATCGCAGCTTGTCCAAGCGCATCAAGGCGCAGGAAGAGGAGCGCAAGGCTGTGAAAGAGGGCCTGCTTGCCATCATGCACGACCGGCTGTACCAGTCCTGCACCTTTTACATCAAGCAAGGCAGCATCGACACCGGCGGCCTGAAAAACTTAGAATACCTCTACAAAAGCTATCACGCACTGGGTGGAAATGGCACAGGCACGGAGCTGTACAACCGGGCCAAAGCACTTCCCATCTGTGACTGAGAAAGGAGACACCAATCATGGAAATGATTCATAACCTTTTAACCGCACTTCCTGCCCCTGTGGCCCTCGTGCTCATGCTGGGCGGCTTCATCTTCTATGCCCTGGGCTGCATCCGGCTGGGCTATGGTGCTGCTGTCAAGGGCACCGTGATTGACCTGATCGAGCAGGCAGAGCACGAGATTCAGGGCACAAAGCGCGGCGCAGAGCGCAAGGCGTGGGTGGCACAGATGCTCCGCACGGCCCTCAGCGCCAGCAAGTGGGGCAGGCTCATCAGCTGGGCCATCACCGATGAGACCATCGGCACGGTCATTCAGTTTTTCTTTGACCGCGCACGAGCGGCACTGCAAAAGCAGTAAGGAGGATATCATGGCAAGCACTACATACGACCGATACTATTACGATCAGCGAGTTTATCCGGTTTTTCTTGATCGGCATGGCGCAAAACGCTTGAAAATCTCGAATCGCGCAACGAGACGCGCGGAAAAGCGCAACGCCGGACAGCTGCCGCAGCCCTTCTGGCTCGGTGCTGCCTGTGGCGGCGGCTCGTGTAGTGCTGCCCGCTGCGCTGCAAGGACTTGACCGACAGAGGATGATCGCCGCCATCAAGAACGCACCGCTTGGGAGGGTAGACCGTAAGATAGCCTTACTGCGGTACATCGAGCGGCTCCCGCTGCCGGACATTGCAGCACAGACACATTACAGCCGGACGGCGATAAGCTACCGACTGAAAAGCATTGACAAAACGTTAAACGCATAGCAAAAGCCCCCGGTGTTCCGTTTGGAGCATCGGGGGCTTTTCTATTTTTTCTCTTTTTTGAGTTCTTCGATACGGCTTGCAAGCTCTTCTTCCCAGCCTTCATGCTGGTCAAGATACTCGCCATAAATCGCCGCTTCTGCCTTTTTCCGGGCGGCAATCGCATCGTCAAGATCATCATACAGTCCAAGATAAATCTGCTTCCTTCTGAAGTTGATATAGGCAAAGTACCGTCCGTTTGGCCTTTTTACAACGCCGTTTACGCCGGTCTTGGAGTTCCGGTTGACCTTTCCGCCCATCCGCGATTTCACAGAGGAGAGGGAAGAGCCATCCACCTGGGTGACGCTGTGGATGACATCGACCTTGTCTTTCATGTCACGGGCACAGTCGGAGCACCGAAGGATCGGGTTGGCGCGCGTTATGTTTGTAAGTCTGACTTCAACGGTTTTTCCGCACTGCGGGCAGACCGCCTTGCACCACATGGATACGTCGGGCTTTCGAGGTGGCAGGATTTCGATGATCTTCCAGCCACTTACAGTCTTTCCTTCGTACTTTTCGATAGCTGCTTTTTTTGCTTTGGCGGATTTTTGGGCTGCTGCACTTTTCATTGCATCGCTATGCGAGAAAGCGCAATGCTGACAGCCTGTGCTCATTCCAGACTTAAGGCTATGCCGATACACGTCTTTTACAGTTCCACACTCACACTGGCATGTAAAATACCCATCTTTTTCCGCACGGTGCAAGACAGTCCAACGACCGAACTGTTTCCCAGTAAGGTCTCCCTCTTTTTTTCTCCGCTCATCCATCCTGAGCTGAGCCTCGCTCCTGGTATGAACGCACCCGCAGGATTTGCTCGCTCCTCGGGTCAATGATTCCCGAAGAACATCCCTTTCTGTGCCACACTTGCAGCGGCACTTCACATAGCCGCTCTTTTCGGATGCGCCTATCACGATCCAGCTCCCAAAAGTTTGACCCGTCAAATCTTTTGCTGCCATACCGGAATCCCCCTCAGATCAGTCCATAGTGCTCGGCCAGCAGGAAGCGGACGTATGCCGGGCAGTCGCGGGTGCCGACACACCAGTTCTGCACCGTGCGCAGCGGGATACCCGTCCGCTTTGCAAAAGAGGTCTGAGACAGGCCAGTGCGGGCTACCAGCTCACGCATAGACAAGTGCTCCAGATCCCAGATGGAAGACAGCTTTTCCTTCTCAGCATCCAAATCAAGGCAGCTGTCAGCATCGTCTGGTACGCTCAGAGTGATGTTGTTGACAAAGATTTCCTTCGGTTGCTCTGCGGCCATTGAAAAAAGCTCTGCTTTGGTATACATGATTGGCTTCCTTTCTTTCGTGTGATAGGATAATTGCACACCTCCGTGTGAGGTGTCTTTCACAAAATCCCCCGTTCGGTGTGGCAAGCATCGGGCGGGGAATTTTTTATTTAGTAGATCTCAACGCCCAGTTTTTCGGCGGCGGCTTCAACGACTTCTTCAAACGAGGGGCCGCGATTCGAGTCGTTCCAGTCGTAATCGCCAGCGGATGCAGCTTCCCACTCTTCTTCCATGTCAGCTGCCTTGCACAGCTCGGTGCACAGCTCGTAATCCCAGACATCGGACTTGCGGATATCAGCGGCGATTTCAATAGCGTTTCTCATAATTTTGTACCTCCATGTTGTGTGTTTGTGTCTTTCACTGTCTTTATTGTACACCCAATGAGTGCAAACGTCAAGCACTTTTTGAAAATATTATACTCATTGAGCGCAAATGATTGAGCGCCTACACAGTCCTGTGCCGTGTGGGCGCTTTTTCTTTTTGTCCTTCGTTGTACGTTCGTTGACTCTCTCGGCGGCGAAAAAAGGTACACTTGGCGCAAAGGGAGGGAAGCTCAATGTTCAAGTATGACCCTTATACCGGAAAGCCGATTCCTCAGCGGCTTGGCTATGGATGGGGATGGGAATCTCAAGAGGCATTCCAGCAGACCGCACAGCAAACCCCACAGGAGCCTAAAACACCGTGGACAATGGTTCCCAGCCTGGCAGATGTGGACAAGGTAAGTGTACAGCCAGGTGAAACGAAGTGGATCATGGTACAGTCTGACCCGATCTTTGCGGTAAAGACAGCCAACGCAATGGGATATGCCCCGGCGGAATATTACCGGTTTGAGCAGATAGACCCGGCGGGGCTGACTGCTCCTGTATCAGTACCGGCAGTACCACAGCTGACACGGGAAGATGTGGAAAAAATCGTGGAAGATAAGGCATCGGTGCTATTTTCTCAATACAGCGCTTCGCTTGCCCCGCAAGCTTCCTTTTCAACATCCGTAAAGTCTAAGAAGGAGGCCGCACAATGAGCAACCCTTTGATGAACCGTTTTGGTGCACAGCAAACCCGGCAGATGGGGCAGAGTGGCGGGTTGATGGCCCGCCTGCCCGGCGCAATAAAGCAGGCATCTAAAATGATGGCCGTTATCAATGCGGCACAAAACCCGCAGGCAGCTCTTATGGACTACTGCAAAAAGTCCGGTGCATTCAACGGATACGCCGGCTCACAGGATCCCGAAAGCATGACCAGATGGCTATGCGAAAAGAACGGAATTCCTGTTAATGACATTCTTAATATGGTTCAGGGCCCCGGTGCACAGGGACTCGGGAATACACTCACAAAATTTTTGAAAGGTGGCTAAACTATGGCTATGGACGATTCTATGGGCTTTGGCGGCGGCGGCATCTGGATTTTCGGTTTGCTGGTTCTGCTGGCCCTTCTGTTTGGCGGTAATGGCAACGGCCTGTTCGGTGGAAACCGCGGCCCGATGTTTCCGCCCAACGTTGCGACCTCTGGTGACGTTCAGCGCGCAACCGATTTTGCAGCACTGGAACGCCAGAACAACGAGGGCGTGGCCGCAACCCGTCAGGGGGTCTATGATGTGGCAGCGGCCGTGAAGGACGGCAACTACAACATCCTCGGCGAACTGCGGGATCTGGAAAGCGCCTCCAACGCTGGTTTTGCTCAGCAGCAGGTCTGTTGCTGCGAGACCAACCGCAACATTGACTCTGTCCGCTACGATATGAGCAACTTTGCGGCTGCAATCAAGGAGAACCAGACGGCAGGCATCCAGAAGGTGCTGGATCAGCTGGCTACCAACCGTTACGGCGATCTGGAGCGGGCTTATAACCAGCAGAGCATGCAGTTTGCTATTCAGCAGGCTGTCTGCGGTATTCCCAAATCTTCCCCGTATGCCTACCAGCTGGCACCCGCGTGGGGCCCGGTTCCCGGTCCTTTCTGCGGCTGCAATAACGGCTGCGGCAACATCTAACACATACGCCCTTTAGGCGAGGATTGGCGGGGCGGCAAGGGCTGCTCCGCCTTTTTATATAAGGAAGGAGATTTTTATGTCTAAATCTGCGATTTATACCGCCAACACCTCGGCTCAGACCGTGGCGGTAAACGACGTTATCCCTGTCGGCATCACTTCCCGGCGGTTCGGCTGCAACATCCGGCAGGACGGCAACACCATCACCCTGCTGGGCCAAGGCTACTACCATGTGACCGTGTCTGCTACACTGGCCCCCACGGCGGCGGGAACCGTGACCCTGACCGGTCAGAAGGATGGCGTGGCTGTCATCGGTGCTACCGCTTCTCAGACTGTGGCCGCTGCGGCTGCACCGACCAATCTGGCACTTACTTTCCTGGTGCGCAATGCGTGCGGCTGTGAAAGCTCTATCCTGAGCTTCCTTCTGACCGGTACTGCTGCCGTGGTGAACAACATGGCTGTGACCGTGGAGAAGCTGTAAAAAGGAGGATCTGGTTATGATGGACGAAACAAAGTTTGCAGGGTATAAGGACACACTTGTTCATGCTGCAAAGCAAATGGCCGAAGAGTACAGCGATGCGATGAACTACGCAGGCATGGCGATGGACTATAAAACCGTCTGCCCCTATGCTTCTTCTGAGTGGTATAAGCTCTCTGGGGAAGAAATGGAGCACGCTGATGCAAACCGCCGCATTGCACAGAAAATCCTTACCGGCGTTGATAGTGAGGATTCTGCGGCTGGCGTAGAGCTGCATCACATGTGGAGCATGGCGGAAGACCTTGTTTCTGGCCTGTGCGAAGCCGTTGCAAAAGAACGCTCCGCATACATGCGTTGAATTTTTGCAACATTTGTTGTAAAATAAGGCAGACGTTTTGTCACTCTGGAAAAATGCAATAAGCGAACAACAAACTAACGTTTGCTGTAAAAATAACATAAATACGAAAAATATTATTGATTTGTAATCAGTGGG
>OGWZ01000483.1_pt1 | contig 44839 bp, 60 predicted proteins | sample 1576141 | NCBI WGS metagenome assembly OGWZ01 (sample SAMEA3541512, study PRJEB24748) | human gut metagenome | biome: human gut; feature: human-associated habitat; material: faeces | place: China | collected 2012
TCCAGAACTTCCAATCTGGGCGTAATTTCCAGAACTTCCAATCTGGGCGTAATTTCCAGAACTTCCAATCTTGGCGGAATATCCAGAACTTCCAATCTTGGCGGAATATCCAGAACTTCCAATCTTGGCGTAATCTCCAGAACTTCCAATCTTGGCGGAATATCCAGAACTTCCAATCTGGGCGTAATTTCCAGAACTTCCAATCTTGGCGGAATATCCAGAACTTCCAATCTGGGCGTAATTTCCAGAACTTCCAATCTGGGCGTAATCTCCAGAACTTCCAATCTGGGCGGAATATCCAGAACTTCCAATCTGGGCGGAATCTCCAGAACTTCCAATCTTGGCGGAATATCCAGAACTTCCAATCTGGGCGGAATCTCCAGAGTCTGTTTCTGGGAGATCTTCAAGAGTCTTTGTATTAAGTTCTAATTTCTCAAACGATGTTTTTTCAATCGTGAAATCAACAGCAGCCTTGATAAAACCTTTCAGCCCCAATTTCGCCCCAATGTGAATTTTATTTGTCGCTGATTTGGTTCCGTCTCTTTTTATGTCTCCCAGAGCCTCGACCTCGGCAAAATCAGAAAATTTCCCGTCTGAATTTACCAAATCATAATTATTCAGGCAATCAAATGGATTCTGGCAATAATGCAGCATTCCCTCTTTGCACGCTGCGACATTTCCAGACTCCTCAAAGGTTGTGTTTTCGGTGTACTGTTTTCCACGGCAAATTAATCCTGGATCAAATGCCTTGTATCCTTTTTCTCCCAATTTTTATTTCCCCTTTCTGATTTTTTCATCCAAGTATCTGGTAAGTGTGTAGCAATCAATGAAATCATGTACATCTGCCAGATCCTCTGTTTCAAATTCCCAAAACGACGAAACGCCATATTCGTGTTTGATCTGGGAATCAATATCAAACTGGACATCCCGGCAGAACTTCACATATGCAGCCGTTCGAATTTCTCCGAATATTTTGAATGTTTTTCTTTTGATGTGGCTGTAAATCTCTTCTACCTCTTCCCTAATCAAAGACATTCTCTTCTTTACCTCCTAAATTAACTGATTTTTTCTGCGATTTCATCAATATCAATCACATAACCAGCCCAAACGTCCGTCTTGCCGTTATTCCCATAAACCTCGAACGTACCATCTATTTTTCTGTAAACATCCATTCCATCGTATTTTTTCATGGAATCCAGACAAAACTGGACATTACGGAAATAGATACCGTCATCAACTATCTGCTCATAATCTTCATATGTAAAAAGATTCACTCCGCAGAACTGTTCCGCTTTCATTTCACTTTTCATTTTTTCTCTCCTACAAGTGTCAGTTATTGAGACTGGCACTTGCCATATCAACAGAAATCTGGTAATCAACCATGTTCTGACCGCCATTACAACCGCTTTCCAAATTTGGAAAGCACTTTTTGTAATCCGAATCTTCAAAACCATATTCGCACATACGAGCAAACCAAGTTGTGAAATTGCTTTTAACTTCTAATCCTTCATGTAGTTCTCTTGCCGATATGGTTGGTTGTTCATTTTCATAATTTATGGTCATTAACTGAGCCACCAATATTGCCACCTTTCCGCTTAATCATCTTTAAGAATTTCATCAACTGTTGTATCCAAGTAATCAGCCACTTTTTTAACCTTTTCGGCAGATGGAGAAATGTCATTCCATTTACAAACGCTTCCTTGGGAAAAACCACAGTCCATCTCGATTTTTCTAATTGGAACATTTTTTTCTCTTGCAATCGCTTTAACTTTATCGTAAATCAATTCAATACCCCCTTTCGTTGTTTGATATCTCTGAAAATATCACAACTTTTATTGACATTATTCTGAATATATTCTATAATCAAGCTACCACACTAGAAGATAAAAATAATCTAGGCATTCTTTATGTCCTTATTAAGTTGCGATATTTTCAGAACCGATAGTTACATTATAAGCGATATTTTCAGAATGTCAAGTATTATTTTTGCGTTTTTTTCAGAGATGAAAGGAGTTCAAAAATGACATTAAGAGAAAGAATTAAATTGCTATGTAAAGAACAGAAAACCTCATTAAATGCAATGGAAAGCGAATGCGGTTTTGCAAAGGGATACGCAAGCAAACTCGATAAAAGTACTCCAAACGCAGAAAACCTGCGAAAAATCGCAAATTTTTTCAATGTATCCGTAGACTATCTAATGACTGGTGAGGAGAATCCAGAAGATTTTTCAGACGAGGCAGCGCATTTGGCAGAGAAAATAAGAAAAGACACCGGACTGTCCGATGCATTGAAGAAATACTTCGAGCTGTCCGATGCCAAAAAGAAGCACGTTGTTGAATTGATTAACTTATTTAGCGAATGAGGTGTATTATGGGGTATTTTGATGATTTTTCCAAAATTGATATTAGTCAAATCAAGTTGCCTAATATAGAACCGTTGCCGTTAGCGTATTCATATTCAGACACTCAATTCGAAATTCTTACTCGGCATATAAAAGAATTCGAATCAAAACTTGATTCGGAACACGAAGTAGGACTTCTTCTTACTAATTTTGGTCAAACTGTTACTATGCAAGTTACTGAAATCAGTTATGAAAAATCCGTACTCATGATTTTTAAAGGCTACGTTGATGGCAAAATGTCTACTCTTATACAACATATAAATCAGTTGAATTTTTTGCTCACATCATTGGATAAGAGCGATGATCATCCCAAAAAACCTATCGGATTTGTTCTTCCATCCGAACAATAGATTCTTGTAATGCTTGGATCATGTTTGCCTGCTGACCTATCAGGTCAATAATCAAATACATAAGCGCCGCAGATGGAAGTCCCGTTCTGTTTAATGGGTCTTCCATTTTTGCTTGCACTTGTTGATGCATCTCCATTGTGTATGCTGCGTGTTTCCCAAAACACTTCTCAGTAACAAAACTATCCTCAGCCATTCGAAGGTCTTCGCCACTGGCTTCTATCACCCTATTGGTCATCTTCATCCTCTCCTCCCACAATATCGTTAACAATAATGTAAATGTATCTTAGCTTTTTCTCTTCATCAATGCGCTGAAGAAGCTGCGCGATCTGTTCCCTGTAATTTTCCATGTTCAACCCTCCCCGTACTAGGCTGCCTGTTCTTGTTTTAAGAACGCTTGTTCGATGCTGATATTCTACATCATCTGACCGTTACTGTCAAGTTAGGTCTTATTCCTAGTATATGCATCGAAATCGGGTTTATTCTTGGAAACTGAACTTTTATGAATATTTTACACTAAAACTGTTGGATGTGGGAGGGCACTTGATTCTTAACGAAATAGCGAGGCTTCCACTCATCTAAAAGAAAGTGGTAGCGAAAACGGTTTTTGCGCTGCATTTCAGTCGAGATATCAATATAATACTAATGCTAATTACATGTTGGCGAATGGAATCTACAAAACAGGCAAAACGGGTTTAAATCTTCCGTTTGAGGGCTATTGGTTCATAATAACCTTTAACACATCCAACGACTTTGGAAATAGTTCGACCGCTTGGATCACGCAATTTGCCATTTCGACCGATTGGAGTGATAAAGCTATTTATTTTCGAAGAAACATAAACTACACCCCGACCACTTGGGAATCCTGGAATAGACTTGTAGCAAGTTAAATAGCAATCTGGGAACCGTTAAAAGCAAACGATATCTACTGCTGTCAGGAACAAACCAAAGCGGGATAAAAATGTATGTTAATACCAGGATTGATGGAAAAGTGGATCTGTGTTTTTCGAATAATGGAAGATTTTTCGGTTCAATAGTTTTTGACAATGTAGAGAAACAGTATGTTCCGTCTAATCCAAACTCTTACGATTAATGAATGAAAAGAGTTTTTTATTCCAATATCATATTTTAAAACCCATATAAATAAAACAAAAGCGGATCAACCAATTAAGGAAGATCCGCTTCTTTCATGATTTATATTCATGATTCTGGAAATCATATTCTCCAACGATTTGCAATGCACCTGTTTTATCAGTTACCATGCATTGTCCTTCATGTATTGTTTTGTCTGGGCAAAGAAAATATTGTTTCCCATCTGGTCCGTTATGATAACCAGTCAGCATATATCCCTCATCGTCAAACAGATACCATGCAGAAGTCCCGCCTGTTTTTTCTGTCAGCCAAAACCATCCGCTGTGCGCATAGCTTCCATCACTGTAGCGATACCACCAACGATTTCCGTCGGCGGCCTGAACGAATCCTTCCGGCACTTTTACCGGCTCTTTTTGAGAGATTGCAGCTTTGAAATCTGCCCATGTATGTTTTGTATGATTATAGACATACGGATTCGGGCAAATTTTTCCAGTAACATCATAATGGCGAATAACTCTATCAGCTGGAACGTTGTATTTCTTCATCAATTCCCTGGTAAGTTGAATTGCGCTTTGAACTGTATCATCCTCAAAATACCAATCTCGGCTGGTATCCGCCTTACTGCCTTTGTTTCTTACGCATAATTCGATGCCGATTGAATTAGAATTTCTACATTCTGGATGCAAATATTTCCCCCTGGTTCCGCAGTGCCAAGCAATATTTTTATCTTCAACTGATTGCCAGATTTCTCCGCTGAATCCAACATAGTAGTGAGCGGATGCGCCTACATATTGGCTTGCATAATAATTGCAGTTTGCTTCTGCACCGCCTGTTGCACCTACATAATGAATTACAATATATTTGATTCGATTGATACTCCCCGGTTTATAATTATATGGTGTCAGCTTTTTTTTAATCTCCATCATTAACACCTTCTTCTCCATGAGCGCCCATTTTATCAGGATTTAGCGCATTTAAAAACTCTTCCAGTTCTTCTGGCTTTGCATCCTTTACTTCTTGCTGTAATTTGGAAAATGATTTTTCTCCAATCTCAAGCCTTTGTTCACTTTTTATCATTCTTACCTCCAAGAAAAACGGACGATTCCAAAAATTAGAACCGCCCGCATATAAGTGGAAAACAGACTATTTGCAATCGTCAGCCGGTCCCGGCTTTTTTGTTTCTGCTCCCGGACCTACTGGTGTATTCCCTTTCCCCTCTTTTGCTGGACCAGTACATCCAACATCACAGGTGCAATCTGGATCCACGGTCATTTCCGGGTGTCCCAATTTTACTGCTTTCTTTGCCGAATAGTTATGTGCGTCATTTGCATTTGTTGTGCCATGAACAGGGCATACATTTTTATCGCTCATATTTTATACCTTACCTTTCTTCTGTGCGTATAATATGTTTTAAATCGGGATTCTGCCCGATCCAGAGATAAAGGATCACCGCCTTTCTAAGCAAGTGAAAGAATCTCGTTTTCCTGCTCCAGGGAAATCCATCCCTTTAAAACCGCTTTATCTAAACCTGCTTTATCAATCTTTTGAGGCTTGGATAAGTACATTCTTCTTAAAATGTTATACATGATTTTCACGCTCCTAACTGATCCAGAATCAGCATGTCGACAGCACTTTGGAGATCTGCATATTTTTGCTGCAAATCCGGTTTCGACATGGTAACAATTAATACAGTTACAGCCTTTTCGTTTCCATCTTCATCGGTACCTACCGAATAATCTGGTTCCTTTTTCATGCCTTTGTACTGTGTGTATCCTACAATAGACCGCATTACTTCATTTGCAGAATCCAAAACATAGATTTTTTCTGTATTTGATTCGCTTGTGAACTCTGCTTCTACTTGCTCGAATGTCTTAGATGAATCTGGAATGAATACAAAATTGATTTCGTCTCCATTTTCCTGCACTCCATTTGCAACAAGCTCATAAATCTGTCCGCCAGAAAGTTTTAATGATTCCATCGTGTTCCCCTTTCTGAATTTGATAAAGTTATCATACGATAAAAGCGTTTCTTGTAAAAAGTCATTTTAGATTAAATAGCGAGGCCTTATTTACCAATGCTCTTCATACTGTCAGTGCCAACGACAGTAACGGCATAAAAAATGACATGTATGCTAATTGGAATACTTTTAAAATTGGTGTAGCTGCACTTCTGTACCGAAATTCTGCCGAGGCATGGATCGGACTTATCAATAAATACGATAATGCTAAAGGAAGCGTTTTACTGATCAACTCCTGGGGCTCAATTAAAGTTTACCGACACTATGGAACCGTTTTAACTGACATATATGTGGCATCTTGAAATCGTAATTTTACAAAGTAAAAAATCTTGCAAATGCTCTAAAATAAGGTAAAATAAAAGAGACATCGGCTTTGCTTGGCGGCTACCGATGCCTCAAATATCATAGATGCACCCACAGGGGGAGATCTGTCTTTATTATACAACAAGAGTCTCCTGTGTGCAATATAAAAAACAGGAGGTATCTTTATGTTAGAGAAGATCATTACCAATGTACTCCAAGCTATGAGTCACAGTTTGGAGAAAGAGCAACTAGAACAGTTGCAAAATGTTTTGTACATTAATTTCCACGGAAAAAAGATAGTGGAAGATAAGTGCGAAATAATCCCATTAGGAGCAGACAGTGACGTAAGAAAAATGCAGCTATTCAGAGCCAGTAAATTGGTTTCTGGGCGGCAGGAGAGTACATTGAAACAATATCTAAGAGAGATTATGACATGTAGAAATACCATCAATAAAAGTTTTGAAGATATCACAACAATGGATTTACGATGGTACTTTGGAGTTCTAAGAGAACGTGACAAGATTTCCATGCGTACATTGCAGGGGCGCAGAAGATACCTAAATTCGTTCTGGACATTTCTGGCTCAAGAGGGACTGGTAAAAAGCAACCCTGTTGAGCGCATCGAATCCTTCCGGTTGGACAACAAACTGAAAAAGGCATTCTCTGGGAAGGAAATGACAGATCTTCGGGCGGCTTGCAAGGATGTCCGGGAGACGGTTATTGTGGAATTTCTATATGCTACTGGATTGCGAGTTTCCGAGTTATGTGGTTTGAGCGTGAAAGATATTGATATGCAGAAGCAGGAGTTTAGAGTGGTTGGTAAGGGCAGGAAAGAAAGAGTGGTGTATATCCATGATAATGCACTGAGATGGCTGGAAAAATATTATCTTTGGAGGATGGAAAGAGAGAACCTGACACTTTCAGAATTGGGAGAAAAGCCGTTATTTGTTACTGCCAAAAGCCCGTTCAAGCGGCTGACAATTGCCGGAGTTCAATATTTACTCAAACGGTTAGGAAAACGTGCCAATGTAGAGAATGTGCATCCGCACAGATTCAGACGGACGTTTGCGACTGATTTATTGAATCGCGGCATGAGAATTGAAGAAGTTATGGTGCTGATGGGACATACCAAGGTTGAAACCACATTAATATATTGCAATATCCGGCAGGATAACATCCGGGAATCATATAGGCGATATGCAGCATAGTTTGCTGTGATATATGCATTTCAAAAGCCGGCCGAAAGGGTGGCTTGTTTTGAGCGCCTAAAAATAAAAATAGTACCCAAGGTATTTATACAAGGCGGAAAAGTGCGGAAATTGCCGGAAAGTGCTGTGAGATTTTCGCGGTTAAATTACGATTTCCTTAGTTATCTATAAGACACCCACATGTGCGAACTTTCTTTAACTTCCTGCCCGTTTAATAATACTGAATCTATATAAATCCTCTGAATCGACACACCTATTCTGCCGCCTACATATGTTCCAGAATTAAAATACATACCAAAATTATAAAATCGAAATTCATTGCCGGATGCACGAACCAGAGGATAGACCAGTGGAATCGAAAAAGTCACGTGGTTATTTGAATTAACGATGATAAAAACATGAATTGCTTTCCATGACAAACTGCTTATATCTACTGATGATACGCCATTTGCAAAAGATTTCCACGATAGCTCGCTATTTCATGGTAATTTGAAATTCATACTTTTTCCAAGCTGCTGTATCCACATTGTAATTCTGAATGACACGCCTGTTACCAGTATAATGTGTAATGTTCTCATAATCTGAACTTATGATCCAATTTTAATGAAATTTACGAACTTATATCCCCAAATTCGACCTATCCAAAACTTATTTGTGAATCTAGGTGAAGTAATGATAAATGTACCCCATTGGCAACCTGCATCTGAAGTAGCATAGCCATTTCTCGTAATTAATAAGCCTACAAAGTCTCCAATTTGATAATCTGTAAATTTAGTGGATGCATTATCATTAACTGTTGAACTACAATTTACAAATTGATAATAACCAGAATGAGTTAATTGAGATGGAGATGATAATGTATCTATATCATAATTTTGGATATACCCTATTTCGCTATTTAACTGAGTAATCGCATTCGCATTCGCAGTGATTGCTTGTTGCATCGCATATGCCAGAGAAGATGTCGGAACATGGTTTGCGTCATTGACCTGTGTGCTACTCATCATAGCCTTTGTGACATAATCTGCAATCGCTGTATTGAACGCATCATTGGTCATGAGCTTATTGACAATCGCATCAGCATGATCCGAAATCAATTTATCCATAGCATCCAGTTTATCTTTGAGCAATATATTTTTCGCTTTATCATAAAAAATCGCCTTGACATGAGACCAGGCGAATCGTTCTTTAAAATCTTTTGCATCTGTCGGAAGTCTTAACCATCCTGTTGGGTATGTTGCCATTATATCTCCTCCTATTCTTAATCTGATATATCTGCTCCATCAACAACCATTAATTTTGCCTCTTCAATTTTTTCGTTTAGAAGTTTTCCTTGTACTGCATCTAACGCATATTTCCCTGCGGTTGTTGTGGTGGTATTGTTGGCGAGTGGGGGACGAACATTTCCAATTTTGATTTTAGGCATTACGCATAATCACCTCCATATTTACTCCGAAATTATTACATAGAGATCTCCCGTTGATTCATCTAACTCAAACTCTGGAATGTGATCCCCTTCTTCATAATACAGATATAAAATTCCAGTGTCCTCATCTACTGATAAGGCAAAAGGAGAATTTCCTTTATCTCCTTTGGGGCCTACAACAGACCCCAAGTCAACCTCTCTTGCCATATATACATCCTCCTTAAAAAGTTACGATGTATACACCGCATATAAATGACCATTGCTGATTTTAAACGTTGGGACTTCTCCTGTGTCTCCTTTGGGACCCTGTGCCCCCGTTTCTCCTTGTGGTCCTATAGGCCCCTGTATACCTTGTTCTCCCTTTGGACCTTGCGGACCAGTCAAACCAGTTGCACCAGAAAGATCGGTAACGAATTCATAAGCAGATGAACCTTTTCTATACAATTTTGAGTTGTCAACATGATTGACATCCCCAGTATCAATCATAACAAATTGACCTACTTTTACTCCATCGGATGAGTATCCGCTGTTCATTAATGATATGGATTTATATACCTTGGCAATCGTAAAAGGTTCTCCCGCTGGTCCCTGTGGTCCTTGTATACCTTGTTGTCCTTGAGGACCTTGAGGACCTGTTGCGCCCGCAGAACCGGTATCACCCTTTTCACCTTGATCTCCTTTATCGCCTTTAGCTCCTTTTAAGGATGCTATATATTGTGCTTCTGTCTTTCCAGAATTTCCACTTTGCGATAGCCAAACTTCATAAGCTGATTTTCCTTGTTCTCCCTTTGGACCTTGCGGACCTGTTGGACCAGTTTCTCCCTGCTTTCCTTGTGGGCCTTGCGGACCAATGATATTTCCTAAATCAACTTCTCTTGCCATTACAACCATCCTCCTTATCAATCATTTTGGTAAATTGCATATAAATGTCCTTCTCTTATCTCAAATTCCGGTGTTTCTCCCGCGGGACCTCTAATTGATTCCAGATCTATTAATTTTATCCAGTCATTACTATCGGTATACCTCCATTGAATTTCCACCCCATTATTTTTTAATTCAATTTCTCTGCCAGACGTACCAACCGGCAATCTCACTCTGGACAATTCCACTTCTCCTGACAACAAAGTCAATACCTTGTCATTCAATTGCAGATTATCTGCCCGGTACCCCCATTCAACTCCATTTATGGCATCATCAATTCGAACCGGAACTTGATTGATACTTCCTCCCAATGGAAGTAATCTTTTATATCCGTCATAATCAGATGGTTCAATATAGTCTTCTGGTTTGTTTCGCTCTTTTATTGGAAAATATCCCGTTAATATTATTCCCTTATCTTCGTTCAAATAAACAATCACTTTGATTTGAGCGTTTATTTGGAGCATTTTATCCGGTATCGAAAAAGAAGAATTTATAATTGAAGTATTGTACAACTTATTCTGTTGAAATATTTGAACTCCTGTGCCATCAGGTATTGGATCTTTATATAAAACAGTCACAGTTTGGTTATATGCCCACTGATCCAGTTCATAAAAAGAACCAACCGTATTAGAACCAAAATTCGCATAAATCATTCGGATATATTCCCCCCATTAACAACAAAGTCTGTAGCTGAAAGTGTTCCCGCTGCATCAATCGTTATACTGGTCCCATCTGGTTTGCTAATACCATTTTTGGATGTAGTTGCAATCACAGCACCGCCAGATGCCAATACATCGTCTCTGGCTTTCTCTGCCGCCGTCTTTGCTGATTCAGCCTGCTCCTTGTAATACTTGGCATTATCGGTACTGCTACCTTCATAAGACGCATCTCCCACAGCCCAACGCTTAGCATCCTTAGAATACGTCAATGCATCATTTGCAGCTGTTTGCGCGGTATTTCGATAGTTCAGTATATCAGCTCGATAATCCGGATTAAGATGATTTTCGTTGATACTTCCTGCTTTAACATCGGCAGTAACATGATATTCATCGTTCGAAAAGCTCTTATTAAATGCGATTGTGTCTGTATCGTCAAAGCTATATGCTTTTATAAGTTCCGCTATATTACATTCCCATTTTGTCCCATCATCTGTCGTCATAGTTAAAATTCCAGCTTCACTTAGCGAAAATGACACAGGAATTTTTTCAATGTTCTGATCGAATGTCTGGGTTGTTCCGTCTAACTGCCGAAAAGTCCAAACACCTGTTTTTTGGTCATATTCAACACTTTTCAACATAGAATTTCCAACAGATACATTCAATTTTTCTGCATCCATTGTCACCAACGCGTCATCTACCTCATTCAAGAACACATCCATGTGATTCAGATTGGTTGCTCCAAGGGCAGTTGCTGTAGATGGTCGGTTCTTCCAGTTGATTCTATTGTACTTTTTTGTCGTGTACGACATTTTGATTCTCCCCCTTTTCTAAAATCTCTCCAATAGTTCCAGAATCCAAAATATCAGCGATTTCCGCAATGATACGTGCCTGTGCTATTCCACAAATTGATATAGTATTCAATAGCTGTACTGCTCTTTGCATTTTTTTATAATCATACGTTAATGTTTTCAATGCTATTTGCCTTTCTGCTTCATTAAGCTATTAAGTCTGCGACTCATGTTTTGAACACCGGAAATTAAAATTCCAATATAGTTGTTGTAATCGATAACGAGATGATCATCTTTTCCAAACTGATACAATGCATTTCCATATTCTTCTGATAGAACATTCTCTGCCACGTCCTGTGCAATTAGTCCAGCACTGCTGATTCCGTTTCTCTTATACTCAAAAAAAACAGGCGTCAAAGAATTTAGAAATTCTTCTGATTCCTGTGTAGCCAAACTTGTTATATTCCGTTTTAGACGCGAATCCGAGTCCTCTTTGGGGATCGGACCCGAATATTTTTTTGCAATAACCCAGTCAATCTGAGATGGATCATCACCTTTGCAAAGAATGATTCCAGCGGCAATATTTTGAATGTTGACTTGAGCACTGTCATCAGCGCCAATTTCATCATCTGTTTTCAACTGTACTACATCCAAACTTCCCAATTCAAAATTTGTACCATCTATTGTGGATGCTGATATTTCATTTGCCGTAATAAAATTACCTTTTATCTCAATACCAGTTAATGTGGAACCAGATATATTCGTACCTGTTATTGTACCGCTGAAATTACCACTACTAGCCACAATCCCATTACAATTCAATGTGCCGTCAGCTGTCATGCTAGACTTGGTAGCTTTCCATGTAAATCGGTTTCCTGTGATGGAAATTTGCCCCGATTCTTGAGAAATTGCTGCTGACAATCCGCCTTGACTAACTAGCAACGAAATATTCTTTGCATTCTGGCTGATTTGACTCTGCAAATTTTCATTACTTTTTGTCAAAACGGTTGTGATCTCCGATTCAGTCTGCGTTATGTTGTTAGATATCTCTCCCTCCGCATCAGTAGCTCTTTTGACTTCAGCCGATATATTCCGATTTGTTATCTCAAATTTAGATGATATATCTTTGCTCAAATCATCCATCGAAAGAACAATTTTGTCCGCTTGCTCCATCAATAGATATGACTTTCCATCAACTTCTTTTATTGAATTGTATAAATCATTGGTTGCATTTTCACTTTCATCAGCTGATGATTCTATGGAATCCATCATAGCTTGACATCCGCTCATGGTTCTTTTCATGCACAAAGTTTCAATCACATCATCGCGAGTTATAATCCGTAGCGCATCTCCGGGTTCTATCCAGGGCATTGCTCGGCATTCCAATGTGCATGGTCTGTATGTTCTGCCATAGACATATGGGAATATTGACTGTGCTATATTAAGCATCTCAACAACAGTTTTGCCATAAAGTAAGAAGTTCCCAGAAATTGTATAGAGATTTCCCGCATCTCCTACACTAGCGCCAATCTCTCCGTTCTGTTGAAAAATCTGTAATCCAGTATATCCTTCAATCATCTTATCTTCATATTCCAAAGATTTGAAGGACATAATCTGCTGCACACTTCTGCCATCACTTCCCAATTCAGACGGGTAAAGTTCATTGTCATCTGGATATAATGTTTCAGATGGATATAATCCCGTCTGTTGAATCTGAATGTATTTAAGCAATCCATTCTTATCTATGTACCCAAAGGATACGTTGATCTGGCAGATGGCTTTTAATATTTCCATGCCAGAAATTTCAACTGGGTTGATTGTCTTTTCAACTTTTAGGGAATCAAAAAGCAGATCCGTTTGAATCTGCCTTACTCCAATATATTCACACAAAGAATCTCGCATCTCACGAATGCTTATCGGAAATGTTAAGCCATTGTACCAGCTTGATACATCCGTATTGAAAAGCCGCATTCGATTGTATGCTGTGATTTTTCTCTTTCGCCTGTCTGACTGCCTCACATATGACTCTACGGTATAATACCCTAATGGAATCTGGTATTCCCCCACTTCTTCTGTCAGAAAAAATTCTTTTCCAGTTAAATCTTCAATGACATCTGCCACCACAATTTCCAATAATGCAGAGGAGCATGAGCCAAATTCCAGATTACTGTTATCACACAATGACTCAGTGATTGTCAAACTCTCACTTTCAATACGATCGTTTTCAATAAGCACCCATACTTCATTCTGTTCGGACGGGAACAAACTATCTTCTGGGAATAATGTCTCTTCCGGAAATAATGAATCATACCCTTTGCTGTAAAAAGATAGCTTAAATTTTCTTGCATCAGATGGAGTAACATTGTCGCTGACTAATACTTTTTTGAATTCATCAGATATATTAATCATCGTTTCCCTCCAGTCTTTTCAATCTGCTATCCAAATACTGAAAGCAGGCAATCAAAATTCCAATAAAATGCATATATGGGATTCCATAATAACCTGTTTTTGGATCAACATCGTACAACGGCCAGTCAAGGTTATTTTCCATCAAAACTGTTTCAACCTCCTGTGCAATCAGTCCGATTGCTTCATCTCCGGACGATTTGAACTGATATTTCACTGGTCTTAACGCGTCAACCACTTTCATTGCTATTTCTGGCGGAATATCCCGTATATTCTTCTTTAAACGTCTGTCAGAATAATACGTAAACTTCGAACATTGCAAATAACTGAATTCCCCTCTGGTTGCATTAACATACGTGCATTCCTCTATGGATTTTACACTTAATACACCAAGGTTCAACTCTCCTGTGGCCGTTACTTTACTAGCTTTTATATCGGAACCAGTGATCGTGGAACCTTTAATTGTTGCACCAGATACAGTGCCACCGCTTATCGTATTACCAGTAATCGTTGCGCCGGTAATCGTTCCACCACTAATCGTTGAACCTGTGATGGTTCCAGAAAAAGTTCCGTTCGTAGCTTTGATATTCTGGCAAGTCAAAGTGCCATCCGAAGTCATGTTGGAATATGTGGAATTCCAAGAAAAGCGATTGCCTTGGATATTAACTCCGCCACTTTCCACGGAAATTTCCGAAGAAACACTTCCCTTGCTAACTTTTAGCTTGATTGCATCCGCATTCTGTGTAATTTGTGACTGCATCTGATTTGCAGAATCGGCGACTTGTGTTTTTAAAGATTCTGCTGTCAACGTAATTTGCGATGAAAGTTTATTTTCTGACTCTGTCGCTCTTGTCACTTCTGCGGATATCTGATCCGCGGTAACTTTAAATTGTGCTTCTGTTTTCTCTCCTAAATCCGTTACTTTCGCAGAAACCTCTTCGATATTTCGCGTAATAACTGCTGTCTTACCAAGGAGCTGGATAATCTGCTTATTGACTCCAAATACTTCTTCTCTGGTCTGATCTCCTGTTGCCTCGTATGTGTCCATCATAGCTTGGCATCCACTCATGGTTCGTTTCATGCAAAATGTTTCTATGATGTCAGTTTGAGTGACAGCTTGAAGATAGTCTCCTACCTCAATCCAGGGCATCGCATAACACTCGATATTTGCCGGGCGATACGTTCTCCCAGAAATATATGGTAATAGTGTTTGAGCGATGTTTATCATTTCCGCAGCGCTTTTCCCGTATACCAAAAAATTCCCTTCGATGGTATAAACAGAATCACTTGTTCCTACGCTGGAACCAATATCGCCTTCTTCCTGTCGAATCGTCAACCCTGTGATGCCATCGATCATGTAATCTTCATACTCCAATGGCTGTTTGTAGTAGTTGATATGTTCAACTGCTCGATCATCACTACCTTTTTCCGATGGATACAATTCATCCTCTGGATAAAGAGATTCTGACGGATACAATCCAGTTTGTTGCAACTGAATATACTTCAAGGCTCCGGTTCTATCCATATGCCCAAAGCATCCATTCAACTGGCAAACTGCCTTTAATACTTCTAGCCCAGAGATTTGTTCCGGTTCAATGGTCTTTTCAATTTTTAACGAATCAAATGGTAGCGAAATCTGAATCTGACTAATTCCAATGTACTCACATAAGGAATTTCGAAATTCAAACAATGTCATTGGGAACGTCAGTTCATTGTACCATAGAGCCACATCCACATCGAATAAGCGCATATTGTCATACGCTGTAATCTTCCGTTTCCTGCGATCGGATTGTCTTGTGTATGATTCTACGGTATATACACCAAGAATCATTTCATATCCGCCGCATTCTACGCTCAGGGTAAAAGTCCGTCCAGTCAGATCCTCGATAACATCTGCAACCACAATTTCCATGCTGGATGCTTCACAAGCGCCAAATTCCAATTCATCCGAATCACAAAGAGTTTCTGTGATAGTCAACGACTCACTCTCGATCCGATTGTTTTCAATTGTTACCCAGGGAATGCCATTCTCAGCCGGAAATAGTGTATCTTCCGGAAATAACGTCTCATAAGGGTACAATGTATCAGCAGTCTCATCATAAAACGTTAGTTTAAATTTTTTTTGCGTTTCTACACTGGTATTCCCGGAACGATATAGGTCTTTGATTTTTTCTGGCATATCAAGCATATCTACACCCCCTATCTTGCCGCGCCGTACTCAATAAACGCAACTCTGGTAGGATTGTACAGAATATCGTTTCTCTCACGATATACCATATAAGGCTCAAACTCAATGTCTGGCATATACATTTCCCCAGTACAATAGCTCATTGTCCAGTCATTCCAGTATTCTACTGTCATCTTCTGCCTATCCGCTGGAAGAATGGATTTAATTACTGCCATATCAGCCAGTCGTACAGGTTTAATGTCAAATTCTATCTTGGTTGCTTTCGCCGGAAGTACATTCCTGTGGAAAACTCCGTCATTATCGGTATAATCGTCTAGGTCTGTCTCTTGATCTGGCGTACACTTATAAGAACCGGCATGGATATATTTGTTGGGAAATTCCACGCCATTCACTTTCAGCAACCATCCCTCAAATCCATGCATAAAATCTACCTCCATAAATATTCGAGGTTAGCGGCCAACACATATTCGCTGGTCGGTTTCCAAAGCAGACGGATAAACCTTATTCTGCATGATACAATCATATCATGGTTTTATAAGTCTTAAAAACTCACATACAGTAACTAGACAATGTGTGTAATATGCATAAAGATATATTCTCTAATGTTTCCAGACATAAAATGGGACAGTTCCCAATTGATCCGGATTCGCGGTCCGCGCGTCCTGGTCTTAGAACCAAATTTTGTCTTGAAGTATCTATCAATCATCTCTTTGTACATTTCCAAGTCATAAACATTGTACTGCAACAATCTTCCAGTAGGGTTAAGGTACTGGTTGATGATCTGCTTGTACGCTTTGTCACTAAGGATTCTATGAGGGCTTCCAACATATTGCTGGTACTTGTCGTAGAAATACAGGATGATTTTAACAAGCTCTTTCTTCCGGTTATCATTGTCTGTCTTTCCAATCATGAAGTATGGAATCTTTTCCGAGATGTATGCCCGGAGCTGTTCGTTAGTGTATTTTGTATGAGGACAAGTACACTGCCCCGTCACGCCCCTATTGGAAATATAATCAGTTTCTCTCCTACTCTGAAATTGAGTAGTATACTTTCTCTTTTTGACATCTTTTTGTGTCAAAGTATACGTTTCCCCTATATTGAGATCTTTATCGCGATCCCGGTAGGAATCTCTGGCCGTCGTATAAGTGAAGTTAGTCTCTGTTGTAGTCTCTGGTAATGGTTGGGTCAAATTGACCTTTCCATTGGTGCAAATTGATCTCTCCATTTTCTCATCTTTTCGATCAATTTCAGAGGACTGAACCGGCTGATCTGCTTTAGTTGGAATCGATGGTTTCTCCAATTTTTCCAGTGCCTTATAATTTATGGAATACCACAGAGTCTTGTCGTTTTTCATCCGGTTAAAATTAGCAACCAGAATAAGCCCTTTCTTTTTCAGTGACTCGAACGCACGTTTTACTGTTGCCACTGAATAGAACGGGAAATTTGTTTTCTGCCAATTCTCGATGGAATTATACACCCACTTTTTACCGCGGATTATATGTTCTGTTTTCTCCAGCCAATAATGTAGCTGCTGTAAAATCAACGCCTCTTTCACTCCGATCTTACATGCCAGCGACGGCGAAAGTAACAATGGATATTCGTTTAATAACAAGCCCATAAATTTTCCTCCTCTTTTTCTATTATGGTAAAAATCAGATTCCTAGATCGGGAACCATATATCACGAATCATGATGTGTTTCTCTAATTATAAGTAATTTCGTATTTCCAGCGCAAGTAAAAAATTTCCTGTTTTTTTCTACTTGACTTTTTAATGCAAAATCACTTATAATGACATCAATAACAATCCTATAATTTTCCATCAGAAGTCCGGGTGTGAGATAATCGCATTCCGGGCTTTTGGTAAATAATGGCACAAAGAAAGCCCCGGCCGATAATGACCAGGGCTGTTTTAATCTATGAAATTATTTATCTGCGCGTCCAGTAATATGTACTTTTACATCGTCATAAGTTCCTGATGTTGAGTACATTTCAGCTGTATAAGATTCTCCAGCCTGTAAACTAGCGCTTGCACCCATATAGACACGATAAAGATCTATCGGTTCTCCGTTTTTATAAAATACAGCAATCGCTTCTGGAAAATCAATTTTAACAGAACCATTGTTCGTTGCTGCAACTATGGCTTTTTTGCTCTTCTTGATAACATTGGTTGAAATGTTCTGGAAAACAGGTTGCCAATATTTTGTCTGCGTTACTTTTACTGTTGAATCAAACTCAGCTACATCTGGCGAATCAGAACAAATACTATACATGAAAAACGTAGTACCTGCCGGAATATCACATTCACTTAAGCTATCGGCGCTTACTGTCGAACCAACATGATTTTTTCCAACCTCGTTGATGGAAATATCTATAGTAAGAGCGCTATTATTGGTGATTTCGTACAGATGATATGTCGTATAATCATTTCCAAAAATCCAGTCAGAAATCATCAGATCCTTTGTGACTGAATCCGCCGAATACGTGATATGGGACCGGTTCTGAGTCTTGATTAACGCTCCATCAGCTCCAACACGCTGTCCATCCGGTGCTACTCCATTCGACAGCATATAGCCATCAGCTCCGAAGTAATAGTATTTTCCCTTGATTTCTTTCCAGGTATTCGTAGGATAGGAACCATCGTCCTCTTGATACCACCATCCCTTATCATCCTGTTTCCAAGAACCGGCAAATGCTGTTGATGCCATACTCAATGAAAGAGCTGCTGCTAATACTAAAACTTTTAATTTTCTCATGCTGTACACCTCCCTACAATTTATAGCTATTGAAGTCCGTAAATTTCATATAAGTCATAATCTGAAAAACCTGAATAATTTTCAACTTCAAAAGGAAGAGTCTGCCCACTCGCTATTTCCATGACAGGGCTTGTATATCCTCCGACCAATTTACCATCTTTTTTAAATATAATATCAACTCCGCCAAAATCTAAATCAACAGTACTATTGTTAGTAATTTCTCCTGTATAACTTCTGGTATTACTATTGATATTTTCTGAAACATTAGTAATTGCCAGTTGATCTTGACGTATGATGTCAGAGCCTTCTTGATACATATAATCATCTTTTCCATTTTTAACAGAAATATCTACTTGAGTCCCCGGTTCTCCTTCATATGTAAGATAATTTCCATACACTACTGTATCTTGTGCTGCTATTCCTCTAAACGTAGCTTCATCAGTAGTTAAAATTTTACCGTCATCAGATTTTACGGTTACGACAATCGAAGGATACTCAATCGCATATTTTTCATTCGGATTGTAAATTTCAGCTGCATAATAAACTAAGACAGTATTTCCAGACTGATAAAATGAATATCCGCTATCTTTTAGTTCAATCTGTTCTCCGTCTTGAGCTCTTCCAGAGTGTCCACCAGGGGCAGAAAAACTGCTATAATCAGTTTCTGTTTGGACTAAAGTAATCGTACTTTCTTGTCCCTGTATAGACATCTTATATGAAATCTTTCCGTCTTTATATGAAAATGTTTTCGTATCATCTTGTGATGATAATAATGCAGAATCTGTTTTAATTCTATCATTTTGAGATTCCCATCTGTATTCCTTGGAATCATCGGTTGGTGCATCATACGAACCAGCCCAATACAGGCTATGGGAATTACCGCCATCGGTTATCCAGTAAATCTCTATAACGCCATCTTTGATAAATCCGGCTTGATATGTGTCTTTCTCTCCCTCTTTTCCAGACTGAACCCAATTTCCAGTAAGATCTAATGGTTCCACTTTTTCGGTTTCCGCCACAACGCTTGAACTATTATTTCCGCCACAAGCAGAAAGAGAGATTGCATTTAATAACATTACTCCTGCAACTCCCAATAATGATATTTTTCTCATTGTATACCTCCCCATGTTTTTCTTACATTATACCATCCGACATGGAATCCGTCATTTGGAAACCTTGACAAAAAACAAAAAAATTCTTGTTGACTTTTTCTGTTAGAGTTCCGTATAATTTAATTGTGCATTTAGCATAACCCCTAATAAATCAAGTTTTCATTTTTTTGATCCTTTCAAAATGAGCCTCGGAGTAAAAACCGAGGCTTGTTTTGTTTTTTAAGCCCCAGCCAAGAACGACCGAGGCATTCTTTTACTGAATGAGAGAACGAATATCACTGATTTTTAAGTTTTTCTCTTCCATCAGGTCTAAGAGGGATGCAAGCTCCGCGTCTCTCTTCTCTTCCTGCGCCTTTTTCAGATCAGCTTTTAATTTCTCTAATTCTGCTTTTTTCTTCTCAATCTGGTTTTTCAGCTTCTCAATTTCCGTGTCAAAGTTTTTCTGTCTTGCCATGATACAATCCTCCAGTTTTTCTTTTGAGTATACCACGGCAGAGTAGAAAATTGAAGCAGAAGTTTGTTTCCAGGCTACAGCGCCATAACCTGTTGAGCATTGGCGTTCCGGATCTCTTCTTCCAGAAAATACGGCGGCTGGTACGAATTGATGATATCGATCGCTTTATCACACTGACTCCGCTTAATGCTCTTATACGAACGCACTCCAAAATTATATTTCAGATTCGAATATAGGTTGCTGTATAATTTCTGTCGTAACCCTTTGTTCCTATACGCGCTGGAATTGATTCCGCCCAAAACCTCGACGCCCTTTTTCTTGGTCGCTGTCGTGATCCGCTCCGCCTCGATCGGGAGAATTGGAAGATCCGCTTTGATAGCTTCCACATCAGACTGAATCGTATCGATCTTTCGTTCCAATTCCACATTTCCTCTCGCAAGAAGCTGAATCTGCTCTGGGATCGTCAGCGGAATGCCATACGAACCGGTTCTACGGATGCTTGGAAGCACCTCCGATGTTACCCAGCGTTTGAAACGTTTTGCAGAATCCAGTTTGCTGCCGAAGATTAAAGCATATAAGCCGGATTCGTTAATAAGTGCCGTCTGAGTTTTTACCACATTCCCATTTTGGGAATCTGATTCAATAACCTTTAAAACTCTATCTTCATCTCCGACATGAACAGAAACCGCCTTGCTTGCATTCGAGTAACCAAGCGCCTCTGCCACATCCTTGCCGACAAACCACGGTTCTCCATTAATAGTCACTGTCCGGATGTCTCCGAATTCTTCGCTGTTGAAAATTTGCATTTCTTCCATCAGTCCTTGTTCTCCTCCACATCATCATAAATATCCTTCACAATAATGTGAATGTAGCGTAATACCTGCGGATTATTGATTTTCTCCAGCATTTTTACAATGTTTTCTTTGTAATCCATTTTAACTTACCTTTCTTTCCTAAATCTAGTATTGAATTTTTCCTTTGGAAATGATAAGATAAGTAGTGTAAGATTTACTTACATTATCACTTCCACATGGAAGGGCGGATAGAGTAATTGCGGACGGTCAATCTGGTAATTACTCTATTTTTTTTATTCCTCTTCGCTCAATTCTTTATCAACGATTTCTTCAAACCATTTAACCTTTGTTTTTCCTTCCAATTGAAGTTTTTTCTCCAAAGCTTCTATTTTTTCTTTTTTTAAAGAAACATTAAATTGTTTGAAAACTTTTCTGCGTTCTTTAAAGTATTCAGCGCGTCCCTGCTTAGCAACCATTATCAATCCCCCTTTCTTTGTTGCTAACAATAGTAATTATATGCTTGTTGTTAGCAACAGTCAACCCCTAAATTAAAAAATCCCCCAGAAATTTTCCCAGGGGATCTTTTTGATACTAGAACGACACGCCTAACTGTTTACCAGTCCGCTTCCGATACGAAGTGGCCGCTTTCTTATATTTGCTCTGAAAAGCATTGTCATCAAAGACAAGACCTTTACTATTCATTTCTTCCAAAATCTGATTCTGTTCACGTATCGTGCTTTGCAACTGCCGCATCTGATACGTGTACTCTGCCATTTTTACGTCCATCTCTCCCTGCATATTCAAGGAGAGAGCATCCATGTCAAGAGATGCAGATTTGAGATTCGGTTTTTTCGGCAAGTCGAAGTTTACCGTTGGAGTCTGCAACGCAAAGTTTTTGTTGATACCCTTCGCCCATCCTTGAACCGCATTATATGTGGAATCGGCGTTATCTGTAATTCCGAGGTTAAAGCCTTTAACAAAATATTCGGCAATTTTCTTCATCACACGGGACGGAGAATGAACATCTCCGGCATCCTTTACACTGGTTGTAAGTTTTGCAACCAAAGATCTTCCGGCTGCTGCAATACCGCCAAGCAAATCGCTGTCACCTAATCCTCTAATAAAGCCTTGAAGCATATTTTGTCCGACTTCAAGCAAACTGTTTCCTGGTTCATCCTTCGCAGCATTTGCGCTATCGTGTACCGTCTTTGGCAATGCCTTGGATGCGTCCGATAACTGTTGTGTCAGTCCAGTATCTTTAATACCTTCAATCAGGTTCTGATCTACATCCAGACCTAATTGTTTCAGTTTATTCACCAATGATCCGCGCTCACTAGCTTCTGCCTTATCAATTTGCTGCAACAGGTTAATGGCGGTTGTTTGCGTCTCTGATTCCTTGCCTGCAATCGCTTTAATCAATTCATCCGGCACATCCAAGCCAAGACCATTAAACAGATTAATCAACTCTGGCTGTTTCAGTTGAACACCATTATTTACCTCCGTCAGCAGACCGATCACCGTGCTTTGAACTCCGGCATTCTGACTGGCGAGGTTTGTAATCAAATCTGACGGAAGTGTGATTCCCAAACTCTTGAACAAACTTTCAAGCTGTGGCTGTGTCGCCTGTACACCAGAAGAAATATTTGCCAACAGTGTTGTTACACTCAACTGAACTTCTGGGGACTTATTGGCAAGAACTCCGATAAACTCATCAGTCATTTGCGGAGCAATCTGTCCAAACAAAGTTTTCAGTTCTTCCGCTGATAACTGTGTCTGCTCCATCATCTTAGAGAACATCCCCTCAATAGCCGTGACTGAAATACTGTCGCTGGTTGCAATTTTCTGGGCGAAATCATCGGTAATCGTGATACCAAGATTCTGGAACTCTGTTTTGAGCCCTTCAATACCAGTTTGAATGGTTTGATTGTTGGTAGCTACTCCTGTAGCCGCGTTTTGATAGGCGGTACTGAAATATTCGATATCTCCATTAACATCTGACAACGCTTGTCTGGTATTTCCCAGTGTTTCCGTTGCTTGGTTAAACGCATCATTTGCTGCCTGGTATTCAGCGTCAATTTTTCTCCATTCTACACCGAACGGATCGTAGGTGGTTGTCATACTACCCTCTCCACCAATTCTGCCAGCTTCTGCCTTTTTCTTATATTCATCAATTTTCTTTTGCGACTCCAAAAGTTTCTTCCTGGCTTCTGTCTGGGCATCAACCGCATCCGCAACTGCTTTTTCGCCCTTAATCTGCTTTTCATAAGACTCTTCCAAAGAACTCATAGCAGCTTTAGCTTGTGCTAACTCTTTCTGCTTATCAATGGTTTTTTGAAGTTCATCACGGTTGACTTCCAAAAGACCTGTTTCCCCGTTAAAGTACTGCTCCAGTTCCGGATACATCTGAACCAAATCTTTGCTATACTGTTTCATTAAAGAAATGTCTTCTGCGGTTGGGTTGGCTTTACTATGAAGCGCTTCATACTTATTAGCCATATCTTCTGCCATTTTGGCTTGTGCTTCTCCGGCAGTTCCAAAATCATCCTTCATCTTTTGCGTGGAATCTCTCAGATCCTCGATACGCTGATTGATGTCTTTTTGGTGGGAATCGAAATTGCTTACCCATTCGTCGAGTTCTGGTGTTTCTGATAAGCCTTTGAGAAAACCACTCCACAGAGAAACAATGCCTGTAATTGCTGACACTGCTAATCCGGCTGGTCCAAACGCTGTATAAAGAGCTGCGCTTGCCAATCCGGCGGCAGTAATGATAGCCATAATATTGGTGCTAAGATTTCCAACACCTGTTGCCAAATTCTGTGCGGCATTGTAACAAGTAAGGAATTCTCCCGCAATAGCTCCAATACCTAATGCATATCGAGCAAATGTGGATAATTGACTTCCGATAGCCTGTAATGTTGTTGGTAATGCGCCAAGCCAATTTCCACTCTGTACGGAATCTCTAAATGTAGTAAATGCAGTTCTAAGCAAAACCACAACTTTTTCAGCTTTCGGCGCTGCTTCTTTTAACGCCACAATGGCATCTGTACTACCTCCTAAAGCCGTTATAAACAGTTTCGCTTTTCCAACACTATTTCCTAAAGCATTCGCAAATTTCTGAATGTTTCCGGTTTTCAACATCGCCGTTACACCAACCAATGTGAGCAACGCCGTCTGTAATGGTGCTGTTTCAAATGTTCCTTTGTAAAGGTTAAAAGCTGCGTTAATTCCGTTCCAAATTGCCTTTCCGACACTTGCTAGGATTTTGGCATAATCAATACTATTGAGGAATTTTCCGATCTGCTGACCGATCATCTCCCATTTGATTTTTGACAGTGCCTCATTAATTGCTGTCAATAAGCCAAGCGCCCACGTGCTAATCGTATGCCCTAATAATCCAAAATCAAAAGTGGAAAAAAACTGGTTTACGCCTGCCGCTATGGAAGCACCAAAGTTTTTCCAGTCAAATGTAGTTCCGAATGAATCAAGGAAATGCAGTGCTGTATTCAGCGCTCCGGCAATCGTTCGACCTAATGCCCCGAACAAATCTGGAGAAATCAGACCGTTCAAAAAATCTGCCAGACCTTTACCGAAATTCTCTGCACTTTGATAAACGCTATCCCAATCAATTCCGTTCATAGCATTTGTCAGTGTGGTTCCAATATATTTTCCCAGTTCGTACAGAGAATCAATTTCACTCTTGTATTTCTCCAGAATAGAATCTCTCCGCACCAGTTTGGCATCTGCACCATTAGCGTTTCCGCCACCAGCACCACCGCCACCGCCTTTACCGCCAGATCCAGAGCCGTCATCTGATGTCATGTTGTTTACTTCATGCCATGCTGCAATATAGCGGTTCAGCTTCTTTGCATTATCCGCAGCCTTGCCGGTTCCATCCGCCATATCCTCTGCACCTGCACCAGCCGCATCGAAATCATTTGCCAGTCCTCCGGCATCGATTTCTATTGTCCAGCCGAAGATCGCGCCAAGCGCATTTGCCACCGTTTTTGCAAAAGCAATTACCGATTTCATGACACTATTCAATGCTGTAATAAATGGCTTGAATGCATTAACTAAAACACCACCGACAATTCCGCCTAATTGCTGGAATTGCTGTACTAAAATTCGCGTCTGATTCGCCCATGTCACATAATGTTATCGTAAAGGCTTTTTATCCTCTACTTCTTACAGTTTCCTGTAAGGTCGGCGTACATATTCGACCCAGTAGGTCGTCGGTCACTCTTGGGGATATTTTATTCTATAACTCTTTCCAAAATAGAAAGAGCATAGGTTCAATCCCTACGCTCTACAATGTACTATATCTTTTATAATATAGTCTTATCTCGGTATTAACTTATTGACAATAGACATCAACTTAGCCTTCACCGATTTTAACCGATTTTATCATAACGCATTACTGCGTTAGGCGGCACACATTCTACCGCTTGTTCTGGCGAAGTCTCCTTGCGCGATAGCAGTATTAGCCATAACATATTGATAACGCAACATCGTTTTTTGTGCCTGCGTCATCGAAGATATGTTCGCGTCAAGACCATTTTTTAACGCATATTCCTTTAATGTCGTTTGGGTTAAGTCTAAACCGTACTTACGCAGCGGCTCTGTCTCTCCTGAGAATACAGCTTGTAAACTTCTCGCAACCTCTTTCTGTGACACATTGTAGAAAGAAGCCATATCCGCTGCCAGCTTAGTCAGTTCGATGGACATATCAGACATCTTACCTTGTGCAAATCCCATCGCCATTCCCATTGCCTGGAAACGACCAGAAATTTGTTTCGCAGTCAACTCAGACATGCCGAAGTCCTGGATAGAATGCTGAGTCAGTTCATCAACCTTGCTTGCGTAATCGCCGAATGCGTTATCTACAACGTTCTGAACCTCTGTTAGGTCTGAAGAAATATCGACCGCTTTCTTAAACCCTTGTAATGCCCTAAGCAACATCCAATAAGTCGCATAGAATTTTCCAATCGCACCGACCAGACCAGAGAAGGATTTCTTAGCCTTGCTAGATGCACTTGGCAATGACAACAAGCCTTTTGACAGATTTCGAGAACTGTTTCCAGCCTTATTACCTGCATTTGCCAAATTTGCCAACGCCTGTGTCATTTCAAGCACATTTTTGCTGACTTTCGGTGCGGTTGACAATGTTGTCAGCATCTCCTTCAGTGCTTTTGCCAGACTGGTAATATTTCCACTGGCAGCTCTGGTAGCCGTTACTGTTCCAAGCTTTGAAATTCCATTAGCAAGTTCAGTCAATCCCTGTACATCAAACCCACTAAAATCCAATCCCTTTAATTCTGAGGACAGATTTTTGATAGGTGCAATCAGTGCTGGAATATTGGCTGCCGCTTGAGTGACTGTCTTTCTGCCAAGCGTTCCGATCGCCGTCGCGATGTTTCTGATTCCAGTATCATCAAACTGGATTCCATTCAGCATTGCCAAATTGGATGCTAATTGCTGGATCCCGGCTGACGTCTGCCCGATCTCCTGCATTCCAGCCGTGGACGAAATACCATTGGTGGCATTTGCCCCCTGCGCTGACATTCCACTAAGCATGGAAGTGATTCGCTGAATCGTGCTTTCCATCGACGTCAGAGAAGTGATTTCATTTTTCACAGACGCAGAAACGACGCTGCCCTCTTGCTGAAATGCTTTGGTTTTCTCTTTTACTGCACTCGTTACTTCAGAAACTGTAGCTTTGAGATTTCCAAGCTCAGAACTTATTGTATTTTTTCCACCCGCTTGACTAGACAAATCAATACCTTTCATAGTATTTTGAAGCTCTGTTGCGGATCCTGATAACTTTGTAAATGTAGATGATAAATTCGTCAGCTTACGAATATCAATCATATTCACACTGGATGCCAGTTTCTCCAGCGCATTTGACATTCGCTCAATTGATGCGTCCGCTCCCCCTACATCACTGGCTATTTCCAATAATAAAGAATCTATAACATTATCTGCTGCCATTTCTACCTCCATTTGTTTGAGGTCAACAGTTACATTTCATTTCATGTACCGGTAATAAAAAAAGCGGACAAACATTACTGTTCATCCGCCTCTTTCTTTTTATAGCTTCGCGCCATGAAATCCAATTGAAGTAAATATTTCTCCTGCATATCTGCCAATTGTTCCTCATTCAGATTTGAAACATCAACAGGTTTGTTTTGCTCCAATGGATTTTTGGGGTATTTGGCTTTTTTAGAAAAAGCCGCCGCAATGGCATTCATGGTATATGCTCCAATTAGCCACGCTTGATATTCAGTTCTTTCCCACTCGTTTTTGCGACGTTTCCAATATGCATCAATATGCCGTTTAACTGCACCAAATGTCATATGGAAAGCATCTTTTTCGGATAAACCACATTCCAAAGCCGATGGGATTAACTCATTGAGAATTAATTCTCTGAAAGTTTTTTGACTTTGGATGTTGCCCGTCTCTGCGCCCGATTCGGTTTCGGTTCGCTCGATTCTTCCGTGTTCATAGCCTGACTCATGATCTTGTTCAGACCGGTTCGAACGAAAAAATCATCTTCCGCCATCTGATTAAGGCAAATTGTGAACAAATCATAAAAATTTCCAGTACCATCCTCGGAGTGCTCTTGGATATACTGCTTTGCAATTTTCTTGGCGTCATGCATGGAGGATACGGTTCCATCTCCATCCATTCCATGATACTCCTGCAATCCAGCATAAAGCATCAAAATTGCAGTCTGAGGCAATTTCGAAATCTCATTTTTAATTCCCTGCACAGATTCTTTAATCACTTTTTTTCGTGAATCCGGATCGAGTTCTGCAAGAGCATCATCAGCCAAATACGCAGAACCGGAGACTCCTCCCAAAAACTCGATTAATCTATCGATGCAATCGGAACACAAAGAAGCCTCCAGAGTGTATTCAAGATGATAATCCTTACCACCAATAGTTAATGTCTTGTACATAATCAAGATACCTCCCTATCCTTGATTTTATGATCTACACATCTTCTCCATCTGTTGTCGGTTTAATCGCTGTCAACATACCTTTATACTCATCGATTGCCAGAGACAGCTCTGCTACCAGCAATTCATTCTGATCAACCGCAGGCATCGGGATTTTACCGCCCGGCTGAGCAACAATGAAGAATGCCTTAGTAAGATTCGGACTCCAAACAGTAAACCAGGTTCTCTTGTTGGCTGCCAGTCCTTCTGCCGCATCTTCCAACATTTTCTGGTAAATCGTTTCTGTTTCGTTTGTCAAGTTGAACGAAATTGTCCAGTCTCCGCCGGTATCCTGTCTGCCTGCAACATTTCTTGTCTGCTCATCTTCGATGGCAGATGCATCAATTGTCTCTGTACTCAAAGAAATCTCTCCGATAGAGTTACATCTTTGCAGCCATGTATACGCAGTCGGAGCTACACCAGGCGTTGTTTCTACGGCATAACCAGCTCTCATTTTAAGGGTAGAAATACCAGGAATATTTGCTATTGCCATTTAATCTCCTTTCCACCTCATTAATTGTTAGAGGTTAGCGATCACTTCATTTTCAGTGACCGGATTTTTTTATTTTGTAAACTGTTTCTTTGTTTGATCAATCCATGTTGCCGATGCACCAGATACCATTCCGATCGCGACGGCATTCAGAATATCAGTTGCCGGATAGTTTGGCATGACATACATTCCGACTATTCCCAATATGCCACCAATGGCAGCTACGATAACAGTAATCCACTTATTGTCAATTCCGGATGCCTTAACACCAAGTCCGATGAAATAGCAAATCGCCACAATGGCAGCTACACTAGCAATTCCAAAATCCATTGTCCTACCTCCTTTCCGTTTAATTGCACGAAAAAAGAGCATTAACATTAATGCCCTTATTCCCTTATACTATTTTAACTTATGTTGTTGTTTTGTAAAAAGTCACATTAAAAGGATTCTCCGCAATAAAGCCTATTGTAACGACTGACAACGCGAACAACCGTCTTGTCCGAACCCTCTATCTGTTCTGGTCCGTATGTTCTCCTAAATCCCATTTCCGTCATAGCTTGATGACTGATATTGTCAATTTCATACGCTTTACTTAATGCCTTTTGCCCTTTAGCATAAGAATCCACTTGAAATGCCGGAATGATTGCCGATTCATTTCCATCTAAATCCCATTTATTCCCAGGTGCACCCATCATATAGATATTAGAATATGGATATTTGTTTGGAATGGCACTCTTTTGCATAGAGCATGTAATGCCCTTTATGCTCTGCATATTTGATAACCATTTTTCAAAAACATCAAGAACAGGATTTTTTACTGTTATCATTAAATTCCACCTCCAAACACTTCCTTGGCAATTTCGTGTATTTTTTGTATAATCTCTACACTAGCTTTATACATTGGCATCGTTGCTTCCGTACCGAAGGATCTAACACTTTCTCCGGTATCAGCTGTATAAAACCATGAATCGTTTTTTCCGTTTCCTTTTCCGTAAGAACCGATTGTATAACCCATTTCCGCACCTTTAGGATTAGGGCTGGTTCCCGGAGAAGTATTGTAATGCACACCGGCACCAAACTCTATAAACAGGATATCTGAGCCCTCGCAAACAAGCGTTGCCTGCGCATAATCTTGGAACGAATTAATTTTTATATATGTGTTGTGTGTTTTATCTGAATCGCCTTGTGCTGCATCCACGTTTTCATTGACAATAGGAATTCCTATTTCCGCTAGTTTCTGCACAAACTCCACATTCTTACTTTTTAACGCCTGTCTATATCGTTCCAATTTTTTTTGAGCGTTTCGAATGCTTGATACAGACAGATTAATCTTGATTTTCTTCACGATTTGCTCCTATCTTTTCTATTCCGTATCTGTGAACCAATCCCTTTTCCGCGCCGATACATTTTTTTAAACGGTAATCCGGCAATACTGTTGATTCTAATGTTTCTTCATCCATTTTCAAAGTTCCATCTTCATTTAATTCTGGTTCTTTGTCTACCCATAACAGCATTCCTTCTTGTGGCTCAAATGAATCCCATCTGTTTTTCCATCGTGTTAAGTATCGATCGTAGTTAGGTACTAAGCCGGCAGCTATTTCTTCTGGCGTCCCAGATGTAGAAGATACTGTCATATACCTAATCTCTGGTTTTGAAAAAGTTTTTATCGTATCTATTCCGTTCAACTTTTCAGTTACCATTGAAAAATAAATTTTCTGTTGTTCTCGATTATTACTTCTCACTACGAAACCATCCTTTCTATTATCGTGGGTATATAAAAGATTGCTTTTCCTCCTAGACTCTCATAAACCGATTTGAATATTAAATATCCATAATTGGCAACAATATTGCATACCAGTTCTTCCATGTCAATTACATATTTTGGTTTGGAATATCTATGTATATCACTGATTATATCATATTCCCATAATACTGTATGAGTCATTTCATGAATAAACACAGTAATCAATTCTCTTCCATATAAATCGTTTGAAAGATAAATCGTATGTTCTGATGGGACAGTAACTCCAAGCGTATAACTTCCCGTTCTATCAATCAATTCTGGATTATATGGACTAACAAATTTCACTTTCCAATCATGATTATTTACCATTAAATATCTGTCCATAGCCCCTCCAATAGCAGAAAAGACCCATGCCACAAAAATGTAACACAGGTCCCTCTTATAATTTACTGCATCTGTTGTACTAATTTAGTTATGTCTGCTTTCATCGTCTGGCGCAATGTAGGATCTGCATCCGACCACATTTCTTTCAGATTTCGAATTACATCATCTGTATATTCCTTTGTGCTATTATCCATCATTCGTTTTGATTCTGCATCTTTTGAATCATGATAATGTCTTCTGTACTCATCGTAACGATCATAAGACTCTCCATATCTGGAATTTTTCTTATCATCTTTTCCTTTGTAATTCAGCTGATCATCCATCCACTCGTCATCCTGTTTGTATAGATATGGACGATATCCCATTCTATGACCTCTGCCTTTCGGTGCAAATCTGCCGTTGTCATAGCGATAACGATCATATCCCATGCGTTCCATGAAGTCTTCAGAATCTTCTTCATCCATAGCTTCTATGATTCTCATGTCCTTATCATACTGAGCAAGATCTTTTGCAATATCAACCCACTGTCCATAAATACTCAGGTCCGCCGGTGTGATATTATCCAGCCCTTTAGCCTCAACTTCTCTTTTGACACATTCCGCTATTTGTTTTGCAAATCTATGCATTATCTTACCCCCTTAACAGTCACAGCATTAGTGGCGGATGCCGGTGCTGTGCCATCAATCGATGCCAGCGTATTATTCGGCATACATGACGGATTCCCTAACATCTTAAAGGTTCCTCCGGTCGCGCTCGTCTGTACTACTGTAGCATATCGAGTTCTTGTTCTAACTCCGCACGCTGTGACTTGACGGCAACAACGATTTACCAGAGGATATTGAACTGTCCCGGCGCCAATCTGGAACACAACCGGAGCGCCGATCGTTGCTGTGGTTGGAATTGTCTGACCTAATATAATGCAGTATTTCTGCCCATCGTTATAACTTCCTGCCGGAAGCGTAACAACCAGGTTCCCGTCCGTAAAAGTAATCGCCGTGGAAACAACCAAGTTATCACACATGCGGCAAACATTTCTACAAGCCATATTTTACCTCGCAATCTAAAAAAGAGGCGGGGATACCGCCTCTCTGATATTTGTCAACCATAAAAGGCGATTAGCAACAACCAGTGTTAGCCGTGCAGCTATTTCCATAGTATCCGTACAGATTGGATGCCGGATATGCCGGAACCGGTAACGGTGCTGTTCTGCGAAGAATCTCTGCCGTATTCGCATCCATTGCCGCCTGCAATACTGCATTCTGGTTAGACTGCGATGCTGCCAGTTTAAGCGACTGGTTCTCTGCCCGAAGATCTGCAGTTTCTTTCTGACACAGATAATCAAGAATTGCTCTCGTTCCCGCATTTTGGTTGTCGATGATATCTCTTGTGTTGTTGTTCATGGTGTTCTGCAAAGCACATGTATTCTGTGCCATGTTAAAGTTGACGCCCTGAATCGCTTCGCGTGTCTCACAGCAGCAATTAGATAACTGTGCCTGAAGAGCGTTTGTATTCTGCATTCCGGCTACGGTATCTGCATTGATGGATTGCTGAATTCCGTTGAATCCTTGCAGCATTCCCACATTCAAACCGTTAAATCCACTCTGCATTGTGTTGTTTAATGCATAAGTACTGTCACAAATCCCCTGCTGAATACCGCGGATGCCGTTTTGAATGTCATTAAGGGCAAATCCCTCATTTATATCTGCTCGTGTCGCCCAGCCCTGGAAACCGGCTCCATTAGTGCCATTGGCACCATTTCCGCCCCAGCCGCCATAGCCGTTTCCCCATCCGCCAAAAATAGCAAAAATCAGGAACAGCCAAATAAACCAGCCGCCATCTCCCCAGCCATTACAGCCATTATCTTTAGAGTTACCTGTTGCGGCAGCAATGTCCGCTAACGAGTATCCGCTTGAAGTCATCATAATTTCAAGCCCCCTTAAATATATTTGTAAATCAAGAGGAATCCTAGGCTTTCCACTCAATCTTACAGCAAAGTTATTTCATGCCAAATTGATTTTTGAGCTGAGATAATGCTTTTTCCGGATCGATATGACGCTCTTCACATAGATTCCTAGCCAATCTCTCTATTCCGGTACCATCTCCATTTTTCATCATTTGTATAGCATTGTTGAGCACAGGATTGTTCCCGGCTTCCTTTTGTAAAATGGTATTTAATGCTTCTTGAGGATTTCCACCACTTCGCATTAATCGGATTAACTGCATAGGATTAATCATTTTTGACTTCCTCCCCTCTGTATGGGTTTGGACGCTTCCATGTGCTGTTGATTATTTTTATTTACCAAATCTTTAATTCCAGATATCTCCTCGAATATATCTTGCCTTAACTGTTCAAACAACGTATTTAGCGTTTCTTCATTTATTCCAGTATTGAGTTGTTCCGATTTATTTTGAGACTCTGGTTGCATCAATCGATATACGCAAATCTGACTTTTCCCATCTGCCTGCAACTGCTTTCTGTATATTTCAGTCCCATCAGATTTTGGATACCAGACTGGATTCCCACTCATATCAACGTCTTTTGCCTTTACCGCATCGATTCCATCGACAATCTGCCCAGAAAGGAACTGATTCTGCTGATTCACTTGCTGTTGTATGGGAACGTACTGCATCTGTGGTTGGTAATTATTGTTTGGTAATTGGGACAATCTTTCCTGATATGGATTGATTGGATTCTGATATGTAGGATATGCCATATTAGGCCATGTTGGATAAGGTTGCACCTATCTTTCCTCCCTTCTTCCTACCTCTATTATACTTAACCAGATAGGAAGAAAACAGGACAGAATATAGACACTTTATGGACATGATTTGAAAATTACTTTTCGAATTTTGTTTTTGATTTTTATGTTTATTCTATAAGCAGTTTTAGACGATATATTCATTCGTTCTGCTGACTGTTCAAGGGTAAAATTTTGAGCTCTTAATAGAAAAAGTTCGTTCTCATCGGGTGTAAAATTGCATTCACTTTCTAGCACTTCTATCTCTGATTTTGTGAAGTCACTAATATTCATTCTCTTGTTACCCATAAAATCCATTCCTCCCTATATGGATCTTATCCGGGGAACGTTCCACCTTTGAGAAAATAGGCGACTACTGCGCCTATAACGGCTCCGATAATGCCAGTAATGGCCGATTCGTATCGTTTGCTTGGCACTGACATTAAGGATTTTACATTATTATTTACTTCATCCACAGCATCTCGAATATGCTGTAAATCATTGGATACGACATCCATACGACGTTCCAATTCTTCAATTCTGGAGTAAAACTTTTCATGCTCCTGACTGATTTTTTTCTTTAAATCCCGAAAGTCATTTTCAAGGGATTCGATTCGATGTATATTTACGCATTCTGATTCACATCCCATCGCCATACCTCTTGGGCCCTTTCTCTCCCGTAAGACTATACTTCTCCCCACCACCGAGCAAAGTATCCCTGCAACACAACGGGAGGAATTGTGTCACGCACCGTCTGTGTTATAAAATTTTTGCAACCGGGATGATTCCTCGAAGATAACTTGCTGGCGTTCCAGCACTGTTATATGAAACCGATACTCCAGATTCAGAATAACTCATAACACCTTCTTTGCCCTGCTTATCATAGTGATACTGGGCGATTTTTCTGATTTTACTTTTGTATCTTTTCATTGCTACGTTTTTTGCAATATCTTCATCTTCCTCATTTGTGAAACCAAATGGGAACATTTCCTGGACAACATCATCAATTGCATCATCGATCAGCATAAGCAAAAAAGAATCCTGTTCTGGAATATAATCGTGTCCAATATATTCAATTAATTCTCTCAAAATTTGTTCTTTCAAGCCTATACCTCCATCATTTATTTTTTCGATGGTCTGCCTCTTTTTGCTGCCGGGGCAGGTGTCTCAATATCTCCATCGTTAGAAGAAAACGGAGAAACTGTGCTCTCCGCCTTAACCTCATCATCTGGAACCATCTCTCCGGCCGCATAGTAAATACCATCGTGTTTTACAACGTGATCGTATGTCATGCAATGCCTCCTTATTCCTTTACTTTCAGAACATAGATGCTGTCCATGCCCTCAAAGGACGGCAGTGCAATCATAGACGCTGTAGTGAAATACTCTACCGGCGGTCCGTAGATGGTTTTTGTTGCAACTGCGATTCCGCTGTCCAGTACAGTTACATCTACATCAGCATTTCCTCTCAGGGTTCTCTCCTCCGGAGTTACGCCAGCCCAAGTATTACCAAGCGTACCATCGCCAATGATTGTTACGTAATCATCTGGGAAGAATCCTTTCTTGGTTCCGTCAAAATCCTGGTATTTCTTATCGTACAAAACCGGAATAAGACCTGTCTGCAACCGAAATACTTCTTTTGCCTTTGCCTGAGACATGAAGTCTACATTGACACCAGATGTGGTGATAAATGCATTCTTCATTTGTTTGCTCTTGATTAAGTAATTGAATGTCTTACTTGTCATAAGAGCATATCTCGGTGCTTCTCCGATACTTGTCAAGTAATCATAACCATTCTGAATGTCATCCAGAGGAGCAGCGCTATCTGCTTTATCCCATGTACTCGTTCCGCTCAGAGATGCATAGTGTTCGCCCTTCCAAGAAGAATCCTCATCGTAGTTGTACGCATAAATGGTATTGTCAGCTGCGCCAATGGTGATTTTCATTGCTCCATCAAGCGGTGCCAACAAGCTCATTCTCATCTTTTCCATAGAAATTTCAGCACCGTTTACCAAGCTATTTACATCATCATAAATGTGGTTTAAAACCTCGTCGATATACGGATCATTGGAATCCTGCGCTCTCTGAATGTCCATCAGATCACGTTCATCAATCTTCATGGACTCACGGAAGATCGGCATCTCCTCTGTTCTGATTTGGAAACCTCCACGGGTTCTAATGGTTGCCATGCTGTCCAATGCAGACGGTTTCAATGCAACGCCCAACCCCTTGTGCGCTTTGATCCATTTCAGGTCTATACCATTTTTCTTTCTAACCGGGAACCATGTAGTACCCAGGAAAGGAATCGCATTACTTGCTTCTTCTGTTCTACGAAATGCAACAGCAGCCGTAGAGAAAACATCTGTTAAATTCATAAAACTCCTTTCTTCCCCTTAACTATTTGGGGTTAGCGAATGTTATATTCGGTGTAATTAATTATGATTGAGCTGCCGGGATAGTTCCAACAATCGGTGTAGTAGCCTCTTCAAAAACAATGCGGCATCCGGCATTTACCAGTGCGGCTACAAGCGCAGCATCATAGGTTAATCCACTGTTTTCCTGTGCTCTTTTTGTATGGATATATGCTTTTTTAAGCACTGCCGCCTGCGGTCTACTCTCATATACATCATGACGCAGAAGGCCAATTGCGCCTGTCCACGGTGTAGCAGATACCGGTCTGCCATCTTTGTCTACCGGTGTACCTGCCGGAACAATTTTTTCTCCATTGTCCGCAGTTTTTACCACTGACGTAAAATCAACGGTCATTGCCGTAGCTTCGCATTCCTTACGATTTAACACTTCTTTCTCCAAACCGACAGAAATGTTTTTTACTTTCATATCGCCTCTTGCCATCGTTAAACCTCCTTATTAGTTTTACATATAATGTTTAATAATATCTGCATTGGCTGTTTTTTTAGATGAACCAGCGGATAACTGCTTTGCTTTCTGCATTGCAAGAGATTCACTTCCATCTCCATGACCAGCAGAGAAATCTTTACGGGACGCTACAAATTCCTGCTCCCAAGCAGCCTTTAATGCTTTAATATGAGTTCCAATAGCTGAAAAAATCTTATCAGCATCCTGTTCCGTAATGGCTTGTGCAAGCTCTCTTGCCTCATCTTTTGCCATCCCGATCTCCTGACTCATACATCTTTCCGTGTACTCTCCAATCTGAAGCTTGTTTTCCAGCTCTTTAATCCGATTCTCACGTTCTTGCTCATGCTCTTGTTTGGCCTGCTGCTCTGCTTCCTCGGCTGTCATTTTGGCTCTTAATTGCTTTTTGAAGTTTGCTGCTTCTGTAGATGCGGTATTCTTTTCATTCTGCAATTTGGCACTTCTGGCTCTTTCTTCTGCCAACTGTGCCATCAATTCTTCTACAGTCGGATGTTTGTCGCCATCGCCTTCGCCACCACCACTACCATCATCGCCATCACCTACACCAGAATTTCCACCATCAGCACCAGTGTCGCCACCATCAGCAAAAATCTGTAAGTGCATTGGAAATTTGTTACGTGTCTCGGAATTAAAAGTTCTACTGATTCTATTCAGCTTCATAATAAAAACCACCTTTCTAAATTAGCTCTGTTTAAGCACATTTCTCTTGTGCCGACTCTTTAACGCCTTGTCGCAGGCGTTCGCTCCTTTAGGTTCTTCTCCAACCATTTATATAAAACGTCCAGTTCCCCGAACGTTATTTTTATTACATGTATTTGATTGAGCATCGGCAGTTCACAATCTGACTTGCACTTGCTCCATATGAAGTGTCTTTAGGATAATCCATGACGGAATCTCCTACCAAAAACGGCTCTGTAATTGGCTTAATGGTACCGCCGACTTCACGGTGATCCTTCCGCTCTCTTTTGTCCCGGATATCAACCCATTTCTTTAAAGTGAATCCAGCAGCTATCGCATCCATGAAATCTTGATGATTCAAAGATGTATTTGATTCGTTCTCTGCCATATATTTAGCTCGATCTGGAGAAACATAATACGGATCATCTGGATTATTCTGCGTTGCTTCAATGACATCATACGATAATGACTGAATGTAATTTTCCATATAGTCATCCAATGCTACTGCACCAGCTATAGCACTACGATATTGATAAATGAATTGAGAACGCACAAATTCAAAATCTACAGTCCCATATTCTTGCATTGAAAACAGAAGTGCAATTACAATTAAAAAGCTCTCTTCCATCTTCTTTGCAAGTTCTATTCTCTTTTTCTTATCTTCTTCGGATAAATCCATGTCTCCGAAATATTTTTCAAAATCAATGCTTCGCTTATTTTCAACAAAATCGTTGACTTCGTCAAAATTTCTAATTCCAATCACAAGGCATCCCTCCTTTACGACTGAACTTTACTATCATCAGTATTCATTCCGTCAATAATGGGAGAATTTCCAGTCTGATTGATTGGATCGCCCGAAGTATTAAAATTATGTTCCTGAGATGCATCAGAAGCAGATCCGCTACTCTTCATATTCTCTTGGAGAGCATCTAACATATCCTTGGAATCCAGATATACTTGCTCAGTATCCTCGAACGCATCCACCATTTTAAGAATATGTCGCGGATGTATTCCGGCATTGAAATATGTCGCAAACGTATTCGCCTTAACACTCATGTCTGTGTTTTTCTTGCGCGTGAAGTGCAAATCGATATCACTGGTATGAATCAATCGAATTGGCGCATCCATCGGAAGTTTTCTTTCTGGCACTTTAGCAATCGCTTTCAAAATCAGTGATAATTCTTCACGTTTGCCATGTGCGATCATCTGTTGCTCACGAACCGCATCCAGTTCTGTGGCACTCCAGCCTGCTGACATATCTGTGGCGCTTCCTGTTGAACCACCACCAGAATTGTCATATTGAAGAGGGATCTTACAATCTTGCAGAATTTCTGTTCTGGTAGTCTGAATAGCATTCAATGTACTAGAACCATCAAACGTACTGGAAAGCGGTTGTATCTTAGATACTTTTCCATCGTCAGAAAAGGTGCACACCCATTCTCCACTCTTAGGACTTCTGCTTTTTCCGTCTTTATCTATAAACGATACGTTATCAGCCCACCATATTTCCTGTGTGCGTTGTGCTACATCATTGGTGAAATCCGAAAGCAGAACATTCAGTGCATCCATTCTGGCTATTTCTCGTTCAAAACATCCAGTGCGGTCGAAAGCACGTTCATACTCAACAATCGGTATTTTCTCAAGCGGATTTTTTTCTTCGCTAACAATTTCTCCGTTTTCTACTTCAAATCTGCTCTTATCTGTATAGCAGGTAAAGTATTCCGAACCATCACGGCAGGAAAAACTCACACCTAATACTTTTTTTTGACCAGGGCCATCATAATAAACCACAAAAGTATACTGTGAATCCAATGTATATAAATCCACCAGAGAACCATCGTCCCAATCATCCGTCTTGATATCAACCATTCGATGACCAATACCACACACTTCAACAAATTCTGCCATGCACTGATCTAGCCATCCAATGTTTTCCCCGTTGATTAGAGTTTCATTCAAGGCAGAAATTCCAGAATCGTCTGTATTGGAATCTGTATCGTGCAACTCTTTATTACCGCGCTGCACCATCGTAACCGGGTTTCCCCAGTTATACGCGATTTTGAACTCTTTCACATAATTCGCCAAATTTGCATGTACTCGGATGTCGATATCTGGACGTATTGTTTTTGGACGAACAAGAGGCTGTTTTCCACGTTCATACTCAATCAGGAACTTCATCTCTTTGACATTTTCTCTGTGGATATTCATTGCTTTATCCAATACTTCCAAAAGATTGTTTCTGTCTATATTCTTATACCTGCTATAAATTCTTTTTCTCCCTATCAACTGTCTTGGCCTACCATTGATGGCAATTACTTTCTCTTCTGATTCCATGCAAAACACACCTCCCTTCTATTCAAAAAGAAAAGCGCCTGGAATTCTCCAAACGCTCTAAATACATTTTTACGATATTATTGTACAATAGTTATATGTATGCTAAAAAGTCACTTTTTTCGAACATTTAATAAAGCAAGAAAATATCTTCTCCTATCATTCATCGCACTCTGTGAACAAGGAACTCCCATCACTCCACGCAAATAGGCATACGAACAATCACGGTCACAAACGAACTTAATGATAAATTTCCATAAGTCTGCATCTACTTCTTTTGCCGTATTTTCAATCAAATCAATCTTTTGCTGTAAAGCCGTGTGTCTCATTGCGAGTTCTGCCGTTGGATCGCTTTTATTGTTGGTCCTTGAAAATGGCATACCATTAAATCCGGTACTATGAACGGTATCTTTGTTATACAGCAATTCGTCTTTCCATTCCTGGTACTGTTCGCAAAAGGCGATCAATTCTCTCCTACGTGCCGGTGTCATGTTGTAATCTTTATAAGTGAATTTTCGTTTATTCATGATACCTCCTAAAATGGACTTGTCATAATTCTGGTTCGTGAAACTCCACTGCCCTTATTCAAAAATACTGCTAATGCCGCCAATGAGTCCGGTGCATCATCATGCTTATTTTTACCAGTGATTGTAAAACTGTAAACTTGATTAAGAAACTTTCGATATTCTTTTGATTGACAACCTGAATCTCGAAAATAAAAGCTCCGAATAGCTTGTGCATTATCCCATATTCTTTGTTCCTTTCGTTGCGATGTTTTTTTTCCTCCTTTTCCGGCATTGACGATCATCTGTTGTGCAAATCTGGAAATCAAATTGATTTGAACTCCACGTTCTTTCAGCATTCCATTTATATCATCCTTGTAACCTTCGCCACCATTATTCGCCTCAAAAAAGGCATTCGACACATGATTCCTGATTAACGCATCTAAGACTTTCGGCTGTGTAACCATCTTTTCACTACTATCAAACACGACATCATGAATGTAAACCGAACCATCTTCGTAAACATAAGCAATTGGCATGGAAAGATAGTCTGTTCCGCCCAAAGCCACATCACACGCAGCGACCACTTTCAGCGGTGCCACATCAGGCAACACACCATTGTAAAAATTCATATGCTCTGGGTTAAATACCGCGCCATCACGTTCAATCGGTTCCTGCTGACATTGTGCGAACCACGATGCCATATCGTCATTTTCTTCAAATTTCGCACGTTCAATTCGATAATATTTCGTACTGAACCCGACATTATAATCATAATCAAAGTTGGATTCATCTGTTTCTGGGTCTAGCGCCGGTATCTTTAAAACTTCCCATCTGATTCCTTTTGCCTCTGGATTGTTCTCCAGAAATCCCATACGATTCATATAGATATCATGCAGACTCCAAATAGTTCCGTTATAAAGGACCTTGCATTTCTCTTTTTTACGTTTCATAAGGTTGTTATCAAACAACATCTGCTTTCGTGCTAAAACATCCGGACTCAAAACATCCTCAATACCTGCCAAAATATCATCTGCTACCAGCCATCCGGTCGCATCGTACAAACCGTTCAAACCAGATGTCAGACCTTTTCCAGACAATGACTTGTATTTCTTCTTGCGCTCCAAATCAACGGTATTAGCTTTAGCATCAGTGGATACGATTCTGGCATTCGGGAAAACATCTGTATGCAAATAAATCGGATCCGTCCATATCTCCTTCACACCATCAAGGAATGCTCCTCCGGCATCCTCTTTATATGAACAGTAAAGATTACTCAGCTCTGTATTTCGGCAGCAATGCCATGCCATTCCAAGTGTGATTATCTGCGTATTATGTGTTGGAACCATTGTTTTCCCAACCAAATACAAACCATCACTATTTGAAACCGTAATGCAGTTGCCTTGTTTTGGAATGCTTCTTGTGATTGATTTGATAGAAATCCTATGTTTCTTTGAAAATTCTTTTAGTTTCTTTCGTTCGATTGTACATGGTATTTCAATTGTTGGATTAAATCCAATGGTATATACTGCATTTCTACCAATTACACCACTGCTTGATATTTTCGGTTCTTCCTTTTTTATAGATGCTCTCCATCCAAACGTGGATATTAAAGAAACAAAGTCGTTTTTTAACGTTTCATTTGCGGTTGAAAACTGATATCTTCTTTCTTTTCTAATCAAACATCCATCCGTGTCCAGCAAGCCCGCCAAAAGTTCCAGTCGCTGCTTTACAGAAGCACATAAATATTCTTTCGGTATGTGTTTATTACAAATTTTCGTATAATAACACATATCATAAGTTCTTAAATCGTCTACCAGTTCCCTGCCAAATACTGTTGTTATTACCCCTGTCGTTTTATGAACGTATTGATGTTTTATTGGATATCCATACTTTACAATTTTATCGACAATAGCAGAATCCGATTGAGGCCCAGAAATGGCAGGCTTTTTATTGGTTCCATCACCCAACCAGGCCCCTAAAACATACGGATGTACTTTTAGTTGCATTTCCGTTCCTGCCATTATCGGCTTTTGAGGAAGATAAAATCTATATCTATCATTAAATCGTTCTTTTCCTATTAAGTTTTGAGTTTCTTCTGTTTCCCAGACACCTCTTTTTTTGTCATAGACAGTCCATTCGTGTCTAAAGTGGCATTCAATCTTTGTGCCATCGGACAATTCCACTGTATGAGTTGTATGATATTTAGGATGAACGCAAATCACTGTAGTAAACTTTCCATCGCTACCAATGACTTGATCTCCTAATTTTAATTCTCCGTGAGTTTTCCATCCACTCTTTGTAAACACTGGCGTATCATCGGCTAATAGCTTACCAACACGCGCCGGCATGTGAATAAATCCCTCATCCAGCTGATCATCTTCCAGTCGTTGAAGCAGATTGACAACCTTTATCAATGTCTTGCGTCTAGGCTGATAAAAGCGTTCCTGGGGTTTTCTATCCTTTTCAACATACAAAGCATAAGAATCCAACAGATCTGGAGCTTCAAATAAAAGCAACTGCCAGTACAAATCATCAAAATTTCCACTTCCTGTTTGTGCTGCCCTATAAGCCGCCATCTGATGCAAATATTGACTGATTTTCAACGCACAGTCTTTAACATCCTTATGTTCAGCGAATACATAATCGCTACGCATATTCAAAATAAGCTGAAACAAATCTTCCTGGCTTTGATAATCTTTCAAACCACATTTCATAATCCGGTCCGCAATGTATTTATACCATTCAAGACTGCCCTCTATTAATTTTGACATATAAAAAGAACCACGCTCCCCCTTTATCAAAAAGTGAAGTCATGGCTCTCTAAATATTGGCTCTCTTGACTAACTATCCATTATTCTGTTAATGATTGGCATAGTGAAACAAAATCGTTTCTACTCAAATTTTTCAATTGCTTACTTGCCAATTCGTGTGTGTATACTGGTCTCCCCATCAACTTGTATGCGTACTGATAGACATACTTCCTATCCTCTCCCGTCAGCATACAAATTCCCGTATAGGCTTCCACAATAGCTGCTTCCTGTTTTGTCATTTGGATAAATTCCCCCATTCCAACAAACCATTGAAATCTATTAAATCTGTGTTACATATTTTTCCATCATCAGTGCAATAGTAATAACCCGTAATAGGCCGCTGCAATAGTTTATGCCGCATGATGCATTTGGAAAAGCCATTGAACGATCGTTTCTTGTCTCCATATGGAATAAATGAAATTAATACCTTTCCAGGATCAGTGCGATTAGAACGAATAATGAGTTTTCCCCACAAATTCACAACTCCGCTATTGTAGGTTATTCCTATTCTTGCCATACCTAAGATGACCTTGTATTTTGATTGAACATCATTCGACATTAATAATAAACTTTCCTTTGCATTTACTGCCCCGACAAATATAGGGCATCATATGTATCTTTGTTTCATAAAAAATTCGAATAGCCTTTTTATGACAAAATGGACAGATGATCCACACCTGTCCATCCGAAAGTATTTTTTTATCAGCTATTCTATTCCATCCCTCTTCTGGTGGATTCATGTTTTTTGAAAAATCACTCATAGCTTTCCAGCCCTTAAAGTAGACCGGCCGTTTCCTGTAAATTCGCATACATACAAGCCAGCGTATTGACAGTTACTCGTAGCTGATTGATTCTAACGCAGTCTTCTTGATATCTACTTTCCAAATACTTACCTCTGTCCTTAAGATCGGTCAACTGCTTTTGAGTCTCCAACAGATCCTTATTAGCTTTTTCTAGTTGTTCCTTTAAATCAGAGTTTAAAATCTCTAAGTCAAGATTCTGTGCTATCACTGTTCCCCTCCCATTGTTCGCAAGCATCGTCCCAAAAACGAAAGTCTGCACGATACTCTGAATCTCCATTACAGCATACGCCCTCATAGTGAGCATACCATTTACAAGTGCAACAATATTGTTTTTCTTGTTGTTTTTCCATAATCCAGCAAGTGGAGTCGAACCACACGAAAATTCTTCTCCACCGTCTGGAGTTTGCCGGAATCCACAACATTCGTATTCCGTTCCGAACTGTTGTGTTATATGTACGTTTCCCCGGTATATCGCACACGTTCCTCATTTTAGGCATTATCATAACCCAACTTTTATTTTGCCGGACAAGGAAATGGACCATCAGGGAATTGAACCCCGGACACACGGCTTATAAGGCCGCCGCTCTAACCGTCTGAGCTAATGGTCCTTAGCAGAAGGCAGATTGGGTAAAATCCTTCTGCTGTTGCAGTTCACAAACCACCAGCCGCAACAAAGGTGTTATCCACAGAGGGTATCAATGTGAATAATCGGGCACCCTGTTAGCCGGGAAGCACAGAATCCCGAAAGCCAATGATCGGACTCGAACCGACAACCTACTGATTACAAGTCAGTTGCTCTACCAGTTGAGCTACACGGGCAAAACGAATATCTACTATTCGTTTAATGACTCTCTGAATGGCTGATGCGTCCAGAATTTGATGTCATGATGAGCTGGAACATCATACACAATGCCGGTGGTCGGAACTTTGCACGAACGTGCCTTTCTGACAACCTTCTCAAAGCTACCAAATTTATCAATCTGAATGCGTTTTCCCTTTTTCAGTTCACGCCGCATGACTTCCAGAAACTTATCAACGATGATCTTGGTCTCATTTTCCTCAATGCCAGTTTCTTTAGCAACCATTCTAATCATTTCTAGTCTGTGCATACTCTTTCACTTCCTTTCCTTAATACTGTTAATACAGATAGTGGGACTTGAACCCACATGATGTAAATCGTCAGATTTTGAGTCTGATGCGTCTGCCATTCCGCCATATCTGCATATGTGGTTACAAAACTGGAGCAGTCAGACTCGAACTGACAATACCTTGATTAAAAGTCAAGCGCTCTAACCAACTGAGCTATGCTCCAACAACCGGCAACGCCGGTTAGCAAATTGTTTATAGTGCTATGCATGGCACTCCTTCCATAAGATTGAGGATAGTAATCGATACGATAAGGTATTTATTACTCATGCGGGGAAATGAAACACTTATGATGTAACCTTATGGAAAAACCATCCGAGCCTTGTGACGGCTCTTTAATCAGCTTTCCGCTAGATGGTGAAGGATCTACAATCATGGACCAAAAAATAATCAGTCCAAACTGGGCTAGTTGGATTCGAACCAACGAATGCAGGAGTCAAAGTCCTGTGCCT
>OGWZ01000489.1_pt1 | contig 44543 bp, 39 predicted proteins | sample 1576141 | NCBI WGS metagenome assembly OGWZ01 (sample SAMEA3541512, study PRJEB24748) | human gut metagenome | biome: human gut; feature: human-associated habitat; material: faeces | place: China | collected 2012
TGATAAACTGATTCTTTTTTATTCATTTAACTACATCATTTTATTTGGCGCTTACAAAAGAAGTGATGTTACTCACTTCTTCATGTTAGTCTAGATTGTATAATTTCTTGTATTTTTTGATTAAATAATCTGTGTAATAGTCTGGATTGAATGGTTCACCACTTACTTCTTCTACGATTTCAGCCATAGATTTACTTGCAGCATAATGGTGTACATTTTCTTTTAACCAGTCTGTAATCTTTTCAAAATGATTTGTTAGTAGGGCTTCTTCTACATCAAATTGTTTTTCCATTGTTGCATACAATTGTGCAGCATAAGCACTACCCAATGCGTATGTTGGGAAGTATCCTAAATAACCCGTAGACCAGTGCATATCTTGTAAGATACCTTCTTTATAGTTTGCAGGACGAACACCTAAATATTCTTCGTATTTATCGGCCCATAGTTCTGGAAGCTTATCATAGTCTATGTTGCCTTTCGCAATTTCTTTTTCAATTTCATAACGAACCATAATGTGTAATGGGTATGTCAATTCATCCGCTTCTGTACGAATCAAAGCGCATTCTGTTTTATTGATCATGCTGACTAACTCGTCAACAGACACATCTTTAAATTCTGGGAATAAATTTACTAATTGATTATAGTTTGCTTGCCAGAATGCATGACTTCTACCAACGTGGTTTTCTAAGAAACGAGATTGCGATTCGTGTGCAGCTGAACCAACAGCTTGTGTTAGCATTGTTCCTTCAAAAGCAGGATCCATTTGTAGTCCATAAAGAGCGTGTCCATATTCGTGTACAGTTGAAAGGATAGCACTTAAGAATTGATCTGGATAATAGTGTGTTGTGATACGACTATCGTTGCTTGAGAAGAAATCTGTGAATGGGTGTTCTGTCGTTGAAAGGTATACTTTACCAAAATCTACTTTCATGAAGTCACAAATAACATCCATAAATTTTTCTTGGCGATCCACTGCATAAGTTTCATGAAGTAAGTCATCATTGATTTGTGGTTTGTTTTGAATTTCATGAATTAATGGAACTAATTTCTCTTTCACATTATTAAAGAATGCATCATATTTTTCTTGTGTCATTCCTTTTTCATAACGGTCTAACAATACATCATACGCATTGTTTCCATTAAACTTAGGGTCATATTCTAAAAGGTGTAAAGTCTCTTTCATGATTGCTTGTAAATGAGGTTTGAAATGCTCATAATTATCTGCTTCTTTAGCTTCATGCCAAGCAAGTTCACTATCGGCTTTGACTTTGACATAGTTCGCATATACATCACTCGGAATGTTTTCAGATTGTGCTAAGGCTTCAAGGCGATAGTCGACTTCTTTCTTTTCCAAACTTCCTTCTGGCAATGTTTTTGCGTACTCCTTGATCTTTTGAATGGTTTCTGGATCATTTTCAATGATGAATGCTTGTTTAGATAGTCTAGACAACATTTCATTTGAATAAGGAATTCCTTTCTTTGGTGCAATTGTCATTTGTTCAAAATAAATGGTTGAGAATGCCAATGAGAATGCATCTAATGTTCTTTCGTATTCTTGATAGAATGGTTCAAATTTTAACATGGTTAAATCCTCCTAAAACAATAAATCTTTATATGAGTAATTATACTCATTAATACATCATTTAACAATTACACACTCATATAATAATGTTGGACTCTTAGGTAGTTCTTTTTTTATACCTTATTGGAAGTGTTAGAAGGAGAGAGATATGAGTATAAATGTTTTATTAAATATTAGGCTAAATATTAGTATTAGATTAAATGAAAGATTGAGTGAGAGATTAAACAATTGATAATAGATAATAGAGTGATAAAGACATAGAAAAAGCCTCACTAAGGAGGCTATGTTAAAAACTTTGTATTTTCATAGAAATCATCAGAACGATGCATGTACTTCTCCAACTGTCTTTCCAAAACTATTACTCGTTGATTCGCTGTTTCTAATTCTTTCTCTAAGTTTGCTATCACATGTTTTAATGCTTCTACATCAATGTCTCTTTCAACAAGTTTCTTTACCTTAGATTCCGATTCATGGAGTTGTTCTTTTGATTTCTTTAGTTCTTCTTTTACAGAGTCATTGTTTGCGCTATTGGAAGCTACAAAACCACTCAGTAATTCATTATTGTAGAAAGTCTTCCTACTAATGTTTGTTGCTTCTGAAATAACTTTAATATTAATCGAATTAGACTTAATTGACTGATAAGCATTTTCAACCATTTCTTGACGACGAATGATTTCAGCCTCTACTTTTAATAACTTATCATACAAACCTTTTGGTATGGTATCTTGACTCTGCTTGTTCAAAAGCAAGTAATCATCTAATAGTTTTCCCATAATTGTATCTCCTTTCTGATGTTGTCTATATTGGTAGCGTAGTATTGTAAGTCTGGATATTGTTTAACAAACGCAGATAGTCCTTTGATTTTTACAACTCTTTCTAGTTCATCTAGTTCAGGTGTCAATCGCCCTTTACAGAAGCTTTTCAGTTTATTGAGTTCCTTTTCTGATGCTCGTTTAAATCCATTATCTTTGTTTTGCTGATAGCTGTTCTGAAGTTCATGAAACTGCATATAAGAGACATTAATCATATCAAAGAAATGGAATATATTAGGACACGTACCAAACGCACATAACATCTTATCTGTTCTTGCATCATATTTGCATGGGATTATAGTAGTTTTTATACAACATAACCCAGGCCCCTTTTCTCTAATAACAAGATTTTCACCTAAATCATTTAATATTTTAGATGTGTCTGATTTAACGTTGTATTTGCCTTCTTCAATAAATTGTTGAAGATTCTGCTTTAATTCGGCTCCCATACTACCTAACGGGGTCATATCATCACCGGCAATTTTTTTAACAATACGTTCTGCATATTTAGCATTTTCCTGCCCAGGATTTTTAGGCCTAACATAATATCCAAGCATATATTCGCTTAAATGTCCTAAATATTTTTTTATATAATTAAGGGAAACACCATTATTATATAAAGCAGTAGCTAAATGTACGCGGTATTGTCGAATTTCTGGAATATTTAATTGGTAGGTCTTGCCACCCTGTTCATGTTTAACAGGAGTAATTCCTTCCCATTTTTCACATGTTAAATCCTTTAATTCCTCTAAAAAGAATTTACGATATTCTGCTCGTAAACGGTTAGTTGCAATTGGGTATTTATTGCTTGTGTTTGTACAGCTGTCTAAAACGTATAAATAAGGTTCGTTCCTATAAACACATTTTTGTCTTAAGATGCTCATTTTGTTAAAAGCATCTGCACAGAGCTGACTTGCATATATATCAAATTCAAGCATATCGCTATGTGCTTTTGATGGTTTACGTGTTTGGAAATGCAAATAATTGCACATAACATCTGATACAGGTAACTTTTTCTCATGTAAATCGTTTATTTTTAATCCTAACAAATCTTGTGTTCTTAATCCTGTTTGACTTTCGATGATAATTAAACCTGCCGTCATACGTTTATTATAATTAGCTTTTTCATTGTCAAGGGTTTCAATCGCTTTTGATAGAATGACGGAATAATAATCTTCAGGAATGTTTGGTATTTTTGTGTTTTCTTTCTTAGAGAGTGCACGGCCTTCTGCAGATTTTTTGTGTAGTTCATTAATGTCAATAATTAATGACAATTCATAGTTTTTTATTATGAATTCATAAATCAAATAAGTCGCAACATATAAACTATGTTTAGTAGATGAAACAATATCTCTTGACTCTATTTCATTTTTTATGTCATCTGTGGTTATTAGTGTAAATGGCTTGCTTTGTGTACTTTTAATAGTACTTATAATTGATATAAAATTAATTATACGTACTTTTATTGTAGATACTTTTGATTTTTGTGTAATTCTATAAATTACGAACATTTTTAAATAATCACGATAATCTTCAGATGCTTTGTTAAAGTCAATTTTATAATCATTGGAATTTATATCCTTATAATACTCATTGAAGTCCCAAACATTTTCAGAATATGTGATTTTATTATCTGAATTTGGAACATATTCAAGTACACTTTTAAAAGCTTCTTCATATTTGTTGTTGTCATCCATAAAACATCTTCTTGGTGTCTTTTTCCAAGGGATATTTTTTACATAATTATCAGTTAATAGATTTTCTATCATTATTTTGTTCCTCCACAATACATATTTCTCTTAGCCAACTTGTAAACAGCGTTTTAATTAAAATAATATCTTCTCTTTCGTGCGGAATCTGAGTTTGAGACAGTAATTTGTCACAGTTATCTATCATCTTTATAAAATACTGTTTATGACTAGGCGTCGTTACAAAGTGTTTACACATTAAGCAAGACATGTTTCCTGTGATATTACATGTTGCAGCACCACAATGCCCGCATCCACATTCCACTTCAGTATCTTTATCAGATAATTCAGTAGGCAATTCTTCTAATATGTGGCTGTTCTGTGTCACATCACGATTTCCTAAAGTAACCTGGTAAATGGATTCCAACATCTTAGTCAATTCGATTTCTATATAATGAAGTTTTGTTGTATCAATCACAGAATGTTTACTTAGTAACCCCATTTCTAAATCAGATTTACCAGTTTTTAGAATAAACTCAAAAGCTTTAGTCATGTGAGTATCTCTAAGATGTTTGCTACTATAGTCAGCAACTCCTGCTTTAGAACATACTTTACGGAATTCTATACGAAAATGCGCAACAGTAATTGGTATTACAGCACCATTGGATTTCGTGTATAAGAATATTAAGTTCTTAGAAGATTCCTGAACAGCATTATTTCTAAGTGATTCTGTTAGTTCCATAACTTTTGATAATATAGATTTTGTTGAAGCACAAATTGGTTGCTGTATTTTCTTACCATTCGAGGTTTTAGTATTAGAATATAAATAAAACTGGTCATTCTTAAGAGAAGGCTGCAATGCCGAAGTAGTTAAAGAGCAAACTTGGGATATTCTAAATTCTGTTTCCAATAAAATGATAAATATTGCATAATAAACAAGATATGATTCATCCTCCTTACACAGTTTTATAAATTCATTTGATATCTTTTTTAAATCCTCGTCTGGTATAGACTTTCCGTGATAATCGTTTGGTTCTTCAAATTGAGCTAAATAATCAAAGAAAATTTCATCAAATTTTATATACCCATTTGCTTTACACCATTGAAGAAAACGACGAATACTACCTATATTGTTGTTTAACGATGATAAAGATATTTCTGAATTATTAGCAACAAAGTTTCTAATTAATATAGCTTCTTGCGTGTTTAAGTATTTTAAATCGGGATTTGGATAGTCATCTTGTTTCTTAATTTGTTCGATAAAATGTAAACAACTACATGCAGAATGTGTATAGCCATTAGTCGTTAAGGCGCTAACACTTTTTAAATTTTGCATATACTTATTAGCAAGTATACGATAATAAGATTCTTCAATTTTTGAAGTGTCAAAAGTTGTATGAGCTATTTTAGCTACTCTAGTCGAATGAATATTATAGTTTTTTAAAATAAAACAAATGAGAGGCTTATCCTCTAAATCTTCATCAATTCCATATGTCGTAAAATAAGCGTTTTTATTGATGTTAATTACCAAAGCATTATTTTGAATTAGTTCATTGGTCAAAGTGGTAGAGTTTTCAAAAAAATTATATTCTTGGTATTCTTTTATCAACCAACGATAAAAATGGCAAACGTTTTTGATTGCTATATCTTTCTTTACTTCATCGTCTTGATATTTATTTTTATAATATTGAATTTGCATCCAAAATACTGTATCGTTAATGTCTTTATAAGAACTTAATTTAGTATCTCCAATAGAAATCACGAATGTATTCAGGATTTTATTAAGATGTAGATTTGTTTTTGTTGTTAAATATTTCTTTACTATTTCCATAAAAACTTCATCACCGTTTTTAATCAAATAAACATTTATTTGCTGCTTTTTACGAGAAGTTTTAACGAATTGAACTTCATTATAGTCTCTTGTGAATATTCGTTTATGCGACCAAATATAAGAATTTAGACATTCATTTAGGTTTTTTAAATCCTTATTAAGTTTTTCGATATATTTACCTTTATATAATCCGTTTTCTAAACATTCAATCAGTAATGCTAATGAATATTTAACGTATCGTTTCTCAGCATATCGACTTGGAATATTTGCCATTTGCACAAAGTCGTCCCATTCCAAATAATCCTTGTTCTCCACGATGGCTTGTACTTCAGGTTTTATTGATAATCTGCAAGATAGTTTTGCTTTAATATCTGCTTGTTCTAATGCTTTTTCAATTTCTTTATTTACTGTCATTTAAATAATTCACTTCCTTTCTCTAAACTAGGTATTAATTCAAATAATTCTTGTGTAAATTCTTCTTTAATCTTAAATTCTTCTTCCGCTGTTGGATTGTAATACACCATTGTTGACGAAAGAGCTTTGTGGCGCATCATAGTTTGTAGTTCCAATGCATTTACAGGATGACTTCTATAATGAGCATGCAACATGGCAAATCCATGTCTAAACCTGTGTGATAGGTTGAATTCTTTCACGTTTGTATCAACCTGTATGTTGCACTCTAGAAAGTACTGTTTCAGGTAGTTACCCCATGTTTGTCCAGATAAAACATTTCCTTGTCTGTTTAGGAAAACGTAGTGATTGAATTCTGGAATATCTCTCAGAGAGACAATGTCGGCGTTACCTTTAGCATACTTGTCAGGATTATTCTCCAAAATTGGAACGTGAACCTCATTGATATAATCTAAAATCAGTTCGTATAAGCTATAATCAATGATTATTTCAGCTCTGCTTTTAGTATATTGTTTACTTTTATATGCTTCTTTGTTTTGGATATGTCCCAAATTCTTTGCGTACTGAAACTCCTTGTCTGAAACACGATTCCTTATGATTATCAGTGGAACAAGAGTGTTATCACGAGATACTTCTTTAATATCTTCAATCGTGAGCCCAAGAACTTCACCTAAACGCATACCATAGCAATACATTAAACGCATAATGCATTGCGCTAGCTTATCCTGCTTTTCTATAGCCTTTTTATTCAATGCTTCAAACTCATCTGGAGAAATGTATTTCGGAATACTTCTTGCATTGCTCGATGTTCTTAAATTGTTGAGATACTGAGTTTTCTCAGTTGTTCCAGTTGAATCATTTCCAAAAGTGAATGTCTGAACTGAAACCTTCGCATCAAACAAAGCTTCACATGGTATTTTCGATTGCCTAAAAAATTCACGGTATACTCCAAGGTAGTTGTTTACAGATTCATTACACCGATAAGTTTCGACTTGATGTGAAACTGGGTTTAAATTGATTCCTTGTAAAAACTTGATTAATTCGTTCAGCTTTTCTAAAGTAATATCTCTAACATTGCAATTGTGTAAAGATAGGAAAATGTACAACAATCTCAAAGCATTTGCTGAATTCTTTCGAGTCGTAATAGATTTCATTGACATCATGAAGTTTAAATAACGAGTAGGTTCAGTCAAAACATTCATGTCGTCATCGTATAGCAGAAACCAGACTCCATCATCTCTATCAATTCTAAATAAAGGTATTTCTACTTTTCTTCTCGATAATTCTTTTCCATTTTCATCGGCTGTAATTTTATAATAAACAGATTTTGTACCCTGTTTTTCTTCTTTTATATAAGTCATACAAACTCCTTTCTATAACTTATCTTCATCGTCTAAATCAAACGGAAGGTCAACATCTTTCATTCGGCTTGATAGGTCTTCATAGAATTCCATGTATTCATCCATGTATCTTTCGATAATGGTTCCTCCTATGACATCTCTTTCCAAACCGTATTCCTTACATCTATCCGTAAGTTCTTTATGTGTTTGTTTTCTTAATCTCACCTCCATTTTCTTCATGTCTCTATTTTTAGTTGTCATTACAACATCTCCTTTCAAAGGTTGTTACCTCTTGGGCGATTACATAATTGCAGAAATTTTTTAAGAAGTAAATAGTTCACTCGAAATAGCGCAATAAGTGGTTGATAATAGATAAAATATATCCTAAAATAAGCTTAGGAGTGAGAAAAATGAACAATATAAGCGAAGATTTCTTTAAAGAACTGGAAGACGTAGCGGTCTATAAAATTGATGAAAACATAAATAAAAAGAGTCCTGATGACCCTGATGTGATAGCTAGTGCAATTTGTAGCAGTTTGGCTTTTTTAGGTGTTGAGTGCCCTGAATGCCATGGAAAAGACTACGTTAAGTTTGGACGTAGACAAAAGATGTTTAAAGATATTCCATTTGATAATCAAAAAACAGCAGTGAATGTTAATCGTGAAAGACTGCAATGCAAGCGTTGTGGTACAGTTTTTCCTGTAGAGTTAAAATGCATGAACATCGTTAGAAAAATGACGAATCGTCTTTATGACTACGTTGTTTTAAGATGTCAGGAGACGAGCTACAAGAACATTACGAATGAGACTGGACTATCAAGAAGAACTCTTCAATACATGGCAAGTGAGTATTTAGACGCCAATAGTTATATACTTGCATATAGAACTACGATACTGATAGTTGATAAATGGAAAGGTAAGGACAGATATGTTATTCTGAACGGTTGGTATCCTGGAGCTTTAGACTTAGCAGATGATGAAGATGATAATTATGAAGTTTTAGGTGTTAGCAAATCCAAGGATGCAGCAATAAGTAGAATTTTAAAATGTCATAGTATGAGAGATAAAATTTTGATTCCACGTGATAAATACCTGACACAAAAGCTAGTTGACGCAGGTATACCAAAGAGTCTGATTGATTATGAATATGATTCTTATTGCAATTACATAGTTGGTAAGATATTTGAAGCATATATAAGAGATAGGAAAATTAATAAAAAGGACATTAAAACACCGCTTGATGTTGAAAAGAAGGTATTCTTTCAACGAATAAATCAGGTAGGACCTGAAGACAGGAAAGTAATTGACGATATCTTAAATGTCAATAATATATTTAGAACGTATTACGTATACAAGGAACGCTTTTTAGACAGTTTAAAAGCACGTATAATCAATATAAATAAAGGCGTATCTAGTGGATATACGGGCACTAAAATTACTCCTGTAAGTAGCTCTGTCCCAAACAAAACAGGAACACAGATAATGAATTTTATGAGCATTGCTTCTTATACAGATATTTATGAGGCTGAAAGTATTATTTCAACAAATATCAGTGTGCTTTTAGATGAAATTGAGCAGGACATCACAAACATCAAAATTCTTTCTCCTAAGCAATCAGAAAAGAGCAAACATCTTTTCAATAGTGTTTGTACAGATATGGATAATGGAGTTCTGGAAGAGTGGATTTGTTATAAATACAATAAACAATTAATGTGGTACAATAAATGAGGAGAGGTGCTCCTGAGAAAATTGAGTTTTTTAGAAAAAACTACCTTGGTTTCCTGCAAGAATTATGAGGTAGTTTTTTCTTTTGCTTTTAGTTGATTCATTGGAAGTCGAGAGACTTCTTTTTTGTTTTTTAGAAGAAAAATATGTTCAATTCGTGTAGCGTTTGCGATATTTAAAGATGCGTTAATATGATATAATTATAACAACGATATTGATTAGAAATATAACCAGAACTGTGGAGGTAAAAATATGTCAGAAGTAAAAAAGATAGATGCACTTTGGGATGATTCTCCTGTTGATGTAACCCAAGAAGCTAATTTTATTTGGTCTATTGCAAATAAATTAAGAGGCTCTTATATGCCTGATAAATATGGCGATGTAATCATTCCGATGGTTATTATTCGTCGTTTTGAGTGTGCTTTAAAAGACACTAAAGAGGCTGTGGTTCAGAAGTTTAAAGAGAATCCATCATATCCTGTTAAAGCGATGTATAGAATTTCAGGTCATCAATTTTATAATACAAGCGAATACACACTTAAAGAACTAACTAACGAATCCGAGAAAATCGCTTCAAACTTCAAATCTTATATTTCTGGATTTTCAGCTAATATTCAAGATATTCTTAAAGAGCTTAATATGACAGACCATATCAACAAAATGGAAAAGGATGGATGTCTTTTCTCAGTCGTAAAAGCATTCTCTGAATTAGATTTAAGCCCTGAAACATACGATTCTATTAAAATGGGGTACATTTTCGAGAACTTGATTGGTAGATTCTTTCAAAATGTGGATGCAGGGCAGTTCTACACAGGTAGAGATATTATCAAACTATGTGTGTCGTTATTGATTGCCGAAGGATGTGACGATATTTTTGATGATGGTAAAATTCTAACTGTTTGTGACCAAGCTTGTGGAACTGGAGGAATGCTATCTACTGCATATAGCTATTTAAAGCATTACAATCCTACAGCTGATATCAAATTGTTTGGACAAGAATATATGGGACCATCGTATGCTATTGGTTTAGCAGAAATGTTAATCAAAGGTCAAAATGCCGACAATTTTATACATGCAGATACTTTAAAAAAGGATTGTTTTGATGGAATTAAGATGCGTTTCCTTTTAGAAAATCCTCCTTTTGGAACCCCCTGGAAGGGTGAAAATGCAAAACAAGGGCAAGAAGAAGCCGTGCTAAAAGAAAGTACAAAAGGATTAAAAGGGCGTTGGGGAGCTGGATTGCCTGCAGGGGGTGATTCTCAGTTACTGTTTATGCAATCTGCTATAGCTAAAATGGATGATAAATTAGGACGTGCAGCTATTATTTCAAATGGGTCTCCACTATTTACTGGAGAGACAGCATCTGGAGAATCGCAGATTCGTAGATGGTTACTTGAAAACGACTTGATTGAAGCTATTATACAGCTTCCCGTGTCGTGCTTTTATAATACCGGATTAGTCACATATATTTGGCTTCTTTCTAAAAACAAACGTGAGGAACGAAAAGGAAAGATTCAATTAATTGATGCTTCAAATATATTCCATAAACTTAGAAAGCCTTTAGGAAACAAGAAGAATGAGTTTTCGCCTGAAGATAGAAAGCAAATTACTGAGTTGTATGCCTCTTTTACGGAGAATGAATATTGTCAAATTTATGACAATACTGAATTTATTTACAAAGAATATACAGTTATGCAGCCTCTACAAAGAAGTTACTCAATCACGGATGAAAGTATTGATGGCATGATTCAAGCAGGAACATTGAACAAATTATACGACGAATCAAAGGTATTGGAACTTCAAGATAAAGGAGTTGCAATCACAGAAAAAGAGCAAAAAACACTAGACACTTTAATCAAAAACAGACCTGTTTATTCGGATATTTTACAAAAACTAAGAGACAATGTTTCAGATGAAAAATATTTATCTTTGGATGCTTTTATGCCAATCATCGAAAATGTTTTACTTGGGGTAGATTCTAAATTAATAGATAAAATCGCAGATGGTCTATCTGTGATGGATAAAACAGCTGAAGTACAAGTAGAGAAAAAAGGTAAGAAAAAGGGGCAAATCATTTATGACAAAACTACAAAAGACTCAGAAATAGTCAAATGGGATGAAGATATTGCTGATTACATGGAAAGAGAAGTGCTTCCTTATTTACCAGATGCAAAATGGTTTTGGGAAGAAGATTTAACCAAGAAAAAACCTGTAGTTAAAACAGGTGCTGAAATACCATTTACAAGATATTTTTATAAATATCAGGAATCAATCTCATCTGAAGAATTAGAACAAAAGTTTATTGATTTAGAGAAGTCTGTTTCTGGCAGAGTTGAACAATTATTTGGAGGGAAAAAATATGCTTAATCCACTTCAAAATTTTGAGATTGAGTGGTTTGGAAGCATTCCTAAAGAATGGAGTGTTTCTAAAATCGGTGCGATGTACGAATTACGCACAACGAAAGTAAGTGATAAAGATTACCCACCTTTGTCTGTTACTATGAAAGGGATAGTTCCTCAATTAGATTTTGTAGCTAAGACAAATTCTCATGATGACAGAAAACTAGTAAAAAAAGGTGATTTTGCAATTAACAGCCGTTCTGATAGGCGAGGTTCATGTGGAATATCGGATTACAATGGGTCAGTATCACTTATCAACACTGTATTAAAGCCAAGAGATGAAATGAATCCAAAATACTATAATTGGTTGTTTCATACAGTTCAGTTTGCTGACGAGTTTTACAAATGGGGACATGGGATTGTAGATGATTTATGGACCACGAATTGGAAAGATATGAAGCGTATTGATATTCCAGTTCCTCCACTTTGTGAACAAAAGAATATAGCTACTTATTTAGATATAAAGTGTAATGAAATCGACTCTCTTATGGGCGAAATTCAAGAACAAATCATAACCTTGAAAGAATATAAAAAGTCTATTATTTCAGAAGCAGTAACAAAGGGATTAAATCCTAATACTGAATTGAAGGAAAGTGGAATTGAATGGATTGGAAAAATACCAAAACATTGGGAGTGCAAAAAAGTTAAGTATGCTTGTGAAGTAAGAAATGAAAAGTATACTATTGCGCATGGTGCTCTTAATTACTTTGCTTTGGAAAATTTAGTAAGTTGGGAAATGAAGTATATTTCAACTGAAAACGAATATGACATTAATGGTTCTAATTTGTGTTATAAAGGTGATGTGGTCTTTGGTAAATTGCGTCCGTATTTAGCTAAAACGTTTCTTGTCGACTATGATAGATGTTGTTCATCAGAATTTGCTGTTTTCCATAATTTTCAAGGAATACCAAATTACTATTTATATGTATTTACAACTCCAGGCTTTGTTAAAATTGTTGATGATTCAACAGCAGGAGTAAAAATGCCTAGAGCAAATATTGAATTTATAAAAAATGTAATTATTCCTATAGCACCTATTAACGAGCAACAACAAATAGTTTGCTTTCTTGACTCTAAATGTTCTGAAATCGATGCTATTATTCAAACTAAAAAAGAACAGCTTGATGTATTAGCTGAATATAAGGAATCGCTTATTTACGAATACGTAACAGGAAAAAAGGAGGTGCCAGTCAATGAATAATATTTTGAGTGAAAAGCAGTATCAGAAGTTCATTTTGAATTACCTTAAAGATAACAATGGATACATCATTCGTACAGATAATGATTTTGACCGTCTATTTGCAATGGATAAAGAGTTGTTGTTTAAGTTTTTAAACGATACTCAACCAGAGGAAATGGCAACTTTGTCTAAAATGTACAAACAAGATTTAGAGGCTACAATCGTCAATGTTCTAAACATGGAAGCAACGAAGAAAAGAAGTAGCTTAGTTGACGTGTTAAAACATGGAATTGATGTATCTAACGTCCATTTAGATTTGATGTATTCTAAACCAGCCACAACCTTTAATAAAGAGTTGAACGAAAAATACGAGAAAAACATCTTCTCAGTTGCTGAAGAAATCTGGGCTTCCGATAAAGAAAGAGTCGATGTAGTTATCTTCTTGAATGGTATTGCTATTATGACGTTCGAGTTGAAATGTAACATGGCAGGGCAGTCTTATGAAGATGCTATCTACCAGTATCGTATGGATAGAAATCCTAAATCTAGATTGTTCTTATTCAAGGCTGGAGCTCTAGTTAATTTTGCGATGGATTTAGAACAAGTTTACATGACTACCAAACTTGAAGGTGAATCTACTTTCTTCCTTCCATTTAATATGGGTAACGGTGAAGGTGTAAATGCTGGAGCTGGAAACCCATTGTTTGATGATAAATACAGTGTTTCTTATATGTGGGAAGATGTATTAACCAAAGATTCTATTCTAGAATTAATCAGTAAATTCATTTTCGTAGAAACAAAAGAAAAGATAAACGAGGCTACAGGCAAGAAAAAAGTAAAAGAAACTGTAATCTTCCCTCGATATCACCAACGTGATGTTCTTCATAAAATTCTTGATGATGTATATGATAACGGAACTGCTCAAAATTATTTAATTCAGCATAGTGCAGGTTCTGGAAAAACAAATTCAATTGCATGGCTTTCATATCGTCTATCATCACTCCACGATGCAAACAATAAGATTATATTCGATAACATTATTATAGTAACAGACAGAGTAGTTGTTGATAGACAGCTACAGGCTGCTGTAATGGGCATGGAGCACAAATCAGGATTAATTAAAGTAATGAACGATAGCTGTACTTCTGCAGACCTGGCTTTAGCCTTAAAGGGAAACACTAAAATTATTGCAACTACAATTCAGAAGTTCCCTTATATAGTTGATGAGGTTTCAAATTTAAAAGATAAGAAGTTTGCGGTGATTATTGACGAAGCACACTCTTCGACTTCAGGTAAAGACATGGCCGCTGTTACAATGACTCTTGGGGCTGGTGAGGCGAGTATTGACGAATGTACAGCTGAAGACATTATTGTTGATGAGATTGCAAGACATGGAAAACAAGGCAATGTATCGATGTTTGCTTTCACGGCCACACCTAAGCCAACAACATTGCAATTGTTTGGTCGCGTAAATACTAAAGGACAAAGAGAAGCATTCCATATATATTCAATGAAACAAGCTATTGAAGAAGGGTTCATTCTTGATGTACTTCAGAATTACACTACTTATAAGACTTATTATCAAATTAATAAAGCAATCAAAGATGACCCAAAATGCAAAACAAACAGTGCTAAAAGACAAATTGCTCGATTCGTTGAATTACACGATACGAACATCTCTCAAAGAGTAGAAGTAATCGTAGAGCATTTTAGAACTACTGTTATGCATGAACTAGGCGGTACAGCAAAAGCAATGGTAATTACATCATCTAGGGAAGCTGCCGTGAAGTATCGTCAAGCATTCGAAGATTATGTAACGAGAAAAGGATATGACAACATCCATGCTTTAGTGGCTTTCTCTGGAAAGGTAACAACTAAAGATGGACAAGAATTCTCTGAGGCTGGTATGAATGGATTCAGTGAAGATAAACTACCAACTCAATTCGATTCCGATGATTATAAAGTACTTTTAGTAGCAAACAAGTATCAAACTGGTTTTGACCAACCAAAACTTTGTGCTATGTATATTTTAAAGAAATTAAGAGGAGTAAATGCTGTTCAAACTCTTTCTAGATTGAATAGAATTTGCCCACCATATGACAAACAAACATTTGTTCTTGATTTCGTAAATGATTATAAAGACATTCAGAATGCTTTTTCTGTGTACTATACAACAACATTGCTATCTAACTCAATTACACCAAATACAATCTATGATTTAGAAGCAAAAATGGATGGCTATTCAATTCTTGACCCACTAGACATTGATAGTGCAAGTGTAATTCTTTACAAGGATAAAATCACAGCTAAGGAAAAAATGAGCCTAACTCGTTTATTTACAAAAGCTAAACGTGATATCGAAAGATTGAAACCAGAAGACCAAAAGGAATTTGTAATGACAATGAGAAAGTTTGTTAGATTCTACGAATTCTTGATTCAGGTTTCATGTTTTGAAGATACAGAACTTCACAAGAAATATAGATTCGTTGCATTGTTACTTGCATATATCAATATTAAGCATCCAGGTGGTGGATACAATCTAGATGGTAAAATTGAAGCGATGAATTTCGCTCAAAAGAAAAAAGAAGAACACAAGAATGAAAGACAGAAATCAAATCCAATTACTAAGTTAGCAACAGCAGAGAACTTTGTATTATCGGGAGACAAAGAAGAAAAGCTGTCTGAAATTATTGCGGAAATCAACAGTATTGCTGGCAAGTCATATGATAACGATGTGGCTGTAAAAGCCATGCTTCAAATCAAAGATATTATGATGAAGTCTGATAAATTGAAAACTTCTGCAAAGAGCAATACAGAAAAGGATTTTGAGTTTGCTTACTTTGATAACATCGATGATGCGTTGATTGAAGGACTTGAACAAAACCAAGATTTCTTTAGTTTGCTCCTTGGTAATGATGAAATGAAGAAAAAGGTTTTAGGTATCTTCTCTGATGAAATCTATAACAGCCTTAAAAATGCTGACTAAGAGGTGACCTATATGCCAAAACCAAAGAAAGATTGGACTGCCTTAAATATCCGCATGAACTCTGGTATCTATGATGCTTTAGCTCAGTACGCTGATGACAAAGGCCAAAACAAAACAGTTGCCGTTGAACGCATCCTTAAAGAGTATCTAGAAAAAGAGGGATATAATACTGAAAAGAAGTCTTCTAACTAGAGGACTTCTTTTATGTTAGGAAAATTCATGATAAGTATCAAGGATATGGAATCTTACCTATGCTATAATGCGTTATAGAAAGAGAGGTACGTTATGTCATATCCTTACAGATATACGGTTACTGTAAAATATGCTACTCCCGGACAATTCAATGTAATAGCTAAGAATTTCTGTGACTACTATAAGAAAACTTTTTCATATAATATCATAGCAGTAGAAGATGAAAGAAGCATGTATTTCGAAGACAATGGATTCGAAAGATTCATGGGTTTTGAAAACTGTCCTGCTGAAGCGTTATCACGAGAATTCCCTGAATTCGACATCGAATGGAGAAGAGTTCAGGCAGGTGATTATAGCGCGATAGAACTAACTTATAAGAACGGTAAAGTGATTAGAGAGAAATCATAGATGCTGATTTAAGTATGTATGAAGACTAGGTAGCTTATATCAGAGACAGGTTGTTATGGTCTGTTTTTGCTACATTTTCTAGGGATACTGCTACAAAATCTAGAGCAAAAGACACTATATTGGTAGAAAATGCCTATTTATTGCATGATTTGAGCTGATATTTTAGCTGTTCAAAACGCATTGTGTGTGACTTTTGTAGCAAACGAGGAAATTTTTGTAGCAGAATAACAACCTGCTAACCACAATTTGAGGTTGAAAAAGTGAAGACTTGAGGATACGATTGAATTAAGCTAGAAATAAGGTGGATGTATATGAATAAATATAATGTTAATGATATCGTCTTCTTCATATCGAATGGGTATCACATACGAGAAGCTACTGTAATTCGTGCTGGCGGAGGGTTTTGCACAATTAAATTCAATGACAATGAAACTCCAGCAGGAACTAGAGTTAGAGAATCTAAGTTATTCAGGACTAAGAAAGAAGCTGAAGCTGTAGTTGAAAAAACACATAATACACTGTTATACTAGGTTTTGTTGGATAAGCCATTTAATTTTAATTATTTAAATCATAACATCAAAATCATTCAACACTTCTAATTCCTAGAGCTGGCATTCAACCCTTTCTGTCAGCTCTTTTCTTTTGCAATTTTCTCAAACAAATTTCCAAAATTCACGTTGTTTTCACATTGGGTTGTTACAATGGATTGTAGGAGGAACAACATAATGAATAATAAACGTATATTACCATCCATAGGGTTAGAAGGGACAAAGGAAGAACTGCTTGAATTATTGTCCGATTTTGAAATAAACAGGATTGCTATCTCATTCGTAGAAGACAAGATGGTATTTACTGCATCTGTGCCTGTTTCAGATGAAATGATGGATATTTATAAACAAGCGTACGGAATAGAGTAGATGTAAAACACCAAAAAAAGCAGGTTATATCAAATTGACCTGCTTTTACTACTTACTTATAATCACTGTTATTTATAATCAACATGTCCAGCTTCAGTATAGTCGACTTTCGTCAAATCTACCATGAAAGCGGGACGAACGCCAGGCCCAGTGTAGGTGACATAGTGGCTGACCAGACTACGATAGTTGTAAGATAAACACAAAGTGTGACGAGGTGAAGCAGAAGAGGAGTCTCTTAACCTCATATGGTTTAAAGAATTATTCGTTCCTTTTAAGAAAGTGTAAGTTTTATTAGCATCATTTAAATCTACTAAATTGCCGATTTCTTCAACACTTGGTAAATACACGTGTCTTGTAATTGTATTATATGCTTGTCCTCCATACCCTTTTTCTTTTTTTGTCCAGTATTTTAATGAAAATGCTCCACCTTCTCCATCTGGAGTAGTGGCCTTGTCATAACGAATATATTTTGGATTTTCTGCTGTTCCTTCATTATAAAACCAGTTACTTGTGCCGTCAGGGCTAGTGGGATTAGTATCTTTTGTTAGCCATCTCCATTTGCCATTTGAGCTTGTTCTTGCATAATGTGCCTGTTTAATTTGAGTAGCTACAATAGCTTTCTTTAGTTCTTCTGGTAAGCCGTTGTAATAAGTTGATTCCAAATATTTGTCAATATAACTATCTTCGTAGACGTTGCTGTTTTGTCGGTCATATCTCTTCTCTGGTAGGTCATTTTCATTATATTTCCCGACATCATAATAATTTCCGTTACTATCTTGATTTGGCTGGAACTGAATATTTCCAATGTTTTCTCCACTGATTACTAAATAAGTATCTTTATCTTTCTTGGACATAACAATATACTTTTTACCTTCAATTTCAAGAATATCACCAGGTTCTTTATCAGTAACACTTTCTCCAGTCTCAACAATATGGTCAGCACTACCTAATATCGCATCCTGTATACTCTTAGCAAAGCCTGTTTTGCCGAATAATAGCATTAACAAAATCACTGCCACTACGACAAGGATATTTCCATATTCTTGTATGAATCCTTTCATTTTTAATCTATCCTCCAGGAGATTTATTCTCCGATTCGTTCATTTGGTTTTCTGTTAAAGCATCTTTTAAGATGGCTTTATCTTACCAAATAGAGGAATGTGACATGCCACGTAGTATTTAGATTTTAATATTTTCTTTTCATCACCCGATAATCGGTTTTCGGTCGAGTACAAATGGGCCATGTTTCTGTATGATGAGAACAGAAAGTGAGAAACATTATGAGCAAAAGATTATCAACTAAAATAAGAAGGTCATTCGTTATTAAATCAAATCATGAGGAGTTAGGAGAAGTATTAGCTGAGTTACTTAAAACTCTGAATATCGATGAACTACATATTATGACTTACAAAGACCGTATAGATGTATACGCTACGAAGACAATGAAGCCGTTGCATGTAGAATTATATGAAAAGGTATTTGGTCTGACTGATGATGATATTGATAGGATAGAAGAGTATAAGAAGAGAATATTTTCATGTACAAAGGTGTAATAATCATCTCCAAAATTACACATATCTAGAATATTGATTTGATTATTTATATCATCAGTGTCTATTTTTTGTGTGTAATTTCAATAAAAAGCAATGACCTCATTAAAAGTTCGATAAACAGGGAGTTTACCGCATTTTTTATTATTTTACACATTTTCTGATTAATGATTTCCTCCTGCTTGTATTGTAACACAAAGAAAAGAATAGTCATTATATAATGAAAGCGAATTTTCAAAATGGTGATATAATACAGAAAAAAGGAGTAAAGAGTATGGATGCAATTTTTAATCGTACGAGTATAAGAAAATATAAACAGGAATCTTTAAAAAAAGAAGAGATCGATTTAATTTTAAAGGCAGCATTTAGTGCTCCTAGTGCTAGAAATAGTCAGCCTTGGCAGTTTATTGTCGTTGAGAATAAAGATACATTAAAGGATTTAAGTCAAATGACACCCTATGCATCCTTTCTAAAAAATGCAGCTATGGGAATGGTTGTTTGTGCGGATAAAAATAAGAATGATAGTTTGGATTATTGTCAACAAGACTTGGCAGCGGCTACAGAGAATATGTTGGTTGAAGCGAAAAGTTTGGGTATTGGTTCATGCTGGCTGGGTGTGTATCCGAATGAAGAGCGTTATTTGGCTTTAAACCAATATTTTAAATTGCCAAAAGGAATTGTTCCAATGTGGATGATTTCATTTGGATATATAGATCAAGAAGAGGTTGTAAAAGATAAATTTGATAGTTCGAAGGTGCATTATGAAAAGTATTAATATTGTAGAGTGTAAGAATGAGGATGATTTAAAAGAAGTAGCTATTCTTGCCGAAAAGATTTGGCATGAATTCTTTCCTGGAATCATTTCAGAAGCACAAATTGATTATATGGTAGATAAGTTTCAGAGCTTTGATGCCATGCAAGACCAAGTAAAACATCAGCAGTATCATTATCATAAGGTATATGAAGGTGATGAGCTAGTTGGATATATTGGTTTGCAGAATCAGCCGGATCGTTTATTCTTGTCTAAACTGTATTTAAAGGATTCAGCTAGAGGAAAGCACTATGCGACTGAAATGTTTGAGTATGTAAAGAAACAGGCAGAAAAGTATTGTTACCCATCTATTTATTTGACTTGCAACAAATATAATAAACATAGTCTAGCTGTATATGAGAAGTTTGGTTTTCAATGGATTGATTCTGTACAGGCAGATATAGGAAATGATTTCATCATGGATGATTACATCTTAGAATATCGATTAGGGACATTTTAATAAGTGTCCTTTTTCTAGTTCGAAAATAATTCCTTCATAATAGGCTACCAAACTCATCTAAGTATTTAATCGATATAAATAGTGTCAATAATTCTTTAAGAATCATGCATACCTAATTTACCTTAGATGAATTTGGTAACCTATCATGATTTTTTTCCTTTTGAGACACCTGATACAACTGGGTGATTTATTTTGTGTTTATAAAACAATTTTTTAAAAATTTACCGGATTTAATAATGTTTTCACATTGGATCTTTATAATAAAAATTGGCTACTGGATGTGGTTGGTGGTTGCCTCTTGTTAAGGAGATTTAAAGCCTTGAATCTTGAGTTCCAGGTAAGTAGATCCTTCTATTTTTTTGCAGGAGGAAAGCTTATGTATATATATCTACATATTGATGTTGCTATGTGCTTATTTGCCATAGTAGAAATACTAAAAGTAACATTGATTATTATAGAAAAATGCAAAAAGCACTAATCACCACTAGCAATGGAAATAGATTAGTGCTTCAGCATTAACTATATTTCAGAGCAGCCACTGCTTTTCCAGTAGCTTTTCTCTATTTGTATTATACCGATAAAGGAATGGTTATGCAAATTTATTGGATTATTATGGTTTGGATGCTAAACATATCAAAGAATTTGTTGAATCACTAAAATAAGATGGAGTTTGACTTCATCTTTCTTTTTTTTTGAAAAACATCTAGGAATATGGTATTGTCAAAGGGTGATTAAAGAGGGATGTTGAATATGGATATGAAGAAGATACAGGAGTTACCAACTCCAGAAGATTTGAAAAAGGAATTTCCTTTGCCTTATAAGGTGCAAAAAATTAAGAAACAAAGAGATCAAGAAATTGAAGATATTTTTACTGGAAAAGATGATCGTTTAATTTTAATTATTGGTCCTTGTAGTGCGGATCGCGAAGATGCGGTTTTAGACTATATGAATCGTTTGGCTGTTTTACAGGAAAAAGTAAAAGATAAGATTTTTATGATTCCACGTGTCTACACAAATAAACCTCGTACAAAGGGTGTTGGATATAAGGGGATGTTGCATCAACCAGATCCTCATTCCAAAGAGGATATGTTGAAGGGAATCATTGCGATTCGTAAATTGCATACAGATGTTGTAACACAAACTGGTTTTACTTGTGCAGAAGAAATGCTGTATCCAGAAAATCATGCATATTTATCGGATTTATTGGGATATGTAGCCATCGGTGCAAGAAGTGTGGAGAATCAACAACATCGTATTGTGGCTAGTGGTGTAGGAATTCCTGCAGGAATGAAAAATCCGACAGGTGGAGATCTTACAGTCATGATGAATTCTATTGTGGCAGCGCAAGCCGATCAAAGATTTGTATACCGTGGTTGGGAAGTACAGACAGATGGAAATCCACTAGCTCATGCAATATTAAGAGGATATGTGGATAAGTTCAATCATGCACATGCGAATTATCACTATGAAGATTTGATGGAGTTGATTCATTTATATGAAAAGTCAGATTTAAAGAATCCGGCTTGTATTGTAGATTGTAATCACTCGAATTCAAATAAACAATATTTAGAACAGATTCGTATTGCCAAGGATGTTATGCATTCTAGAAGTAAATCGGAAGATATCAAAAAGCTGGTGAAGGGCTTGATGATTGAGAGTTATTTAGAGGATGGAAATCAGCCAACAGATGGTAATGTGTATGGAAAGTCGATCACAGATCCTTGTCTTGGTTGGGAAAAGACAGAACAATTGATTTTAGATTTATATGATTTGTGCGATTAGGAAGCGTTGCGCTTCCTTTTTTTGCTAGATTTTTGATTTTAAAAATAGGCAAAAATTAAATAGTCATTTATAATGAAAATGTCAATATGAGGAGGTCATACTATGAATCAACTTCTTCAAGAAAAAAGAGATGCCGAAAATTTTTTGCGATTAATAGCACCTAAATATGCAGCGGTTTATATTTTAGATCGAAGTACAGATACTTTTCGTGATATTTTAGCTCCAGAAGCATTTCGTGCTTTTGCCAAAGACACAAAAGGTTCCTATTCAGATGCGATGCAATTATATCGAGATCAATATGTAGCTTGTGATTATCAAGAAGTGATTGATCGAGTTTTAGACTATGATTATGTTTATAATATTTTAGCTTCTGGTAATCAGGTGAATGTTACGTATCGTAAAAAGGATGGTACCTTGATTCGTCTGAAAATTGATCGGTATTCAGATAATGATGAGAATCTTTCTATATGGGTATATACAAATGAAGATAGTGAAGATGCGCTATATGGAGAGCTTGGTGAGGCTCGCTTTCGCATTCGGTTTGATGATAATGAAAGGCCAGTAGAGTTTGTAGGAAGTGAAAGTCTATCTGAGATGCTTTATGGATTTAAAGGTGAGACGCATATTTCGTGTTCTATGCTTTGGAATCATATGCATCCTCAAGATATTGATGTTGTTAAAGAAGAGTTTAAAAACATTCATGATACGAGGGATTCAACCGCAACATATGAGGTAGAGTATCGTCTTCAGAATAAAGACAAACAATATCGTTGGTATCGTGCAATTGGAAAGCCTGTTTTAAATGAAAAAGGAAAGATAGTAAGTGTTTGTGGATTCCTTATCGATATTCACAAACATAAAGAAAAAAACCTTCTTCAACAGCGTTTTATTTCTGGCTTGAGTCATGAATATGTCACGGTATGGGTAATCAATCATGATTTAACGGTTGAATTGTATCAACAAACAAAAAAAGGGGATCATATTGCTCAAGAAGCAATTGAAAAGTTTGCCAAAGAAAATAATTATCAAAAGAGCATGGAGAAATATGCTTCAGAATATGTTTGTGAAGAAGATCGAGAAGATTTTTTAAGAAATGTGAATTATCGTGTCGTTCGTGAACGAATCAAGACAGAAAAAGTATATACGGTTGTTTTTCAAAGAAAATTTAATGGAAAAATAGATTATTTCCAGGCTTGTTTTGCGCAGATATCGGAGGATACAGATGATTTTGTGATGGGCTTTAAATTGGTGAATGACATTGTTGAGCATGAAAAAGAAAGAAATGATCGATTGGAAGAAGAAAAACAAATTCTAGAAAGTCTAAGCTCTGACTTTACGGCTATCTATTATTTGGAAGTTAACAGTGGTAAATTTGAATCTGTTCATATTCAGGATGAAACCAATGCGAGTGAATTAATAAGAAGTTATTCAGGGTATAAAGATTTTTATGAATATGCTTATCAATATGCGATGCGTTATATTCCTAAGGAGGAGCAGCCTGAGTTTTTATGGTGGTTTTCTCGTGATAATTTAAAATCTTTGTTGAAAACACAAGTGAGTCTTACGCAGAATTATCGTTGTTATCCAAATGCGCAGAATCATCAATATTTTGAAACGAAAGTTGTTAAGGTGAGTGAAGATGAAGAGTCGTGTCACGTATTACTTGGGTTCCGTTATATTGATGATATTATCAAAAAAGAAAAAGCAACGCAGAAAAGGTTACAGAATGCTTTAGAGGAAATAAAGAGGAGTAATGAAACGATTTCTACAATTGCGAAAAGTTATAGTTCAATTTATAAAGTTGATTTTGAAGCAGATACATATGAAAGAATTTCAGGAAGTGACATTATTCCTAAAACGGGGTGTGCATCTGAAAAAATGTTTGATGTATGTGAACAGGATGTTGCACCGGAATATCGAAATATCATTCATCAATTTGCGAATATAGAAACATTAACTTCACGACTTGAAAAAGAAGAAGATGTTTTAGCGGAATATCGAATGGCGGATGGCAACTGGCATAAATTGCGTATTATTGTTTCCAAAAGAAATGCGAACGGAAAAGCGATTCAAGCCATTGCGACAATTCGTATAATTAGTGAAACAAAGCGTAAAGAATTAAATTTATTCTTTGAAGCAGAACAGGCAAAGCGTGAGGCAAAAATAAAAACTCGATTCTTACAGAGTATGTCTCATGATATGCGTACGCCATTAAATGGTATTGCGGGTATGCTTCATATTGCAGATCAAAATCCAAAGAATTTAGAGCTGCAGAAAATCACAAGAAATAATATTCATCGGTCGTTAAATTATTTGATTTCTTTGGTCAATGATGTTTTGGATATGAATGATTTAGAAAGTGATCATTTTACAGAGGAAGAAGTTGATTTTGATATTACTAAATTATTAGGAAACATGAATATTGATGCACAACAATTGGCACAAGAAAAGAATATTCAATATGTTTTGGATTGGTATGAAGGTCAATTGAGTCATTCAAATTTTAGAGGGTATCCAATCTACCTATCACGAATACTGATGATTGTTGTACAAAATGCCGTTAAATTTACACCAGAAAATGGAGAAATTCATGTATGGATGAATGAGAAATGTTTAGATGATTCGACATCGCTTTTAGAATTTAGATGTAAAGATAATGGAATCGGAATGAGTCAAGATTTTATTAAACATGCCTTTGATTTATTTGCGCAAGAAGATAGTTCTAGTAGATCCACATATCAAGGTACAGGTCTTGGTTTGTCTATTGCCAAAAAACTTGTGGAGTATATGCATGGAAATATTCAATTGGAAAGTGAAAAGGGTATTGGAACTACTGTTTCAATTCAGATTCCTTTTAAGTTAGGAAAATCAATTGAAAACAAAAATAATAGGAATCAACAAATATCGTTAGAAGGTTTATGTGTGCTTGTGGCAGAAGATAACGACTTGAATATGGAAATCGTTGAATATATGTTAGAACGTAATGGTATTCAGGTTGTATGTGCAAAAGATGGTCAAGAAGTAATCGATTTATTTGAAAAGAGTGAAGTCAATGAATTTGATTTTATTCTTATGGATATCATGATGCCAAAATTAAATGGTTTAGATGCGACAAGAAAGATTCGTTCATTAAAACGACAAGATGCAAAGACAGTTCCAATCATTGCGATGAGTGCCAATGCATTTGTAGAAGACATAATGAATAGCAAGATAGCAGGTATGAATATGCATTTGGCTAAGCCTTTGGATGAAACAAAGCTAATCAATGCTTTAAAACAATGTAAAAAGGATGAAGATTTTAAATGATCTTCATCCTTTTCTTAATATGTTTCCTTTGTAGAAATTTCAGCTGGCTTATTTAAGATATACATGAATTCTTCACCCGTAATTGTTTCTCTTTCATATAAGAATTTGGCAAGTTCATGTAACTTCATTTTGTTGTCTTCTAGAATTTGATAAGCCTCATCATGTGCTTTTTTAATTAATGAGATGGTTGCCTCATCAATCTTAGTCGCTGTTTCATTTGAACAAGCTAAAGATGTATCGCCACCCAAATATTGGTTGTTTACTGTTTCTAAAGCTGTCATACCAAATTCGTCTGACATTCCTAATCGTGTAATCATGGCTCTGGCTAGTTTCGTGGCTTGTTCAATATCGTTGCTCGCACCACTTGTGATTGAATTAAAAATTAATTCTTCAGCACAACGACCACCTGTATACACCATGATTTTTTGGAAAGCTTCTTCTTTTGATAATAAGTTTTGTTCGTTCTCTTCTACTTGCATAGTGTATCCCAAAGCCCCTTTTGTACGAGGAATAATTGTGATTTTATGAACGGGAGCCGTATTTTTGCATTTGGCAGCGACTAGAGCATGACCAATTTCATGATAAGAAACAATCATTCTTTCTCGATTTGAAATTACAGCCCCTTTCTTTTGTTCACCCGCAATAACGATTTCAATGGCTTCTTCCAAGTCTTTTTGAACCACCGTTTTACGATGGTCACGAACCGCTAATAAAGCTCCTTCATTAATGATGTTGGCAAGTTCGGCACCACTGGCACCTGCACTAGCTCTAGCGATTACGTTAAAGTCAATGTTGTTAGAGCATTTGATATCTTTGGCATGTAATTTAAGAATGGCTTCACGACCGGCAAGATCAGGAAGTTCAACAGGAATTCTTCTGTCAAATCGACCAGGACGCGTTAAAGCAGGATCTAGTGAATCAGGACGGTTTGTGGCGGCAAGCAATACGACGCCTTTGGATCCATCAAATCCATCCATTTCAGCAAGCAACTGGTTCAATGTTTGTTCACGCTCATCATTACCATTCATGCCTGCTCCATCACGTTTTTTACCAATGGTATCAATTTCATCGATAAATACAATACATGGAGCTTTTTCTCGAGCTTGTTTGAATAGGTCACGCACTTTTGCCGCTCCTCTACCGACAAACATTTCAACAAATTCACTGCCTGAAATAGAGAAGAATGGAACGCCAGCCTCACCCGCAACGGCTTTGGCAAGTAATGTTTTACCTGTTCCAGGAGGACCTACTAATAAGGCTCCTTTTGGCATTTTGGCACCAATCTCTTTGTATTTAGCTGGATTGTTTAAGAAGTCCACAATTTCTTGTAGATTTTCCTTCGCTTCTTCTTGTCCAGCTACATCCTTGAATGTTTTTCCCGTTTGTTCACCAACATAGACTTTGGCATTGCTCTTTCCTAGATTGCCTAGACCAAAACCAGAGCCTTGTGAAAATGACATTTGATCATCTCCGCCCATTTTCTTTTGCATACGCTTAAACATCCATGATCCAAATGCCCAGAAAATGATTAATGGTAAGAAAAAGGAAATTAAACTCGATAAAATTGGATTCATTTGTTCTTGATAGACTTGTCCAAATTTAGCTCCGGATTTATCCAAACGATTGACTAAATCTGAATCATTCATAACACCTGTTTTATAGGTTTTATCTGTTGAGTCTTTCTTTAAAGTGTAATAAATATTGTGATTTTCAATTTGAACGGTATCAATCTTCTTTTCTTCAATTTTATTTAAGAAGTCAGAATAGTTTGTGGTTTCAAGCTTAGATTGTTGAAACATAGGGAATATGATAAAGTTTAAAGCCATAATAACAATCAATATAATTGTGTAATATCTGTATAAAGGTTTCTTTTGTTTGTTCATGAGTGTTCCTCCTTAAGAAATTGATTACATTATACACCTTATTAGCACTTTCGCAAGCAGAGTGCTACACATTCCATAATTCCACATAATTTAAAAGAAAAAGTACCGCCATTGCGATACTTAATGAGTTGTGATACGCGTAATATGCACAATTAAATATATTTTTTCATCACGTGTAATTTGTTTATGTAGTAACCTATCGATATATTTTTCGATTTGTTCTACGCAGTCTAATGCAGAAGAATTCTTGATAATATATGTATAATATATATCATCATTTTCATTTTCAAGCATTTTATCTTCTAAAAGTCGTTGTAAGAAAAATTGCATGTGAACAACAAATCTTGAATAGTTCAGCGAATTCTCATCAATTGTATAGCCATAATGTAATTGAATGATTTGAAAAATATCTTTTAACATTTTGACCATCAACATACCATTTTCTGTTGAAAGATCGTTGGATTTGATTTGTGCATTCACAAAGTGAAAGGCAATATTTCCAGCTTCAGCTTCAGGAAGTTTAACGTTTAGTGTTTCATTAATGTAGTCTACAGCTTGTAAACCAAGCATAAATTCATTTGGATAAAATTTTTGGATTTCCCACAACATTCTATTTTGTAGAACAATGCCTTTTTCATATCTTTCTACCGCATATAACAAGTGATCTAACAAGGTCACAAAGATTTGTTTGTTGAATGGAGAAGAAATTTTAAGTTGTGCCATTTCAATAATGTGGTGCACAATTTCTAAATAGATGTCGGGTGCGTTTTCTAAAACTTGAAGATATCCATTTTTATTTGTACTATCTTGAAGAACATATGTTTTTTCTATATCTTCATCTCTAATTTCGTCTCCTACTTTATAGTGAAAACGCAGCCCCTTTCCCATCACAATCATTTCCTCATGATTATCATTCACTAGAAGCATATTGTTGTTTAAAAATTTTTCGATAATCATGTGAAGCACCTCATATACCTAGATATTCTTTCCGTTTTCCTCAATTACTTGTTTGTACCAGTAGAAACTGTCTTTTTTATATCGTTTTAATTCTTTTAAATCAAATTCATCACGATTGACATAAATGAATCCGTATCTTTTCTTATAGCCTTGATGTGTACTAACAACATCAATGGCAGCCCAAGGACAATAGCCAAGCATTTTGACACCATCTGTAATGGCTAAGCGCATTTGGTGAAGGTGTTTTTGAATAAAATCAATACGATATTGGTCATGAATACATCCATCTGGTTCTAATGTGTCATTGGCACCAATTCCATTTTCTGTAATCAGAATAGGAAGTTGGTAACGTTCATATACCTTTCTTAAAGTATATCGGAATCCAACAGGATCAACAACCCATCCATACTGCGTTTTCTCTACGTATGGGTTCTCACTAGGTCGATATACGCCTTGTTCACCTAGCATAATTTGTTGGTCACCCGCTCTTGCAGCTACATCGGAAGCATCTCCTTTACTTGCAGCTATAGTTGCGGTTGAATAATAATTCATGGCGATAAAGTCTGGATTTGCGCCTTTTAATGTTTCAAAGTCTCCATCTTGAATTTCTGGAGCGATATTACGATCTTTTAGGTAAGACCATGCCAAAGGGTGGTATTTTCCAAATGCACAAACATCGACAAAGTTCCAACAGCGAAGTACTTCCCAGTTGTGAGCGGCAATCGCATCATTTGGATTACAAGTAGCTGGATACATAGCTGTTAAATTTAGTGCAGGTCCGATTTTACCTTCTGGAACCATATTATGGAAGAGTTTCATGACTTTTGCCTGAGCAAGCATCATATGGTGGTTTTGTTGATACAAATCTTTTTTAGATGGTAATTTTCCGCCTTTAGGTAATCCAATTGCACCAGGATGTAGAATCATCGTATTTTGTTCGTTGATCGTTAACCAGTACTTTACTTTTGATCCATAGTGGATAAATAATACTTTGGCATATTCAACAAAAGCTTCAATCGTATCACGGTTTAACCAACCACCCTTTTCTTCTAGGCAATATGGTAAATCAAAGTGATACATTGTAACAACAGGTTCGATGTTGTATTTTAGACATTCATCAATGACATTGTTGTAGAATTCGATGCCTTTTTCATTCACTTTACCCGTTCCATTTGGTAAGATACGAGTCCATGCGATAGAGAAACGATAAGCTTTTAATCCCATTTCTGCAAATAGGGCAATATCTTCTTTATATCTATGATAATGATCAGAAGCTACAGAGAAATCAGCAACATCACTTGGGTGTTCATACATGTCAATGATAGATGGGCTTTTACCATCTTCATCAATGGCACCTTCAACTTGGTATGCTGAGGTAGATGCTCCCCACAAAAAGTTTTGAGGGAAGTCTTTTAATTTAGAATAGTGCATGGTTTACCTCCTAGGCTAAAGAAATTAATTTGTTTCCATGTTGAATGGTTGTATCATTTTCGAATTGAAGGGAACTGAAATTCTTTGAATTTGTGATGATGATTGGAGTGGTTGTGTCATAACCTTCTTCTTTGATTTTGGCTAAATCAAAAGTTAATAGTAACTGCCCCTTTTTAACTTCTTCATTGACTTGAATTTGAGGACTGAAATATTTTCCTTGTAGATTAACAGTATCAATACCTACGTGCATTAAAATTTCTGTTCCATTCTTTGATTTTAATCCAATTGCATGACCCGTTGGGAAACATACAGTAATTGTTCCATCACAAGGAGCATATAAATTTCCTGTGCTTGGTTCGATTGCGATACCTTTTCCCATGATTTCTTGTGAGAAGACATCGTCATTTACTTCGGATAGTGGTTTTACAGTTCCATCACAAGGTGCGACAATTTCATCTTTTGAAACAGTAGCTACTACCTCTTCTTGTGGTGCATCTTCTTTAAATCCTAAAATCCATGATGCGACAAAACCTACAACGAAAGAAATAATGATTGTGACAATGGCATGAACTACGTTCATAGGGTTTTTACCGATGAAGGCTGGAATAGCAGTTAATCCTGGTGAAACAAAGGCATAACGAACTAGGCCGGTAATTCCTGCATAGATACCTCCGGCAGCTCCACCAATCATAGAAGCAACAAATGGGCGCTTTAATTTTAATAGGACACCATATAAACATGGTTCAGTAATACCCATAACTGCTGTAAATCCAGATGAAGATGCAAGAGATTTTAAATTTTCATCTTTTGCCTTTAGAGCAACCGCCAAAGTAGCACCACCTTGTGCAATATTGCTTGCTAACATACCAGGTCCATTTACGATTTCATATCCAAGTGTAGAAATTTGACTTGTCGCAATTGGAGTCATGGCCCATGCAGTACCTGTTAGTGTTAAGAATGGTTGGAAGGCTCCCATCAACATTGGAATCAACCAACTTACGTGTGCATTTAAATAGTTAGCGCCAGATTGTACTAAATCGTTTAATAGGTTTCCTAATGGACCAACAATGATTAATGCGATTGGTACAGAGATAAACATCACTAAAAGTGGTTTTAAGAAAAACTTGATAATAGATGGTGAGTATTTTTCGGCAAATTTTTCAACGTAAGACATGATCCACACGCTTAAAATAATAGGAATTACACTGGATGCATAGTCAACTAATACAACAGGTGCTCCAAAGAATGTTAATGGACTTCCCGCAGCGACTAAGCCTGACCATGTTGGGTGTAAAAGAGCACATGCCATAGTCATTGCCATGATTGGACTTGTTTTGAATTTTTGGCTAGCTCCATACGCTAAAAGGACAGGCATGAAATAGAATGGAGCATCGGAAATAAAGTTGATGATTTCATAAGTGGAACTTGCTTCATTAACTAAGTTAAATAAAACAAGAATAGATAATACGGCTTTGATCATACCACCACCAATTAGGGCTGGAATCACAGGAGTAAATGTAGTGGAAATTACACTGATAATACGATTGACAATACTGCCTTTTTCTTCATCGGATTCTTCGTGAGAAGTAGAAGGAACATCTTTCATTTGGGATTGAATGGCTCTAAAAACGGACTGCACTTCATTGCCAATTACAACCTGGTATTGCCCGCCTTTTTCTACAACGCTGATAACGCCATTTAAAGATTCCACTTTTTTGGTGTTGACTTTATTCATGTCATAAAATTCGAATCTTAAACGAGTTGCACAATGTGTTAATTGTTTGATGTTGTAGATACCACCAATGCTTTGGATGATATCATTTCCTAATTGTTGATAATTCATATTCTCCTCTTTCTAGGCTGATGGCAATAAAAAAGACCAAGATAAAAGGAGCATTAAAAATGCAACTTAAATATCTTGGTCTTGCCTGCATTACCAGTAACAGCCGTTATTTACATGTAGGATGATAGCATAGCTAAAAATAAAATACAAGCACTTTTTGAAATCCCTTTCATGAAAAGACGAAAAAATAAGAATGAGTAGACATTAAAAAATGGTATAATTAAAGAGTTTATGGAGGATATATATTATGAAGGTAGTAACTTTTGGAGAAATCATGCTTCGTTTAAAAACACCTGAAAACTTGCGTATTATGCAAAGCGATGGTTTTGAGGCTAGTTATGGTGGTGCAGAGGCCAATGTAGCCGTAAGTTTAGCGATGTATGAAGATAAATGTGCTTTTGTATCTAAAGTACCAAACAATCCAGTGGGAATGTCTGCGTTGAGTGAAGTTCGTCATTATGGTGTAAATACAGAGTATATGCTTCGTGGAGGCGATCGTTTAGGAATTTACTTCTTTGAAAAAGGAAGTGATATTCGTAATACAAACGTTGTATATGACCGTGCATTTAGTGCTTTTTCACTATCTCAGCCAAGTGAATATCATTGGGAAAATATCTTAGAGCCAGGAGATGTTTTCTATTTTTCAGGCGTAACTCCAGCTGTATCTAAATATGTTGAGGATACAGTAAGAAGTGCTTTGAAATATTGTAAGGAAAATGATATTCAAGTGATTTGTGATTTAAACTATCGTGGAAAAATGTGGTCTAAAGAACAAGCGCAAGTTGTCATGCGCGATTTAATGCAGTATGTAGATGTATGTATTGCCAATGATGAAGATTTTGAAGCAACACTAGGAATTCATGCCTTTGATGGTAACTTATCTACAGGTATTGATCAGATTGATACGTATAAAGAAGGTATGTTAGAAATTACTCGTCAATTCCCAAATGTGAAGAGTGTGACTAGTGTCTTAAGAAATATGCATACTGTAGAAGAAGGAGATTGGATGGGCATCTATTATGTAGATGGAAAGTTCTACCAAAGTCCAATTCATAGAGTACATAGCTTAGAAGCTGTGGGAGCAGGAGATGCCTATGGTGCTGCATTTGTGCATGGACTAATCAATGGGTTTGATCCACAGAAAACAGTCGATTTCGCAATCAGTGCTAGTGTATTAAAGCTTATGATTCAACATGATTTTAATGTGGTAACACAAGAAGATGTATTTAAAATCATGAATTCTAAGAATACAAACTTATCTAGATAGAGTAAAAGATACCAATTCATAGCGAACTGGTATCTGTTTTATTTTAAGAGTAAAAAGTCTTTTACAAATAAATTACTTGCTAAAAATTTAAGTGTTTGGTTACAAATATAACAGTTGTTCTAGAAATGGAAAATTAACGTACTATTTGATTCATGCCTTTTAAGGGCTATTTTAATATAGTATATTATACAATGTGAGATGAAATTTGAGTTAATGTGGAAATTACTTTGTGGAAACGTTCATAAATGTGGAAAAGAAAATGTGGAAATATGATTCGGATTGATTTGCGTCCATTTTATATACAGCGCTTACATTTTTTATTATGATGTACCTGTCAAAAGACATAGGGATCAAAAGAAAGGAGGGTACGTCATGAAATTAAAAATGGTAGGTCTTGGTAAAATGGGCTTAAATCTTGCATTGAATATGAAAGAACACGGTGTAGATGTTGAAGGATTTGATGTCAATGAGGAAGCTCGTAAAAAGGCTGAATTAGAAAACATTAAGACGTACGCATCTTTGGAGGATGTTGCTTCTAAAGATGAAAAAAATGTGATTTGGGTAATGTTACCTGCTGGAAAAATTACAAATTCTGTATTACTTCAATTGGTAGAATTGTGTAAAGCAAATGATATTGTAATTGATGGAGGAAACTCAGATCATCGAGATAGCTTGAAAACAGCGCATTTGATGGAAGAGAAAGGTATTTACTTCTTTGACATTGGAACAAGCGGTGGCGTTTATGGAGCAAGACATGGAGCAAGCTTTATGTGTGGAGGAGATCCAGACGTATTTAAAAATGAGCTTCAAGAAATGTTGGAAAGTATTGCTACTACAAACGGATGTTTGTACACAGGAAAAACTGGAAGCGGCCACTATTTGAAAATGATTCACAATGCAATGCTATATGGATATATGCAAACATTAGGTGAAGGATTTGAATTGTTGGAAAAGAGTGAATTCGACTATGATTTACAAAATGTTGCAGATTCTTTGAGTAAATCAAGTGTAATTCGTGGATGGTTGCTTGAACTTGCAGCGGATGCTTTTAAGAAAGATCCAGATTTATCAAAAATTAAAGGTGTTGTTGGGGCAAGTAAAACAACAGGTTGGACAATTGAATCTGCTTGTGAATTAGGTGTTCCAATTCCAGTAATCTCAACATCATTGATGATGCGTTTGCGTTCAAAACAAGATGATTCATTCTCGGCTAAAGTGATTGCCTCTTTACGTGATGAAGTAGGAGGACACAAAGCTCAGTCAAAGTAAAGGAGTGCCTATGTGGTTTTATAAGATTGAAAAAGAAGGAAAAGATATACATGTTACATGGAATACAACGATGACATATTTAAAAAATACTTTTGGATTTGTTGGTATTGTAGCTTGTCTGTTTAATGTAGTGTGGTTAGCAGCCATTTGTTTAGGAACCTTAGCTATAGCTTTAGCATATTATGTATATCGTTATGGCAATTTGGTTAAAATTCTACATGGTTTAGAACGTAAAGATATATTGAAATATACTGGTAGTCAGTACTCGTTCAAAAATCCATTAATTGTAACTATCCCTCAGGTGAATAGTCTATGAAAAGACAAGAGGAATTAATACGAATTCTTTTAAAATCAGAAAAACCACTTACTACGACAGAGTTAGCTAAACAGTTGAGTGTAAGTAGTCGAACAATTCGATCGGATTTGGAAAAAATTGAATCAGAATTACTGGTTCATCATTTGTGTCTAGAAAAAAAACCACATGTTGGGGTTTGGATTCAAGGAGCGAAAGAGGATAAAATTGCTTTATTCTTAAATGTGGATCAACAAAATGATACAGCAAATACATATTCAAAAGATTACAGAATAGGCTGTATATTAGTACAAATTTTATTAGGAAATAGTAAAATTTATCCTGATAAATTTGCGGATGAATTATATGTAAGTCGTTCTACTATTGAAAAAGATTTATCTGTAGTTTCTCAATGGTTAAAAAAGCACCAATTAGAGTTAGCCAAAAATGCAAACAATGGATTGTATGTTAAAGGTAATGAAGAAGATATTCGAAATGCGGTTGGAAGTCTAGCTAATGATTTAAATACTCGAAATTTATCTATTGAATCATTCTTGGAAACATATTTAAATGTAGATTTTAAAAAAATCGAAGATATTGTGTCTGAATGGAATGAAAAATATGGAATGAATTTAAATGAGATGAACATAAATAACTTGGCGTTTCATGCTTCAATCATGGTAATTCGTATTCTTAAAAACAAAGAGTTAGAAATGTTGGATTGTGGTGAATTGCAAGAAGAATCTCATTCTTATAAAGAAGAATTTGAACAATTAATTTATGAACTATCAGAGTATATTCATTCTGATATTCCAAAAGCTGAATCAAACTATTTGTTGATGCATTTATTTGGAATGTACTTAAATGAACCAACTTTTATTAAAAATGATTTCTTAAGCGAATTAAGAACATTGGCGGAAAATATTAGTGATGATTTTATTTGTAATCTGGATAAGATAGTTGCTTTAAATTTAAAACAAAATAAAATGTTCAAACAATCATTGGTTTTACATTTGTTGCCAACAGTGTATCGATTAAAATATGGATTTAATTTATATAATCCATTATTAGGAGAAATAAAGACAAATTATGCAGGATCCTTTTCATTAGCTACAATTATCAATTCTTCCTTTGAAAAATTTTTAAATGTAACAGTTAGTGAAGAAGAAATCGCATATGTTGCTTTACATATTTCTGTAGCTGTAGAACAGCCAATGGAAAAACAACAAGTTGCGATAGTTTGTACAATGGGCGTTGGAGTTTCTAGATTCTTATCTGTTAAATTGCAGGAGAATTTTCCAAATATAACATTTATTCATTGTTCTTCAGAAGATTCACAGGCAATTGAAAATTGTAATTACATTTTATCAACTGTAAAATTAAGCGTTTCTAAACCTTATTTACAAATTAATCCTTTGTTAAATGAGACAGATATACAAAGAATAAGAACTTTCATTTATGGAAATCCTTCGGTTAATAAGAATAACTTCTCGCTTCAAACTGTGATGGTTGAACATGGACATACAGATCGATTAACAGTTTTGCAGGAAATGACAAATCGCTTGCAACTATGTGGAGCTGTTACTCCTTATTTCTTAGAGAGTGTATTAAAAAGAGAGACAATGGGATCTACAGAAGTCGGTAATGGAATCATCTTAACACATGGATTCTATGAAGCAGTGAAAAGAACACAAATTGCTTTTTACAAATTAGATAATCCGATTTTTTGGAACACACAAAAAGTAAACTTTATAGTTTTGCTTGCTGTGGCAAAAGTAGATGCGAAAAACGTAATGCAGATGAGTTGGTTGTATAAAACGTTAAATAGTGAATCAATAATTGAAGAAGTACATAAATGTAGTTGTGAAAAAGAGTTGTATGAATTATTGATCAATGCAAGTAAAAATAACGAATAAAATGAAAGGTTAATTGTATGAATTTGATAGAAATTTTAGATGTCAATTTAATTGATTTAGAAATGGAAGCATCTAGTAAAGATGAAGTTATTCATCAATTATGTTCATTGCTTTATGAAAATGGAAGAGTAAAAGACTTAGAAAAATTCAAAGAAGCAGTATATGAAAGAGAACAAATTGGTGAAACAGGAATGGGAAATCAAATAGCTATTCCTCATGGTTTAACAGATCAGGTAAACAAAGCGAGTGTCGCGATTGCTAAAGTTAAAAATCCTGTAGAATGGGAAAGCTTAGATGACCAGCCGGTTCGATTGATTTTCTTATTAGCTGCTCCAACAAATGAATTGGAAAAAACACATTTACAAATGCTAGCACAACTTGCAAGTGTATTAGCATATAAAGAGCATGTGGATGCTTTGATGGAATGTGAAACGAAAGAACAATTTTTTAAATTGTTTGAATCATATTTTGATGAATTTACAAAAAGAAAAGAGGAAAATAAATAATGAAAATCGTAGGAATTACTTCATGTACTTGTGGTATTGCACACACATATATGGCAAGAGAAAAATTGCTTGAAACAGGTAAAAAGCTAGGATGGAGCGTAAAAATTGAAACTCAAGGAAGTGGTGGAATTGAGTTTGCTTTAACTGATCAAGATATTCAAGAAGCAGATTGCGTTTTATTAGCTACTGATGTTGCAGTTTCTGGAACAGAACGTTTTAAAGGAAAACCAGTTGTTAAGGTTCCTGTTTCAACAGCAATTAAATCACCAGAACATTTATTAAAGAAAATTGAAGAAAAATTAAGCGCAAAAAAGTAAAAAAAAAACGATCTTCATTGAAAATAAAAGAAACTTTGGCGAGCACCTTTTAATTGTTCTTCACATAAAATCGTTCTTTGGTTAATTTAACCAAGTTCATTATATATGAATAGAACATGTTCTTCAATGAAAATATAAGTGAATAATAGATAATATAGGAGAGAAAAAATGTTTAAAGATGTTTTTAAAAACTTTAAAAGCCATTGTATGACAGGTATCTCGTATATGATTCCAGTCATTGTAATTGGTGGATTCTGTACGGCAATCGCACGTTTATGTGGAAATGTTGATGTACAAGGCACATTAGGTTATGCATTTATTTCAGCAGGTAATGCAGCATTTGGATTAATGATGTCCGTATTATGTGCAGGTATTGCTTATTCAATTTGTGGTAAACCAGGTATTGCACCAGGTGTGGTTGCAGGTTATTTATCAACACAAGTAAAAGCTTCATTCTTAGGTGCTTTAATTTGTGGATTCTTGATTGGTATGATGGTTCTTTGGATGCAAGAAAAATTCCCAGATTCAAAAGCTTTGAAATCAATGTATCCAATCGTTATTTATCCAGTATTATCAGGAATTGTTTCTACATTGTTGATTATGTTTGTCTTTGGACCACCTTTAGCAGCTTTAACTCAAATTATTGTTGATTTCTTTATGGGAATGAATACTGGATCTAAATTTATTCTAGGATTCTTGTTGGGTTGTATGACTGGCTTTGACATGGGAGGTCCTGTTAATAAGATTTGTTTCTCAGTAGTAAGTGCATTTGCTGCTAGTGGTGTTTGGGGACCTGCTGCTGGTAAAAATGCGGCTGCCATGGCTCCACCTTTAGGAATGGCTATCTCTGCTTTGATTTTAACTCCAAAGAAATATACTGCAGAAGAAAGAGAAGATGCAAAAGTTGCTATCGCAATGTCATTATGTCAGGTAACAGAAGGTGCTTTACCATTCGCATTTAATGATCCTAAACGAGTTATTCCAGCCGTTACAATTGGATCTGGAGTTGCCCATGGATTGGTTTTAGCTTGGGGAGTAACATGTCCTGTATTACATGGAGGTGTATTCTCAATTCCATTAACAAGTAATCCATTGTTATGGGTTGCAGCTTACTTAATTGGTGCTATGGTTACAGCCGTTATCGTATCTGTTTTAAAACCAGCTAGACCAGTAGAAGCTGAATCTGAAGACGAAGAATTGAAAGTTGATTTCGATATTGAAATTGGATAAATCAAACCAATTCGCAGTAAAATAATAAAAAAATGAAAGCTGCGTTTATGCAGCTTTTCTTATACCCAAAATTACCTAAAAAGAGGAGAAAATCATGAAAATTGTTAAGAAAAAACTAGATGATATGTACCGTTGCTATTGCGCAAGTAATATTTATTTTGATAATCAAAACCATATTTTATTGGCAAGTGAAGATCCAGATGTCGCATGTAATATGTATTATGGAAAAGATTATGAAACAAAAGAAAATGTATGGACACATCCAGGTGGATGTATGTCAATCGTTCCAATTCCAGGAAAAGAAAAAGAATTTCTTTGTGTTCAAGAATTCTATTTGAAGGTTACGCCATCTTTGGCAAAAATCGTATGGGGAAAATACGACAATGGAACATGGCAATTCAAAGATGTTGTGTCTGTACCTTATGTTCATCGTTTTGGAATCTTTAACCAGAATGGTATCAACTATTTGATCCTAGCTACAGTAGCTACTTCTAAAAAAGAAAAGAATGACTGGAGTGTTCCAGGAAGAATTTATGTAGCTGAATTACCAGAAGATCCAAGTACAGGAGTAGAGCTAGAAGTATTATGTGATGGACTATATCGTAACCATGGTTTCTGGCAAACAAAAGAAGATGGTAAAGATGTTGGATACTTTGGAAGTGATCAAGGAATCTTACGTGTAAGTGCACCAGAAAAACGTGGTGGACAATGGAAGGTGGAACCAATTCTATCAGGACATATTGGTGAGATTGCCACAATTGATATCGATGGAGATGGCCAGGATGAAATCATGACGATTGAAGAATTCCATGGAAATACAATTCAAATTTATAAGAAAGATGGAAGTGAATATAAGAAAGTATGGCAATACGATAATGAAATTGATTTTGCGCATGCCTTAGTTGGTGCCAAACTTGCGGGACAAAATGCATTTGTATGTGGTGTCAGAAGAAAAGACTGCGAATTATTTGCAGTCACATATGAAGATGGAGAATATAAAGTCACAATGGTCGACAAAGGTGTAGGACCAGCCAACCTATGTGTTGTACATGAAGATAATAGAGACATCATTGTGGGTGCTAACCATACTGCAGCTGAAGCAGCAATCTACTTTGTAACAGAAGATTAATGAAAAAGCTGTCATATAGACAGCTTTTATTATAAAAGGGAGAAATAATATGTTAGAAGAATTGAAGCAACGTGTATTGGATGCAAATTTATTATTACCAAAATATGGATTGATCACATTCACATGGGGAAACGTATCTGAAATCGATCGAGAAAAAGGAATCGTGGCCATTAAACCAAGTGGTGTAGAATATGATGTCATGACGCGTGATGATATTGTGCTTGTGGATTTAGATGGAAATATTGTAGAAGGAAATCTACGTCCAAGCTCTGATTTAGATACACATTTGGAATTCTATCGTAATTTTCCAAATATTGGAGGTGTTGTTCATACACATTCCACTTGGGCAACGAGCTTTGCACAGGCAGGAAAAGATATCATTCCATTAGGAACTACACAGGCAGATTACTTTCATGGAGCTGTTCCTTGTACCCGTTTTATGACAGAAGAAGAAATTCATGGTGATTATGAATTGGAGACAGGAAAAGTAATTGTAGAGGAATTTAAAACACGCAACATTGATCCAGACAGAGTTCCTGGTGTATTGGTACATTCACATGGACCTTTCACATGGGGAACGGATGGATTCAATGCTGTACATAATGCGGTTGTTTTAGAAGAATGTGCAAAGATGAATGCAATCGCATCTTTATTAAGCAACAATGAAATTGATTCTATGCAGCAGGTTCTATTAGACAAACACTTTAATCGTAAACATGGACCGGGAGCTTATTATGGACAAGCTAAATAGAGAATATAGACTCGGTCTATATGAAAAGAGTATGCCAAGTACGCTTACTTGGGTAGAGAAATTAACAATTGCCAAGAAGAGTGGATTTGATTATTTGGAAATCAGTATTGATGAAAGTGATGCAAAGCTTGCAAGATTGGATCAGCCAACGGATGAAATCAAGGAAGCCATTCAAAAAACGGGTGTTCCTATTTCTTCAATGTGTTTAAGTGGGCATCGTAAATATCCACTTGGATCACATGATAAAGAGATTCAAAAGAAATCATTGGAAATCATGAAGAAAGCGATTGATTTTGCGGCAGATCTAGGAATTCGCATTATTCAGTTAGCTGGATATGATGTCTATTATGAAGATGGGGATCTATACACAAATCATGATTTTGAAACAAATCTAAAGAAATGTGTGGAAATGGCTGCTGAAAAAGGAATCGTATTAGGGTTTGAAACAATGGAAACACCATTTATGGATACAGTAGAAAAGGCAATGCGCTATGTAAATCTAGTAAGCAGCCCATACCTAGGTGTATATCCAGATATTGGAAATTTAAAGAATGCATCCTTATTGTATGGTGTAGATGTAGACGAAGATTTGATGTGTGGAAAAGGACATATCTTTGCGAGTCATTTAAAAGAAACTGTTCCAGGTAAATATCGTGAAATTCCATTTGGGACAGGTCATACAGAGTTTGTGAAAAATATCAAAACATTGAAACGATTAGGTGTACGTATGTTTGTCGGAGAATTTTGGTATGTGAACAATGAAGACTGGCAAGATGTTGTAAAAGATGCTGGGGTATTTTTAAGAGATAAGTTAGATAAGGGATTTGAGTAAATGAATATAAAAGCCATTGTAATGGATATGGATGGAACTTTATTGAATTCGAAGGATAAAATTTCACCGAAAACGAAGGATGCTTTAATAGAATGTCAAAAAAATGGAATTAAGATTGTTCTAGCATCAGGCAGAAATTATGGACGAATTAAACCATATTTGGAAGAGTTGCATCTTGAAGAATTTGGTGGGTTACTTATCGAAATCAACGGTATTGCGATATATGATATGTCAACGAATCAGAGAACAATACTAAGACAAATGCATGAAGATGAAGTGCACCCAGTATTTTCGTATTTGATGAATTTAAATGCAGAAAGCATTGCCGTATATGATGAAGGTTTATTTGATTATATGCCTGATCATATATTAACAATGAAGCATAAGCTACGTTTATCATTAGATTTACCAGAAGATTATCCGTGGACTGCAGGCGCTTGGTCATGGTTTTGGGATATGAGAAATGGTTATCCTTGCCAAAAATATATTGAAAAAGTAGAAGAAATTGATTGTCCAATTAATAAATTTCAAATTTTGCAAGAAATAGATATTTTAAATGAAATAGAGAAAAAATTAATTCATAAATATGGGGATCATTTTGAAGTTTTTAGAACAACACCTAGACAGATTGAAATGGGTCCTAAAGGCTATACAAAAGGTGATACATTAGCTCGATTGATGAAAAATTTTGGGTGGTCAAAAGATGAAGCTTTTGTGTTTGGTGATGGTGGTAATGATATTAGTATGTTTAAACAAACAAACTACAGTTTTGCGATGGGGCAAGCACTTGAAAGTGTAAAAAATGAAGCAAGGTATATTACTTTATCTAACGATGAAGATGGAATATATGAAGCATTAATGAAATTTAATGTCATTAAAGGAGTATGAGATGGAAAATAAAATACTTGAATTATACGCAAATCGAATTAGAAAACATATTCTAACTGAAGTATATAGTGCAAAATCAGGACATCCAGGAGGATCGTTGAGTGCTGCAGATATCTTGACAGAACTATACTTTGAACAGATGGATATCAATAAGGATAATGTAAATACAATCGATCGTGATCGTTTTGTATTGAGTAAAGGACATGCAAGTCCCGTATTATATGCTACATTGGCAGAAAAGGGATTTGTTGATATTGAAGATTTAAAAGGATTTAGACATATTGATTCTAAACTACAAGGACATCCTAATATGAATTATGTATCTGGGGTGGATATGTCTACTGGATCTTTAGGACAAGGTATTTCTTGTGCAGTCGGTATGGCTATCACAAATAAAGTAGATGGAAATAATCATCGTATCTATGCTTTATTAGGTGATGGCGAATGTGAGGAAGGTGAAGTATGGGAAGCAGCTATGGCTGCGAGCCATTATAAGTTAGATAACTTATGCGCGATTCTTGATTATAATCATCTTCAAATTGATGGAAATATTGAGGATGTGATTTCACCTGAACCATTTAAATCTAAGTTTGAAGCATTTGGCTGGCGAGTGATTGAAGCTAATGGACATGATTTTAATTCATTGCGTACAGCATTTAATTTTGCAAAACAAACAGTAGATAAACCAACAATCATTATTGCCCATACTATTAAGGGTAAAGGTGTATCTTTTATGGAAAATAATTATGCATGGCATGGAGCTGCACCAAATGATGAACAGTATGAAACTGCAATGAAGGAATTAGGAGGTCTTGAATAATGGCAACGGCAACAAGAGAAGCATATGGAAAGACATTGGCAAAACTAATCGTAGAACATGACGATCTATTTGTGTTAGATGCCGATCTTACAAAATCAACAAAGACAATCGATGCCAAAAAGGCAAGACCAGAGCATCATTTCAATATGGGAATTGCCGAAGGAAATATGATGGCAGTCGCTGCTGGTATGGCCGCAAGTAATAAGGTTGTTTATGCATCAAGTTTTGCGATGTTTGCAGCAGGCCGAGCTTTTGAACAGATTCGTAATAGTATTTGTTATCCAAACTTGAATGTAAAAGTATGTGCTACACATGCTGGAATCAGTGTCGGAGAAGATGGAGCAAGTCATCAGTGTATTGAAGACTTGGCGTTAATGAGAAGTATACCAAACATGAAGGTATTCCAGCCTTGTGATGCCAAGCAGACAGAAGAAATCATCAAGGCCGTATATTCCATTGAAGGACCATGTTATGTAAGACTAGGAAGACTTGGAGTTGAGGATGTATATGATGAAAACTACAAGTTTGAATTTGGCAAGGGAAATGTACTTAAAAAAGGAAGCAAGGTAGCTATTATTGCTTCTGGATTAATGGTACAGGAAAGCTTAAAAGCGTATGATTTATTAGAAAATAAACCAACAGTTATTGATATTCCAACTATCAAACCAATTGATAAGGAATTGATCATTGAAACAGCGAAAACACATGATGTGATTGTAACTGTGGAAGAACACAATGTGTATGGTGGTTTAGGCAGTGCAGTTAGTGAAGTGCTTGCACCTGAAGGAATTGCATGCAGACAATATATGTTAGGTATGCAGGATACGTTTGGTAGAAGTGGAAAACCGAAAGAATTATTAGATTATTATGGTTTAGATGCAAAGCACATTGCAGAGAAAATCAAAGAAATAGTTAAATAGTATAAAAGTACAGGCTGAATTTTGAATGTTCAGTCTGTTTTTGTATTAAATTTACATGTGGATTTGTTATAGTTGAATATATAAGGATTAGTTGAAGAAAGGAAGAGAGATAGTATGGACTATGCAATGAAAGTATATCCTATGCATTTGGAAAATGGAAAAACAGAATGGTGTGTTGAATATCCAAATTTAAAAGGATGTGTAGGAGGTGGAGATACAATTGAAGAAGCAATTGCCGATGCAGAAGCTACTAAAGCTGTATATCTAAATTATTTAAAAGATAATGAAAAAGAACAATGCTCTGACTCATGAGCATTGTTCAAGTTAATACAGAATATAAAAGTCATTCTCATAATAATTAAGTGGAATGTCTTTTTCAGTCATTGAATCAATTTGAATACGATCAATATTTTGAAGAGATAAAATGACTTTATCAATGTTTTCCAAGCTTCCCTGAAGTTGTGCTGTAACACTGCCATCCTCATTATTCTTGGCATAGCCTGTAATACCCAATGGTTTAGAATGGCTTTGTACTTCAAAACGAAAACCAATATTTTGAACATTTCCTTCAAAATGAAACTCTTTGCGAATTGTCCCTGGTGGCAATTCTCTTTTTATTTTCTCTTTCTTTTTAAATAATCTGAACATAATATATATCCTTTACTGTATATATTATAAGTCTAAATTTTAATAAAAAAAGACCGATATTCAGTTGGAGTTGAATACCGGTCCATTGGTTTATATATAGTAACAGATAACTACGATTAGGATATTTTAATTGTAAGTATATTGTTGGAATAGGAGAAATAAATACATGATAGTAATCTGTTGCTACCGAAATAAATTATTATCTTTGGACGCGGCCTGAACCGTCTCCACCTGCTAATTTCAACACTTCATCCATGCTTACCA
>OGWZ01000501.1_pt1 | contig 43709 bp, 36 predicted proteins | sample 1576141 | NCBI WGS metagenome assembly OGWZ01 (sample SAMEA3541512, study PRJEB24748) | human gut metagenome | biome: human gut; feature: human-associated habitat; material: faeces | place: China | collected 2012
TCCTGTATACAAAGAAAAGAAAAAGAGAATCTTTGTAGAAAACCAGAAGAATCAGTTAGTAGAAGAAACATCAGGAGATCATAGATGTTACTTGTTAAATCGAAAGGCAGTACCTGTGATACGAGATGTAAAACAGAATGAGGAACAGTTTTCATTTGAGATCATCAACAAAAATATCGGTAACTGGCAGAGAGCAACATTGTATGTAGAAGATCCATTAGAAGAAGAAAAGATTATTCTTGGAACAGGATCCGTGAATCAACATGGAGAAGAGGAGAAAGTAGTCATTTCTTTAAGTTTAAAGGACGAAAAAATCATCAAGAATCTTTATGCAAGACGTCGTCAGGTGTTTATTTTATATGAAAATAATGAACAGCAGAAGGTATGTGCACTTGGTGGGGAACATAAAGTTTTTGATAAAAAATACTACACGAAAGAAAGAAGATATCGATTTATTATTGATCCAGAAGATGATTTTCTGTATTTTACTACGCTGAGAGTCAAGGAATTCCTGACAAGAAGTGCGAAGAAAAGAGCTTTTGTCAACAGATTCTTATATCCGTTATTAAGACTTCTTCCATTAAAGAAAAAATGGATCGTATTTGAATCTATGTGGGGAAGTAAATTTAGCTGTAACCCTAGATATTTATATGAGTATATTGATAAGAATCATCCAGATTATACGTGTATCTGGTCATTAAAAGATGAATGCATTCCGATCACGGGAAATGGTGTTAGAGTCAGAAGACTATCTTGGAAGTATTTATATTATATGGCAAGAGCAAAATACTTTGTGAATAATGTAAATTTTGCTGATTCTTATGAGAAGAGAAAAGGGCAGATTGAAGTACAGACGATGCATGGAACACCATTAAAGACAATTGGATTGGATGTACCAGGCGATTTCCCTACAAAGAAATCAGAAAAGAAGTATATTAGAAAGTGCAAACGTTGGGATTATCTGATCGTGCAAAGTAAGTTTGTTGCGGATCTTGCACCATCTGCATTTAAATTTGAAAATACGATCATGGATACTGGATATCCAAGAACAGATATTTTGTATTCTTCTAATAACGAAGAAGAAATGGGCAGATTAAAAGAAAAATTAGGACTTCCAAAAGATAAGAAAGTCATCATGTATGCACCAACATGGAGAGTGCGTGATAAGTTTGAATTAATGCTAGATCTTGAGAAGATGAAGGAAAAATTTTCAGATGAATATGTATTGATCTTAAGACTGCATCACTTTTCAGCAAAAGGTTGGAAAGGAGTTCCAGCAGATGGATTTGTGTATGATCTTACGGATTATGAATCTATTGAAGATTTATATATCATTACAGACATTCTGATCACAGATTATTCTTCTGTAATGTTTGATTATGCAGTTCTCGACAGACCAATGTTATTCTTTACATATGATCTGGATGAATATAGAGATAAGCTTCGTGGATTTAATATTGATATCGAAAAAGAAGCACCAGGACCATTACTATATACGTCTGATGAGGTGTTAGATGCGATTGAGCATCTGGATGAAACGATTGAGAATTCAAAACAGAGAGTCGATGCATTCCATGAAACATACATTCCATATGAATGTGAAAATTCATCTGAAAAAGTATTTAATATGATGCAGGGAAAATAAAAATTAATTTAAAACAATAAGGAAAGAAACAATGAATAAAATAAAGAGGGCAGCATTATGCATAATTGTAATATCAGTTGTGTTTGGAATCAAATTGTCGAATAAAGAAACGGATGTATCTGCGAAGCAGACACTTTTTGTCATGGGTGATTCTAAAAGCAGTTTTTATCCACGAAAGAGATACCCAAGACAGGGATGGGTGCAGCAGTTTATTCCGATGCTCAAGAGCAAAGGAAAAGTTAAGCCATATCATCTGGAAGAATGTAAAGATTATGAAAAGGTTGTAAGATATGATTTTCATAAATACAGCATTGAGAATTGGTCGAAAGGTGGGATATCGTGTAAGACATTTTATGAGACAGGACGTTTTGCGGGAATGTTAAAACGGATTAGGAAAAATGATTATGTCATCATAGCACTTCAGCATAATGATAAAAAACCTGACGTAGGTGAGAAAGTGGCAGATTATAAACATTACCTGACTTATTTTACACAGCATATTCAAAGAAAAGGCGGAAAAGTTATCTTCATGACAACACCACCGAAGAATTATGTAGACAGGAAGACATTTAAAATATATGTGCCAGAGTATCGTAATGCAATGCTGCAGGTTGCAAAAGATTTTAAATGTAACTATATTGATTTAAGCAAGTTGTCAACGGATTATTTTAATTTTCGCGGCAAAAACTATGTTAATACATTGTATATGAAATTGAATCCAGGACAATATCCAGCATGGGAGCAGGGAATCAATGATGATACGCATTTTCAAAGGGATGGTGCGAGAGTTTTAGCACGTATCATTGCAGTAGATCTTCAGGCGAATCGACAGATTCCAATGTTGAATAAGCAGTTTAGACAAAACACTAATGCTCTTTATGCAACATTTCAGAAAGCAGCTACATATAAAAATAAAAAACAATACACAGACAAATCATGGAATAATATGGTCAAGCAGCGCAATAATGCATGGACGATCCTATATACTCCAGGTGCAACAAATAAACAATGCCATAAGGCAGAACAATCTTTAAGAAGGTCATTGAAAGGTTTAAGAAGGAAACATGGATAAAATAAGAAAAATTATTCGATTTGTAAAAAGATTATTTCCAAAAACTCCAAAGATGAAATTTATCTATGCTTGGTATTATAAACATGGCAAGATCAATGAAAAACAAGCACTCTTTGAGTCATTTCACGGCAAGGATGTGTCAGATTCATCCTTGGCGATCTTGCAGGAGTTTTTGAAAATGCCGGAATCAAAAGATTTCAAGATCTATTTTGCGACGAATGATAAGAAACGTGATCAGAAATTTATTGATTCTATCGGATTGAAGGTAGAACTTGTAGATATTGCAGATTTTAAATATGTGAAAGTGCTTGCAACATCCAAGTATCTGATCAATAACAGTTCTTTTCCGGCGTATTTCATTCGAAGAGATGAACAGGTGTACCTACAGACATGGCATGGAACACCGTTAAAGACATTAGGAAAACGAATGCGTTTTGGAATTGAATCCATGTATAATGTGCAACATAACTTCTTACATGCCAATTACATCATGTTCCCAAATGAATTTACAAGAAAAGTGATCATGGAAGATTATAATCTGGAAGCTTTGTATACAGGAACTGTTGTGATGAATGGATATCCAAGAAATAGTATTTTTATGGATCATGAGAAAGCTGACCAGGTAACAAAGAAGCTTGGAAATGAAGATTATACAACGATGGCATATATGCCGACATGGCGTGGACAGAGCAATCATGATGTGAACACGTCTGAATATAGCAGAGAGATCAATCAACTGTTACATTATCTAGATGAGAATTTAAAGGATGATCAGAAGTTATATGTAAACTTTCATCCAATTGTGCAGAAGTTTGTAAAGTTGGATAATTATGAACATATTTATCCATTTCCAAGTGGTGTTGACAAGTATGAATTTTTAAATAGTGTTGATGCACTGATCACGGATTACTCAAGTGTATTTTTTGATTACTCGATTACAAGAAAACCAATCATATTATATATGTATGACTATGAAGAATACATGCACGATAGAGGAATGTATTTTGATATCAAAGAATTGCCATTTAGAAAGATCTATGACAAGGAAGCATTAAGAGATTGTCTGGTTAACGAGACATTCCGCGAGGATTCTTATGAAAATGATATGGAATATACAGAAAAATATATTCAGTATGATTCTATCGATGCTGCAAAGAATATGGCAGAACTTGTTTTTCATGGAAATATGTGCGATATGCCAACGATCGATTACAGTTTTAACAAAGAAAAGAAACGAAGAGTTTTGCACTATCCAAATGTAAAAACAGCACAGACGATCGATACGATCGCGCAGATCGCTAAGAAAGATGAAGATGTAGTGATCTTTGAAAAACGTTTCTTCAATCCAGAATTAAGCAGTCATCTACATGATAATTATCTTGATGATTTTGATTATATTTTTATTACACGAACACTTCCAAGAACCTATGCAGAAGAAGTGTTAAAGAGAAAGAGTGCCAAGGTCAGAAAAGAACTTCATAAGAGGGAGATCAAGAGATGCTTTGCAGATCTTCCAGTATATTCAAAGTTTGAGACAGAATACTATCATGGAGAAGCAGGAGAGACATTTTCTTTCAATAAGAAAAAAATGATCAATGCATCCATGCGAGTAATGGAAGACCATTTGGAGATTAAGTTTGAGGAAGGCAAGAAAGGTCAGCCAAAGAAGCTGTTACTTGTAAATAAGAAAAGTCAGATCATTTATACAAGGAATCTGACAGAAAAAGAATGGAAAGATCATTGTATCAAGGAATATTTTGATGAATTTCTTTCGCTTGAAATTGCGGATATGAACGGACGATATCAGTTGATGATCGAATTAGAAGATGAAAATGGTAACAAACTGCCATATTTCTTTGTAGATCGTAAAGAATATGCAAAACGCAAAGAAGTGATGGATGAACTAGATAAATCTTCTGTATATATGACAGGAATCAAGAAACATGATATTACTTATCAGAATACATTCGAACCTGCGGATACAAGTGTGATTCCTTATATGAATGAAGTAGATGGAAGATTTTCTGTATTTATGGGAGATCAGGCACAGTTATCCGTTCGTAATATGCGTGGACAAGTACTGAAATTCAAGATCAAGGGTTCAAAAGTTCATGTGAAAATGAAATATAAAAACAAAGAAGCTGGAATCAAAAATGTCATATTATCATATCGAAGTAAAGTGGAGACAATCGATTATCCATTTGAATATAAAGTAACGAGGTCAGGTGATCATTATATCATTGATGCTCAGATCGATATGTCGGTATTATCACTGGAAGAACTGTTTTGGGATGTATTTGCTGTAACAGAGAAGAATGGGGAAGAAGTAAGAGTAAGTGCATATTGGAGCAGATGGCAGAGATTAAAATTATTACTGATGAATTATCAATGTGATGTTGACCAAGAACACATTATTTTCCCTTATTCGACGATCACATGCAAAATGGCATTTACTTATCGTACAAGATCAAAATATGATGGATTTGATGTAAAGATCAAGGAATTAGCAGCTTTTGGTGTTTATACCTTGCTATTACCGTATTGGAAAAAGAAACGAGTATGGTTAGTATTTGAGAAATTCTGCTCTATGGCTCAGGATAATGGCTACTATTTCTTCAAATATTGTATGGAACAGCTTCCAAAAGAGAAGAATCAGCATATTTATTATATTCTTGATACAGATTCCGCTGATTATGATAAGATGAAGCAATATGGAAAACATGTGATTCCATTTATGAGTTTTCGACATATTTTATATTCACTTGTTGCTAATTTATATATAGCTTCTGATTCAAAGAAACATTTATATACATGGAGAGCAAAACCAAATGTGATCTCAAATCGTATTTCAAAACATAATATCTTGTTTTTACAGCATGGGGTGACAGCGTTAAAACGTGTACATCCGATCTTTGGAATGAAAGGTTCAAGTCCTATGACACATTTTACAACGACATCAAGATTTGAGCATAAGATCATTGTAGAGAATTTTGGATATGAAGATGGTGATGCACCGATTCTTGGATTTACGAGGTGGGATGTTCTGGAAGATACTTCAAAACCAGAGGAAAAGATCATTCTCGCAATGCCGACATGGAGATCATGGCTGGAAGAAAAGAGTGCAGAAGAGTTTAAGGCAAGTGATTATTATAAAAACTATATGAAACTGTTACAGAGTCAGAAACTTGCAGGAATCTTAAAAGAAAATGATGTAAAACTGATCTTTTACATTCATCCAAAGTTTAAAGATTATTTAAGTGAGTTTAATGTCAGTGGAGATAACATTGAGTTGATCCCATTTGGAACAGAGCCATTAAATGAGATCATGAAGAAATGTTCTATGCTGATCACAGATTATTCTAGTGTATGTTGGGATGTATGTTATCTTGATAAACCAGTATTATTCTACCAGTTTGATTATGATATGTATATGCAGGCGCATGGAAGTTATCTGGATATGGAGCATGAACTATTTGGAGAACGTTATACAGAATATGAGAAATTGATCGATGGAATTGAAGAGTATATTCACAATGGATTTAAAGAAAAAGAAGAATATACAAAATTAAAAGATTATTATTTTGAATATCGTGATAACGATAACAGTAAACGTACGTATGAATATATCATAAGCAAAGGATATTAAAATGGACAGAAAGAGGAGAATAAAATATATAGATCTGTGTAAAGGTTTAGGAATCTTGATGGTAACATGGGGACATATTACCAAGCTTGATAACCCGGTTGATACATGGGCGGCATCATTCAAGATGGCAATTTTCTTTGTTGCCGCCGGATATCTGATCCGGTATGCAGATTCTTATCGGACACAGACATTAAAGGGGTATGCAGTAAAGTTATTGAAGTCATTGATGCTGCCATATGTCTTATTTAGTATTTTGTCGATTGGATTTCGATTTGCAACGATGATCATGAAGCACAGGATTGATATTCCGGCGATCAAATCTTATATTTTGGCAACGATCACATTAAGAGGAACATTTGCACTATGGTTTTTACCGGTGTTATTTATTGCGGAGATCCTGTTTTTCTGTCTTATCAAATATCTTCCGAAATGGATGAGGATCGTGATATTGATCGTGATACCTGTTTTTGGAATTTGGGAGTCTTATTTTATCAGACACTTGATCGTTTCAGTGGATCCATTAACATTTGAAAGAATATCATTTTTGATCTTACCGATCAGTAAAGCATTGATTGCATTATGGTTCTTGGAGATAGGACATATTGGATGTATGTTATTCAGTAAAGTAACATCCAGAGAAATCCGATTTATGATCGGACTGGTATTTACAATTGCAAATATCTTTTTATCACAGCAAAATATTGGTGTGGATCTAAATAATATGTCTTTAGGTATTCACCCACCACTATTTTTTGTTACAGGAATCATTGGATCTTTTGGAGCACTATTTGTCTTTGAATTTCTTGAAGATTATATTCCATTTACGATACTGAATTATTTTGGAAAGAATTCTTTGATACTAATGTGTACACAAAGACCGTTTTATATTATTTCTACTGCAACTGCAGGATGGAAGATCATATCAGGAATGCCAGGGATCATGGCATGGAGATATTATATTGACTGCTTTGGAGCAATGATCCTTGTGATGATCATTGAATACTCAATAATAACATTTGTTAATACAAAAGCTAAATTTTTGATCGGAAGATTTTAGATAGTTGAATAATCTGTTAAGGAATAGTATAATAGCAAGGTGTAAATTAAAAATATCAAAATGGAGAAGTACAGTGAAATCTTATATTGAAAATTTTAAAAAGTACAGATTCCTTTTATGGGAACTTGTAAAGAAAGGTGTTAAGTTAAAATACAGAAGATCATATTTAGGTATTTTATGGACACTGTTAGAACCGTTAATGACAATGATCGTGCTAAGTGTAGTATTTGGTACATTGTTTGGAAACAAGGATCCACATTTTCCAGTGTATATCTTATGTGGACGTTTGATGTATAGTTTCTTTTCATCTGCGACCAATGGTGCGATGAAAGCGATCAGGACGAATGCAGGAATGATCAAGAAAGTGTATGTGCCAAAATATATTTATCCATTATCCAGTGTATTGTTTAATTATATTATTTTTGCTATCTCTCTGATCGTGTTGGTAGTAGTATCTATTGTTTTGAAGGTATATCCAACTGTTTATCTGGCACAGGCGATCATTCCATTGATCTTATTACTGATCACGGCTTTTGGAGTTGGAATGATCCTATCTACGATGGCGGTATTCTTTAGAGATTTAGAGTATTTATGGTCAGTAGGGTTAATGATCATTATGTATGCTTCAGCAATTTTCTACAAACCAGAGAAGTTATTAAAATCAGGTTTTGGATGGATCTTAAAATGTAATCCATTATATCTTCTAATTCATAATTTTAGACAGGCTGTTTTTGGTATGCCGATGAATATGAAGTTTTTAGCTGCATCCATCGTGTTTGCAATCGTAAGTGTTATTGTAGGATTGATTTTCTTCTATAAGAAGCAAGATGAATTCATTCTGCATATTTAGGAGGGTATCATGGCAAAGAAAGAAGTATTGAAAGTTGAACATGTTGGAATGAAGTTTAACTTAAGTCAGGAAAAGGTTGACGATCTGAAAGATTATGTGATCAAGTTATTGAAGCATCAGATTTCATATAATGAATTCTGGGCATTAAAAGATATTAATTTTACCCTTAACAAGGGAGATCGACTTGGAATCCTTGGATTGAATGGAGCAGGAAAGAGTACGCTGCTAAAGGTTATTGCAGGGGTATTAAAAGCAACAGAAGGAACTGTGACAGCCAAGGGGAAGATCGCTCCATTGCTTGAATTAGGTGCTGGATTTGACCAGCAATATACAGGACGTGAGAATATTTATCTTTATGGAGCAGTTCTTGGATTCTCAAAGAAGTTCTTAGATGAGAAGTTAGATGAGATCATAGACTTCTCAGAACTGGGAAAATTTATAGATGTCCCAGTTAAGAACTATTCTTCAGGTATGAAATCAAGACTTGGATTTTCTGTTGCAACATTAGTGGAACCAGATATTTTGATCCTGGATGAAGTATTATCTGTCGGAGATGCGAAATTCCGAAAGAAAAGTGAAGCAAAGATCATGAGTATGTTTGACAAGGGAGTTACAGTATTATTTGTATCTCATTCTTTAGATCAGGTAAAGAGATTATGTAATAAGGCAATCTTACTTGAAAAAGGAAAGATCATTTCTCATGGATCGATTGAAGAAGTAAGTAAAGTATACGAAGAGAAAACAAAGTAAGATAGAAGACACGGAGGTGTGATATGAGAAAAGTGATCACATATGGAACATTTGATTTACTGCATGCGGGACATATCAATTTATTGCGCAGAGCAAAAGAATTAGGTGATTATTTAATTGTAGTTGTATCAACAGATGAGTTTAACTGGAATGAAAAACAGAAAAAATGTTATTTCAGTTATGAAGAAAGAAAAAAACTGGTAGAAGCAGTTCGTTATGTGGATCTTGTGATTCCAGAAGAAAACTGGGATCAGAAGATTTCTGATGTGAAAGAATATCATGTAGATACATTTGTTATGGGAGATGATTGGAAAGGCAAGTTTGATTTCTTAAAAGATTACTGTGAAGTCGTATATCTTCCAAGAACAGAAGGAATTTCTACAACAAAGATCAAACAGGATCTTGGATTAAACGGAACAACAGCGAATAAATAGCAAGAGTTATGAATTTAGATATAAGAGGAATTTCGTTGACAATAGAGGTTATGAACGGCTTGAGACGGAATTCTTCTTTTCTGCGTTATCAAACAAAAAGAATTTAAGATGATGCTATAGATGAAAGGATTAGTTTTCGATGCATTTTATAGAAATTAGCAATATTTTTAAAAGTGAAAAAAAGAGATATAAAGTTACCGCAGTTTTAAAATTACTGGTCGTGTTTGCATTGCTTGGATTCTTTTTATCCAATAAGCCAATGTATCATGTGCAGACTGATTTTTACCTGAAACGTATGGGATTTGTATTTTTAGCATGTTTTTGGATGGTATTTGTAACAGTTTGCGACATTCGTTTGAGTCAGAAACTTGACAGGTTTTTTGTGATTATTCTTGGAGTGATCGCGCCCGTTATGGGATGGATCTTGTCAGAATTTTTGATCAATGAAGCAGAGTGTGCATTTCCGCCGACACAGTTCTATCAGAAAGAGCCACTTTGGATCGTTCTAAGTCTTGCAATGATCATTTTGGTGGATCTGCTGATCATATTTTTGACGAACAGCATCAGAGTTGGATCAGTGATCGTACCATTTGTATTGTTTATCTTTGCGGTAGTTGTATGTGTTGTATATGAATTTCGCGGGATTCCGATGATGGCACCAGATATTTTAACAGTACAGACGGCTACTAGCGTGATGGGTAATTATACATTCAAATTGACGTTTGAACAATATAGTGTGATCTTGGTATGTATGGCATTTTTCTTTACATTTTTAAGACTTCATGAGGTAAAGGTTACAGAAAAAAGAGTATTTCACATTGCAGGATTTATTGTTGTTGCATTAGGATGCGGATTGTTCACAAATCAGATCATACTGTCTGATTTTATGGAAGAGCACCAGATCAATATTCGTATGTTCCGTCCAATGGAAAGTTATCAAAAATATGGAGGCGTGCTGACATTTGCAAGAAGTGTTGGATATGCGGTCGTGAAGAAGCCAGAAGGATATACAACAGCGAAGGTTGATCAGATCATTCAGGAATATGAAAAGAAATCAGCGAATGAACAGCAAAGTACAGCAAAGCAATATCCGAATATCATAACAGTTGTCAATGAAACATTCGCAGATATTAAGGTGCTGGGAGATTTTAAGACGAACGAAGATTATATGCCCTATTTCCACAGTTTGAAGAAGAATTGTGTGACAGGATATACGTATGCATCGATTGTAGGTGGTCAGACAGCGAATACAGAATTTGAATTGTTGACAGGAAATACTCTTGGGTTTTTATCAGCTGGAACGACAGCATTTCAGCTTTATATTCATGGGCAGATGCCTTCACTAGTTAGTAATCTAAAGGCAGAAGGATATTCTGGAAATAAAGCGATGCATCCGTTCAATCCGTATAATTATAATCGACCAGCTGTATATAAAGATTTTGGATTTACGGATTTTATTGATAAATTTGACTTTCCTAAGAATGTAAAAAGGGTTAGAGAGTATATTTCTGATGAGGCAAATGTAGATCGCATTATTTCTGAATATGAAAAGAATCGTAAGAAGACAGATCAGCCATTTTATATGTATAATATGACGATCCAGAATCACAGCCCTTATGATAAGGATGCAGCCAACTTTAAACAGCCGATCAAGATTGAAAGCAGCAAATATGATGCTGAGGCCAATAGATATCTAAATCTGATCAAATATTCAGATGACAGTTTAAAACAGCTGACAAGTTATTTTGAAAAATGTAAAGAACCAACGATCATTTTATTTTTAGGAGATCATCAGCCAAGGTTGACAGATGAATTTATGAATAAGATCACAAATGGCAAATATCAGACTTGGAGCAGCGAACAGATGATGAAACGTTATCAGGTACCATTCGTGATCTGGGCCAATTATGATATTAAAGAGCAGCACATAGAGAAGACAAGTATGAACTATATGCAAAGTATTCTGACTCAGACAGCTGGCGTAAAGATGACAGGATATCAGAGATTTTTAAATGAGGTTCGAAAAGAAGTTCCAACGATCACATCGCAGGGATATTGGGGAAAGAATGGAAAATTTTATCAGATTAATGATAAAGGATCACCATATTATGGTATAATACAGAAGTATCGTATGATTCAGTACAATATGATGTTTGATAAGAAGAATCGCAGAGATTCATTCTTTGAAGTAAGTAAATAGGAGTGCACGTATGAAGCAACTGATTAAGAATATTACGATTCAGATATATAAAGTATTAACATATCTGATTCCAGTAAATAAAAAGATGATTATATTTCAGAGCAGCAATGGACGTAACTATACAGGAAATCCAAGATACATCTATGAAGAGATGGTAAGAGAAGGCCTTGATCAAGAATATGAATGTATCTGGTTTTTCTTTGATACAAGTATAGAAGTTCCAGGTAAATGCAAGAAGATACGGAATAATTATTTCCCATATTTTTGGTATTTAATGAGAGCAGGAATCTGGGTATTTGATAGTCGTCAGCCATTATATGTGCGTAAGAAGAAGCATATCACATACATTCAGACATGGCACGGAACACCGCTTAAGAAGCTTGCGCTTGATATGGACCGAATGGATATGGGGGGAAGTACGGATATTGAGAATTATCATGAACAGTTTAGAGTAACATGTAAGGATTGGGATTATCTAGTATCACAGAATAAGTTTTCTACAGATATTTTCAGATCATGTTTTGCATTTAAAGATCGTCCGATCTTACAGATCGGATATCCAAGGAATGATATTTTGATCAATGATAATTCTCCTGCTAAGATCAGAGAATACAAAGAAAAACTTGGACTTCCATTGGATAAGAAGATCATATTATATGCTCCAACTTGGAGAGACAATGAATATAGCGAGAAAGGAAAGTACAAATTTGCTTCAAAACTAGATTTTGATAAAGCAAAGGAGGAATTATCAGATGAATATATATTCATTGTAAAATATCATTATCTTGTATCAGATAAGATTGATTGGACACCATATAAAGGATTTGTTTATACATTCGACGAGACAAAAGATATTGCATGGTTATACCTTGTGTCAGATATGTTGATCACGGACTATTCTTCTGTAATGTTTGATTATAGTATTCTTAACAGGCCGATGTTATTCTTTGCATATGATCTGGAAGACTACAAGGAGAATCTGAGAGGATTTTATTTTGACTTTGTCAATGATATTCCAGGGCCGATTTCAAGAGATACAGATCAGTTGATCAAAGATATTAAAGAATATAATGAAGATAGTTGGAAAGAAAAATATAAGAATTATCATGATAAATTCAATGGCATAGATGATGGACATGCTTCACAGAAGGTCATTGACGTGATAAAGAAGGTAAGCAGATAGAGATCTGCCGAACAATAACACAGTCAGGAGGTTTGAAAACAATATGGTAACGATTCTGTTAGCGACATTGAATGGAGAGGATTATTTAAAAGCGCAGTTAGAATCAATTGCAGCTCAGACCTATGAAAACTGGCAGCTGGTCGTGGGTGATGATGGTTCTACGGATGGTACGATCAGCATTCTTGAAGAATTCAGTAAACAATATCCGGAACAAGTGACGATCATTAAGAATGACCCGCCACAGGGAAGTGCCAAAGACAATTTTATTTCACTGATCCAAAATTCTTACGGACCGTATTTTATGTTTTGTGATCAGGATGATGTGTGGAAACCAGATAAGATTTATCTGACATTACAGAAGATGGAAGCGTTAGAGGCAAGATATGGAGAGAAAACACCAATCTTGGTTCATTCAGATCTGTCAGTTGCAGATCATAACTTAGAGATGGTTGCAGAGTCATTCTTTCAGTATGCGAATATTCCAAAGAGAATTGTATTGAATCAATTGATGGTACAAAATTCTGTGACAGGGTGTACGATGATGATCAATCGTTGTCTGCAACAATATTTTTTACGGCCATTACCGATGTCTAAGATCATCATGCATGATTATTGGGCGGCATTGATCGCGAAAGTGTTTGGCAAGATTGGTTTTGTAAATGAGCCAACGATGTATTACCGTCAGCATGGCAATAATTCTGTTGGTGCGAAAGATGCAAAGAATCCCGTCTTTTTGTATCATCGTCTCAAAGAAGGAAAGAACAGCTATCGCCGTATGATGATCGAATCTATGGAACAGATTCAGGGCTTTGTAGAAACCTATGGCGAAGAAATTGACAATCTGGATGTGTACGAACTACTTGAATGTTATGGAGAATTGTATTATAAAGGAAAGATCAAACGATTGAGTTTTTATAAAAATCATCACGTATTAAAGGAAGGAAATATCCGAAAGCTGATGCAGTGGCTTTGGGGATAGGAATATTTATGAAAAAAGCATTAGGACTTGCAGGAAAATATGTGATCATGTTTCTGTCGTGTTTATTTCCAAGAAGCAGAAAGATATATATCTTTGGAGCATGGCTTGGAGAACAGTTTGCAGACAATCCCAAATATCTGTTTTTAGAAGCACAAGAGCATAAAGAGATCCGTCCGATATGGATCACGAAGAATGAATCAGTCTGCAGAAAAGTCAGGAAGCTTGGATATGAAGCTTATATGTTTGACAGTTTCAAAGGGATTTTAATGCAACTTCGGGCCAAATATGTGGTAGTCTGCAATGGGATCAGTGATGTAAATCATACATTTATGGGACGAGCAGTATTCTTAAATCTTTGGCATGGGGTTCCATTAAAGAAAGTTGGCTATGATGATGATAAGGTCAAGAATTGGGATAGCAAGGGTCAGAAAATCCGAAGAATGATTCAGGAAATCCCATTAGGAAAAGAGTATGTAGTAGCAACAAGTGATTTTTATGCACCGATCTATGAAAGTGCATTTCGAAGATCAAAGAGTCATATCATAACATTGGGACAGCCAAGGAATGATATATTCTATGATCAAAGTGGAAAATTTCATGCTTCTCATCAGTTGTCAAAAGCGGCAAAAGGAAAGAAAGTCATCTTATATACGCCGACACACAGGAAAGAAGGTAAAGTGGCATTTCCTTTGGAAGAACATTTTGATTTTAAAGTGCTCAATGATTGGTGTATCCAAAATGATATTTTGTTCGTGATCCGGCGCCATTTTTATCATAAAGATGAGAAAGTAGATTTTTCCATGTATTCTAATATAACAGATATCACAGAGAAATCCATGGATATTCAGGAATTATTAATGGATACGGATATTCTGGTTACAGATTATTCAAGCACATATATAGATTATCTATTACTGGATCGACCGATAGTTTTTTATAATTTTGATTATCAGGATTATCTGGAGCATGATCGTGGTATGTATTGTGATTATGAGAAGGCGGCTCCGGGATATAAGGCAGAGACATTTGAAGCCTTGATGGAAGAATTCGAACGTCTGGTACAAGGCGAAGATCATTTTAAAGAGGTTAGAAGGCAGGCAAGGGATTTCTTTTACTGCAAAGAAGGCCAGGGAATGGTTGGAGAAACATTGTTAGGAATCTTGAAGAATATAAAATAAAAAGAAGCTTTTGATCTATGAGTGAATCCATAGATCGGGAGCTTCTTTTTTGCATTTTGAGTTGATATTCAGGATTAATATCCAGCACGATAAATGATCTTCTGATTGATACGGCTAAGCTCATCACTGACTTGATAATCCGATGTACCAAAGAGGTATTTATGTGCGCGGATCGCATTCTCTTTCAATGTTGTAGGGAATCCATAATAAGTACCATAATAACGGAGCTCTTTCTGGTCCCAAGGGAATCCCTGCTGATCTTTGATGTCATACTTGAAAACAGATAAGAACATATCAAACAATTCATCCTGACTCATATTTGTCTTTACCTGAGGAAGTATCTCATCCATAACAGACATCATCTTCAAAGGATTTTTCTTGGCTTTGTCAAAAATCTTCTGAAGGACTTCTCGTTGTCTTCCGGCTCTGGCAAGGTCACCGCCAGCGGTATAACGGATTCTGGAATAAGCAACGGATTGATTTCCATCCAGAGTATAAGTACCGGCAGAAGAAAGTTTTGGAGAATGTCCACCGTTGATACGATTCATGTCACCGATATAAGCATTTAAATTCTTTAAGATGCTTTTATCGACTTTTACTTCGATTCCGCCAACAGCATCAACGATATCAGCAAGAATCTTAAAGTTTACAGTTGCGTATTTTTCAATATTCAGATCAAGATTACGATTGATCGTGCTGATCGCAAGCTCTGGACCGCCCCAGGAATAAGCGGCATTGATCTTACTGTATTTTCCATTAATACTTACATATGTATCACGATAGATCGATAACAGTTTGACATCTTTGGTTGAATTGTTGATGCTGACAACTATGATAGAATCAGAACGGTTTCCACGATCTGACATACTTCCAGTCTGAGAATCAATTCCGAAAAAAGCATAGTTGGTATAGTCAGTCATATTGCTGTCTTTGTTTACAGTGACAAGCTGGCTGTGGTCAAGACTTTTTGTTGATATTTTCCCAAGTTTTTTGTGAACTGTGGAAAGCGTAAGTCCGACTAATACAGCGATCACAAGAATGAGAATGATCAAGATCCGAAGTGGAGATCTTCTTCTTCGTTTTCGCTTTGTGTGTTTGGCATGTTTTGTATGCTGTGCTGTCATAATGTATCCCTCCAGATTTCCTTAAATAGTTAAGTTTGTACAGAAAAAAGGATGAAAAACTCCATCCTTTTCTTGCTGTTTAATATGCATTTTTATTGACAAATCCCTTAAAGAATGTAAGAAATAATATCTTGATATCAAGTCCCAAAGACCAATTCTCAATATAATACAGGTCATGCTCGATTCTGCTTCGGATGGAAGTATCACCACGGAATCCATTGACCTGAGCCCATCCAGTAATACCTGGACGAACTTGATGCTTGATCATATAACGAGGAATCTCTTCTTTAAATTTCTCGACAAACAAAGGTCGTTCTGGACGTGGCCCGATCAGACTCATATCGCCTTTTAATACATTCCAGAATTGAGGAAGTTCATCAAGGCTTGTCTTACGGATTACACGTCCAACAGGTGTAACACGGACATCGTTCTTGGTTGTCCATTCTTTGGCCTCTTTCTTAGGGTCCTGTACACCCATGGAACGGAATTTGTACATCTTAAAAGGTTTATTCCCAAGACCGATACGTTCTTGGGCAAAAATGATCGGTCCAGGAGAACTCTTCTTTACAAGGATCGCAACGATAAGCATGATCGGTGAGAATAAGATCAGCGCAATGATAGAACCGATAATATCTATCAAACGTTTGATCAGTTTATTCATCGTATTTGTTAATGGTACGTTACGGATATTGATAACTGGGAGTCCGTCCAGATCTTCAGTGTATGGGTTGGTGGAAATAAAGTTATAGTAATCTGGAACAAACTTTGTATGCACACCAGACTTCTCACAGATCGCAACGATCTGTTCCAGTTTATGGTATTCATTCAGATTCAGAGTGATCGCAACTTCATCAAGAGATGTCTTCTCAAGATAAGCGGCAAGATCTGAAAGTGTACCAATCTTCTTGATTCCACGATATTCAAAATTATCACTGACAAGATCATCAAAAATCCCATGAACCTTTAAGCCCCATTGAGGATTTGATTTGATGCGGTCGATATATGCAGCTGCTGAAGTACTGAAACCGATAAATACCGTATGTTTGATATTGCGTCCTTTCTTACGATTCGTTTTCAAAATCCTGCGTATGATATATCTGGATAAAAGACCAAAAATAAAGTTAAATAAATAAAATAACAGATATAAAGAACGAGGAAAGTTCTGAATCTGCCATACAGTGATCACAAATGCAGAAAGTCCAAGTCCGATCAGATTCGCTTTGACCAGATTCACAAGTTCCTTGGAACCTCGCTGGTAACGCTTTGGTGTATAAAGACCAAAGAATGAATACAATAACAATAACAGGATCAAAGAGCTGATCAGCGGTTTCTGATATTGATAAAACTCTGGATAATAGCGGTTGAGATCGAAAATCTCCTGATTCAGCCAGAATCCAAAGATCGTGCATTTAAATCTTATATACCATGCTGCAAATCCTGCAAAATAAATGCAGACAGCATCCATCACGACATGCAGTCTGTTTAAGTAAGTTTGGTTTTGTTTGATCATATGATAAATACTCCTTTTTCACTTCCTTCTATTATAAGGGATAAAAAGAGATCATACAATGACAAATGACTTAACTTTTTCTTATTTTTGTATTTTGTACTTATCGACACTCTCATCATTTTCACGAAAAATGAGAAAAAAGAGGAAATCATTTTTTAGTAACATATTAATCACAGTTTTTACACATTTATAAGATATATTTATCTCATAAAAGATAAAGGTCGAAACAAAAGATCAGGATCGAAAGGAGAATTAATCATGAGTGAATATAATACAAATCAGGATGGACAGTGGAAGACTTCCGATCAGTGGAGAGCGGAGGAAGCGAACGACCATTCCAATCCTAAGAAAAACAAAAATGGCGGCAGAGGAAAATACGTTGCAAAATTAGCAGCATCTGCAGTAGCTTTTGGATTGATCGCAGGGCTTGTGATGCAGGGAGTCACATATGGATTTAGCAGAGCAGGTATTGGAAATGGTGTAACACAGCTTGCAACAACGAAGACAACAAGCAGCAGTTCAAGTACCAGCAGTAATGACCTCTCAGGTGTATCAAAAAATGTTATGCCATCGATCGTATCGATCACAGGAAAGTTCGAGACAACGAGCCAGAGTTGGTTTGGACAGACACAAAGCAGTGAATCCGAAGGTGTTGGTTCAGGTATCATCATTGGCAAGAAAGATGGTAAGATTTTAATCGTTACAAATAACCATGTCGTAGCAGATGCCAAATCTTTATCCGTAGGATTTGTGGATGGAAAGAGTGCAAGTGCAATCATTCGTGGTACTGACAGCGATGCGGACTTAGCGGTTGTAGAAGTAGATACAAAGAACATGAAATCTTCTACCTTAAAGAAGATTGCAGTGATCACATTAGGAGATTCCTCAAAATTACAGACAGGAGAAAGAGCGATCGCAATTGGTAATGCATTAGGATATGGACAGTCTGTCACAGGTGGTTATATCAGTGCATTAAATCGTCAGGTACAGTTGACAGACAAGACAATGACACTGATCCAGACAGATGCAGCGATCAACCCTGGAAATAGTGGTGGTGCTTTATTAAATAGCAAAGGTGAATTAATTGGTATTAATACAGTTAAATATTCTTCAGAAGATGTAGAAGGAATGGGATATGCGATTCCGATCAATACAGCAAAACCGATCATCAATAAACTGATCAAGAATGAGGCAACAAGTGAGAGTGAACAGGCATATTTAGGTGTATCAGGTCAGACGATCGACAGCTCTATGGCAAGCCAGTTTGATATGCCATCTGGTGTTTATGTACAGCAGGTGATCAAGAGTTCCCCAGCCCAGAAAGCAGGCATCAGTGCAGGAGATGTGATCGTATCCTTTAATGGAAGCAACATTTCTACAATGGATGGATTAAAAGAAAAGATTTCAAACCTGAAAGCAGGCAAGAAAGTTAAAGTTGTTGTAAAACGTCAGAATCAGATGGGTACTTATGAGAAGAAGACACTGACAGTTACTCTTGGAAAGAAATCAGATGTACCAAGCACAAGCAGTAACAGCAGCAATAGCAATAGTAATAACAGCAATAATAATAGTAATAGCAGCAATAGTTACAACAATAATTATAATAATGAAAGTTCTAACAGCCAGTATTATAGTTTTGGACAGTAAAACCGGTTGAAAAAAGAACCAAAGAAAGATACAATAAAATGGAACCCTGTGAGTAGGCAGGGTTCCATTTTTTAGTCAGGAGAATATGCCTATGGTTATGATCGAAATTGAAAATATTAAGAAGTTTATGGCAGGTTTTTTAGGAGGAAATCTTTTTGATGATTTCTTGATGAGCGAAGGAAAACTGTCCATGAACATTTCGTATGAATTTGATGGAAAGATCTTAAAAGAATTTTATGATACAGAAGAATGGAAAGAGATGAAACAATATCCATATGTAACGTGGGAAGAAGAGAAAGAAAAAATATTTTCTCTCGTAAAAGGGAAGAAGACACCGCTGTCTTTTCAATTTGTGATGATGTTAAAACCAGATCTTTCTCCAGAGTTTCTTGCCAAATATAATCTTGCAGTCCGAGAAGATGAAATAGCAGGATTGTTTATCAACATTTTATACGACCGACAGGGATTAAAGTGTACATCAGGAGTGTCCAGAAAGACATTTGTACTGGATAAGACTTTGGAAGAAGCATGGGATCAGGAAGTGAAAGAAAGATTTTTAACAAAGTACCTGTAAAATTTTTCACAAACTTCGGGAACTTAAAAGAAACTTTGTTTGCATGTTTCTTTTTGTGTAGATATATGTTAGAATAAGTAGTAATGAATACCAGATAAGAAAGTTGTAAAAAGGAGATACGAATATGAGTTTTCATATTGTTTGTGACAGCTGTACGGATTTGACAGAAGAAGATTTAAAAAAAGGATGTTATACTTTAGTACCCCTGACATTGTTAGTGGATGGAGAAGAAATCATAGATGATGAAACATTTGATCAGGCAGATTTCTTAGCAAAGGTTGCAGCAAGTAAAGAGTCTGTGAAGTCAGCATGCCCTGCACCAGAGAGCTATATGGAAGCATATTCCAAGGCAGATGATATATATGTGGTAACATTATCTGCAGAATTAAGTGGATCATACAACAGTGCAGTTTTAGGAAAGAATCTATATGAAGAAGAGAACGGAACAAAGAATATTCATGTAGTGAATTCCAGAGGAGCCGCTACGACTCAGGTTCTGATCGCACGTAAGCTCAACGAATATGCAAGTCAGGGAATGCCATTTGAAGAAGTGGTTGATAAGATTGAAGAGTATACAACAAGTCTTAGAACATATTTTGTTTTGGAGACACTAGAAGTACTAAGAAAGAACGGAAGATTATCAAGACTATCTGCAACGATCGCCGGTGCATTAAATATCAAACCAGTCATGATCGGTACAAGAGACGGCGTGATCCAGAAAGCAGCCCAGGCAAGAGGAATGAAGAAAGCACTCGCGAAGATGGTAGAACACATGGGAAGCGAAGGAAGAGATCTCACAAGAAGACAATTCGTCATTTCACACTGCAATTGCTACGAGAGAGCTGTTTACGTGAAAGAATTGATCAAGAAGCATTTACACGCAGAAGACATTGATATTGTAGATACTAAAGGAGTCAGCAGTTTGTATGCATGCGATGGAGGAATCATTGTATCATATTAGATTCTGGTTTTGTGAATAGGCGTGCATATAAGTGATAGAAATAAACATCCACTTAAATTTTCCAAGTTTGTAATTGTCTACACGATAGACTTCTGATATATGATAAAAAATAAATAAACGATCGGGAGAGCAGCATTAGAATTTTGCCATGTTTTTTACGGATTCGCAGCCGGATTGGTGCGTTGTTTGAGCCTCAAAGAGTTCTGATTTAAATACCTTTGAAGGCGAGTTCGCAAGGAAATCCGGCGGATCAGCGATCTGTAAAAAACGTGAGTAAAATTCTCTAGCTGCTCTCTCGATCGTTTATTTATTTTTTATCATATATTCAAAATCTATAATTGGCCAACTGCAACTTAAAATTGTTACAAAATTAACGTGATTATACACAAAAATGAACCTGATTGTTATGAAATTAACGTACAAATTGCACAAAAAACACTTGAATTTGTCGAAGAATGTGCGTATAATGGGAGTCAATATACTGATATAAAAGAATTAAGGAGGATGAGTCATGAGTCGTTTGGAATTAAGGTCTCCGAACCAGGCACAGCTGGTTGTGGAAGGTCTTTATAAGGATTTGGAACGAAGAATCGAGTCAAGCCCGCCAGGGTTATGTCCGGTTGATATGTCCAGAGCATTTTTGGAGATCTGTCATGCACAGAGCTGTGGAAAGTGTGTTCCATGCCGTGTAGGACTTGGACAGTTAAAGAATCTGATCACAGATGTTTTAGATGGCAAAGCAACGATCCGAACTTTAACAGAGATACAGGAAACAGCAAAATCCATTATGGAATCCGCAGACTGTGCGATTGGCTATGAGGCAGCCAACATGGTATACAAAGGAGCCATTGGATTTAAAGATGATTATGTAGAACATATCATGTACCATCGATGCTTAAGTACGTTAAAGCAGCCGGTGCCATGTGTATCCAGATGTCCTGCGAGAGTGGATATTCCGGGATATATTGCGTTGGTACGTGAAGGAAGATATGAGGATGCGATCCGTCTGATCAGAAAAGATAATCCATTTCCAACAACATGTGGATTTATCTGCGAGCATCCATGTGAAGCATTATGCCGTAGAAATATGATCGATGATGCGGTGAATATCCGTGGATTAAAACGTATGGCAGCAGATGCAGCAGGATACGTTGCACCGCCAGAATGTGCAGAATCTACAGGGAAGAATATTGCCGTTGTAGGTGGTGGACCAGGTGGATTAAGTGCAGCATATTTCTTACAGTTGATGGGGCATCAGGTAACCGTATATGAGATGCTTCCAAAACTTGGAGGAATGTTACGTTATGGAATTCCAAATTACAGACTGCCAAAAGAACGGTTAGATGATGATATTCAGGCAATCTTAGACACAGGAGTCAAAGTAGATTGTGGAAAAGCTATCGGCAAAGATTATTCCATCGTGGATTTAAAAGAAAAATACGATGCTGTACTGATCACGATCGGTGCAAGCACAGATAAGAAGTTAGGATTAGAAGGCGAAGATGCCAAAGGCGTTATTTCAGCGGTACAGTTCTTGAGAGATGTCGGATACGGAACACAGGAAAGCCTGGAAGGAAAAGAAGTTGCCGTGATCGGTGGTGGAAATGTTTCCATGGATGCAGTTCGTACATCTGTAAGATTAGGTGCGAAGAAAGTCAGCATCGTATATCGAAGAAGAGTTGCCGATATGACAGCACTTCCAGATGAGATTTCAGGAGCAGAAGCAGAAGGTGTTGAGATCAAGACACTGATGGCACCTTCAAGAATCGAGAAAGACGAAGAAGGCAATGTCAAAGGTATATGGGTAACACCACAGATGATCAGTAATATCAAAGGTGGAAGAGCATCTGTAAAGCCAACAGGGGAAGATGACGTATTTATCCCATGTCAGACACTGATCGTAGCGATTGGTCAGGATATCGAATATCAGCATTTTGAAGAAGCAGGAGTTCCCGTACAGAGAGGAAAGATCAACGTAGAGAAATTCGGTGGATTCGAAGAGATGCCAGGAGTATTTGCAGGTGGAGACTGTGCAACAGGTCCATCCACAGTTATTTCAGCGATCGCAGCAGGTAAAGTTATCGCAGCCAATATTGATGAATATCTGGGATATCATCATGAAATTACAGCAGATGTTGAGATTCCAGAACCTAAGTTAGAAGATAAACCAGCATGTGGAAGAGTTAATCTTACAGAGAGAGAAGCTGGAGAGAGAGTTAAAGACTTTGAAGGAGTCGAAAACTGTATGACAGAGAAAGAAGCATGCCAGGAGGCAGGAAGATGTCTTCGTTGTGACCACTTCGGTTATGGTATTTTCAAAGGAGGTAGGGATACAAAATGGTAAATATTACAATAGATAACCACACGATCGCTGTACCTTCTGGAACAACGATCATGGAAGCAGCAGCCTCCATTCATATACCGATTCCAAAGCTTTGTTATTTAAAAGATATCAATGAAATTGGAGCGTGCAGAGTCTGCGTTGTAGAAATTGAAGGACAGGATCATCTGGTAACATCCTGTAATAATGTAGTAGAAGAAGGAATGACGATCTATACCAACAGTCCGAAAGTACGTAGAAACCGAAAACATACGGTAGAGATGATCCTTTCCCAGCATGATGCACAATGTGCAACTTGTGTAAGAAGCGGAAATTGTACACTTCAGACGGTTGCAAATGATCTGAACATTGTAGACAGTCCTTACAAGAAGGAAATCTGCATCGAAGAATGGGATACAAGATATCCACTGGTACGTGATGCAAGCAAATGTGTCAAATGTATGCGTTGTATACAAGTATGTGACAAGATTCAGGGAATGCATATCTGGGATGTATCTGGAACTGGAGCAAGAACAACAGTTGGAGTTTCAGAAAACAGAGATATCAAAATAGCAGATTGTGCATTATGTGGACAGTGTATCACACATTGTCCAACAGGAGCATTACGTGAAAGAGATGATACAGACAAATTATATCGAGCATTAGAAGATAAAGATACGATCGTGGTAGCACAGATCGCACCAGCAGTTCGTGCTGCATGGGGAGAAAGTCTTGGATTGTCAAGAGAAGAAGCAACAGTTGAGAAGATCGTAGATGCACTTCGAAGGATCGGCGTGGATTATGTATTTGATACAACATTTTCAGCAGATCTTACGATCATGGAAGAAGGAACGGAATTTGTGGAGAGATTCACAAATGGAGATCTTGATATGTATCCAATGTTTACATCTTGTTGTCCAGGATGGGTACGCTTCATCAAATCTCAGTATCCACAGATGGTAAACAGATTATCTTCTGCCAAATCTCCACAGGAGATGTTTGGGGCAGTGATGAAGACTGCATTTGCAAAGAAGATGAACATCGACCCAGACCGCATTTTTGCATTATCCATTATGCCATGTGTTGCGAAGAAAGATGAAAGAGAGAAACCATTATTCCATGGTGAGTTTGCAGGACATGGAGTTGACTGTGTGTTAACAACAAGAGAATTGGACCGTCTGATCCGTGCTGACCATATTGATCCAAAGACATTAAAAGATGCAGCCTTTGATACTCCATTTACTGAGGGAACCGGAGCAGGAGTGATCTTTGGAGCAACTGGCGGAGTTATGGAAGCGGCACTGCGTTCTGCGTATTACCTGATCACAGGAAAGAATCCAGAAGCAGATGCATTTAAACAGATCCGTGGAGTGAACAAAAACGGATGGACAGAAGCCCAATTTGAGATTGCTGGCAATACGATAGATATCGCAGTGGTGAGTGGACTTCAGAATACAAGGAATCTGATGGAAGCAATCCAGAAGAGAGAAGTCCACTATCATTTTGTAGAAGTCATGGCCTGTCCAGGCGGATGTGTAGGTGGAGGCGGACAGCCGATCCATGAAGGAAAAGAACTGGCATCTGACCGTGGATCCAACCTGTACTTCCTGGATAAGACAGCCCATTTGAGATTTTCACACGAGAATCCAGATATCAAACATCTCTATGATGAATATTTTGGATCACCGGGAAGTCATAAAGCACATCAGTTACTGCATGTACAAAAATAGCTGTTAATACCTTTTAATAAAGAAAATCCAGATATTTAGAAGATACAAATCTAAATGTCTGGATTTTCTCTCTTTTTAAATTTACCATCTTGGATTGTCAAGTATGGTTACTTCGCCATTGATCTCACAAACAATATGGCGGTATCCTTTGGTTTCAATCGTTCCATAATCATGCCCGGCATTTGCATCAAATACATAAAAAGCAGTCAGGACTTCATCTCCAGTATTAATGGTGCGGTGAGCATATCCGCGGGGAACATACAGTGCTTTCCCTTTCTCCATCCGTTCAACCCGCCAATCACCGTCAAGGTTTTCAAGCATCATATACCCTTCGCCTTTTAATGTATAATAAACTTCGGCAGTGTCTACGATCTGATGAAAATGTCCTTTCGTCATATAATATTCATTTCCAATCTTTCCAGGATGGATCATCGTTGTACCGAATGCAAGATCACCGGCACGTTCTGGGCATCCAAGTTCATAAAACTCATAGATCAAAGGGTCCTCATGTTTAAGGATTTCTTCAATAGCTTCTTGATCCTGATACATATTTTTCATCTGGGAAAGATAACGCTTTGTAGTATCTGCGTGCTTGGAAAGTCCGTTATTTAGATCAAAATCTAAAGTAAAAGCCTGATCCCAGTTAAACTGATTCATAAAATACCTCCTAAAAATTGCCCTAGATCTCAAGTGTGGAAACGCCTTGTTCTTTCATCATAGCTTCGAATTCCTTGATGATCGAGATACCAGCACTTGTTCCGATACGTTGGGCACCGCACTCTATCATTTTCATAAATGTCTTGGCATCACGGATTCCACCAGCAGCTTTTACCTTTACCGCATCGCCAACATGCTCTTTCATTAATTTTACATCATCAAAAGTAGCACCGCCAGTACCGAAACCAGTGGATGTTTTGATAAAATCAGGTTTCACCTCTTTGGCGATTTCACAAAGCTTGATTTTCTCCTCATCATTAAGATAACAGTTTTCAAAAATGACTTTACAAGTAACATCTTTTTCATGGCAGGCAGCAACGATCTGTGACATCTCATCCTTGATATAATCCCAGTTAGAAGCCTTGATCTCTGTCTGATTTACAACATAATCAATCTCATTTGCACCATTTGCAATGGCATCTTTTGTATCAAAGACTTTAGAAGCGATCGTTGTCTGACCTAATGGGAAAGAGATAGCAGCTCCTGTATGAATATCCGTTCCTTCCAGTAACTTTGCACATAATCCAGACTGCACCTGATTGATCGCTACCATGGCAAAATGATGTTCTTTCGCCTCATTACATAAGACCTCCATGTCTTTAGGAGAAGCATCCGTATGTAAATTTGTGTGATCGATCATTCTTGCAAGATCATCTAATGTATATGATTTCATAAAAACCTCCTGTTTTTGCTGATATGTTTGTTTCATGTTAATTAAAATATAACATTATGTAATCATTATGTCAATATTATGTAAATGAAATAAAAGAAAATAAATTGACATAAAATAAAAAATCCGATAAAGTGAAAGAAAAAAGAAAGAGAGTATAAAATGGGAGCATTTTATTTAGATATAAAAAAAGATTTATTAGATAAGATCTTAAGTGGAGTTTACCAGCAAGGAAGCATCATACCAAATGAATACGAATTAGCTGAGATCTACAACGTCAGCCGTCCGACGATCCGCAAGGCGGTACAGATTTTAGTGGATGAGGGATATTTAGAAAAACGTAAAAAACGAGGGACGATCGTATGTGATCCGACGATCCGGCAGGAATTTGCACAGGTGATTCAGACATTTGATAAAGAAGTAAAAGAAAAAGGACTGACTCCATCAACAAAAGTTCTGACATTCAAACAAGAAAAGGCAGAAGAAGAAGTCTGCCAGAAATTGAATCTCAAAGAAACAGAAAAAGTTTATAAACTGGTCAGATTGAGATATGTTGACGATCAGCCTAATGTTCTGGTTACAACGTATGTGCCATGCAGACTGTTTGAACATTTGTCAGAAGTTGATTTTGAAAAGGAGAGTTTATATCAGACATTTCATAAGGAAGGAAGAGATATCACATCCATACAGAGAAAGCTGGATGTGATCCTTGCAGATGAAACATGTGCGGATCTGTTAGATGTCAAAAATGGAGATCCTTTATTTTATTTTCATTCCACAGGATATGATGAAAGTCATACAGCGATTGAATATTCGATTGCGAAATATCGGGGAGATCGGAATAGCTTTGTTTTTCAACTTTCAAATAACGTGTATTATTCTTAATACATTTATTTACAAATATCAGTTTTTTCTGTATAATAAAGCACAATAAGCTGAAAACAGTGAATAAAACAATAAACAGCAACGCAGGAGGAATGACCATGAGCAAAATTCAGATGACCACTCCATTAGTAGAGATGGACGGAGATGAAATGACAAGAATTCTTTGGAAGATGATCAAAGATGAATTGTTATTACCATTTATTGATTTAAAAACAGAATATTATGACCTTGGGTTAGAACACAGAAACGAGACAAACGATCAGGTTACATTTGATTCCGCAGAAGCAACAAAGAAATATGGAGTTGCAGTCAAATGTGCAACGATCACTCCAAATGCAGCGCGTATGGATGAATATGATTTAAAAGAGATGTGGAAGAGTCCAAATGGAACAATCCGTGCGATCTTAGACGGAACAGTATTCCGTGCACCGATCACAGTCAAAGGAATCGAACCAACCGTAAGCAAATGGAAGAAACCGATCACAATCGCAAGACATGCCTATGGTGATGTATACAAAGGTGTGGAGATCAAAGTTCCAGGAGCAGGAAAAGCAGAATTAGTATTCACAGGAGAAGATGGAACAGAGATCAGAGAAACAATTCATGATTTTGACGGACCAGGAGTGATCCAGGGAATGCATAACATTGATGCATCTATTGCAAGTTTTGCAAGAAGCTGCTTTACATATGCATTAGACACAAAACAGGATCTGTGGTTTGCAACAAAAGACACGATCTCTAAGAAATACGATCACACATTCAAAGATATTTTCCAGGAAATCTTTGATGCAGAATACAAAGAGAAATTTGATGCAGCAGGAATCGAATATTTCTACACACTGATCGACGATGCAGTAGCCCGCGTTATGAAATCAGAAGGTGGATTTATCTGGGCATGTAAGAACTATGACGGAGATGTTATGAGTGATATGATCTCATCTGCATTCGGATCATTAGCAATGATGACATCTGTATTAGTATCACCACATGGATACTATGAATACGAAGCAGCTCATGGCACAGTACAGCGTCATTATTACAAACATCTGAAAGGTGAAGAGACATCTACAAACTCTGTAGCAACAATCTTCGCATGGACAGGAGCGTTAAGAAAACGTGGAGAATTAGATGGCAATAAAGAATTAATGGCATTTGCTGATAAACTTGAGAAAGCTACATTAGACACGATCGAGAGTGGTACAATGACAAAAGACTTGGCACTTATTACAACTCTTGAGAATGTGAATGCTGTGAATAGTGAAGAGTTTATTAAGGCAATTGCGGAACGTTTAAAATAGTGTTTAGTTTATGAGACAAAAATAAGGGACTGTAAAAAAGTCCCTTATTTTTGTCTCATAAAACTGAAGTCTATTCAAATCAGTATATAGAGGGTGTATTACATTTCAAGGTATTTTTGAATTATATCCGTTTCAGATAAATCGATGTGTTTTAGAACAAAATCATAAAGAGGTTTTGCAAAGTCAGCATCTAAATCTAATTCTTCTACAATCTGATCAAAAGATTTTTGTTTTTTAACTTTTTTTAGAATTAATTTAATGAAACCACAGGACTCACCTTGTGATCTGCCTTCTAGTCTGCCTTCTAATCGACCTTCCATTCTTCCTTTCTCTTCTAATTTTTCAAGTGCTTTACACATATTCACAGTACCTCCTGTTTGTTCAGATTTTATAGCATCGTTAATTAATTTTTGTGATTCAGTAATGCAACCAATTACCATGGCTAATTCGGATGATATATTTTTTTCTTTGTATATATCAGTGATTTTATCATATTTTTCGTCAAAAATAAATCTGCTAATATTGAATATTGTGTTGACATCGTCGTTGTGAAATTTTAAATATTCGCTTTTACGAAGTTCAATTAAGTTAAATTTATAATCCGAAATTAAAGGTTTAAAAGCATCTGGGATTTCTAGCATATCAATCTGTTGCAGTATAATCTTTTTCTTTTTTATGTTTTTTTGCAATTTCATTGTATTCTTTAAGATAAGAAAATGCATCTCCCAGCATGTGACGAAGTGGCATGGCATAGTGAATTTTTGATTGATTTTCAATTCCTAGAATTACGAAATCAACACCATAAGCAGATTTTTTGACGACATCGACAATTCTTTTTACAGTTTCAGCATAACCGTGGAATTGCAATAAGGACGAAACATCAGTGTCAACTTCTGTGAGATCATCCGGATTTAATTTTGGATTTCCGTCAAAGAAGCATGCATTAAAAAGATCAGCAAAACGTTTGTTATCTTTCCAGAAATTTTTAAGGATAGTATCGGGTGTTATTTTGTTTTTTACCTTTGTCATATGAATATTAGACCTCCTTTGGAGTGTAGAAATGGACAGGTATGGATCTGATTATGCAGAAATGGTAATTGAGAAATACAAGATAGAAGATACATGTCCAACAATAGTTTCATTGTGATCATACTAGCAAAAACAAGAATAAATGTCAATATATGTAAAATAAGATAAACATAAATAATGAAACAAAAAAGAAGATATGAGCTGCCGAGAGCGATAGCAGATTATTTCTTAACAGATAATTATTGAGTGTTAACACAGAATTCGTCTGATAAGTTCTAAATCATTGGAAAAGTAGTAGAGGAAACATCCAAAACAAAATTTCAATATCTTAAGAACAAATTAAACGAATATTATATGAATGGTAAAGTGAGAAATAAAATTTTAAAGATAATGAAAAAGAGTTAGGGACGAACCAATGTCATCTTAACTTAATGACATTGAATAAAAACCTAACTCTTTTGTTATTATCAGTATAAAATTAAGAATGATTTGGTCTGTTTTTGTATGTAGATTTTACAAATCCTTGATGATGCCAAGTTCGATTACCACTCTTAGTTGTCCAATAAATGTAGTCTCCTTGTTTAACAGAAGAGTAGGATTTTGAATATCGATAACTGGAATCAGTGTATAAATTACAAGTTAAATTTCCTAAACCATCAGTTCCTTCTTCGATCATAGAAACTGCAACACCTTTTGAATTTGTGTAAATATGCTGATTTGTATCAAGTCCGCAATGTTTAGCAACATGATCTACTCCATAATGACCTTTATCCACTTTATTGGCAGAATCTATTGAGCAGGCAACACCCCAGCAAGCGGCTACATACTCATTGGTCATAAATGTTTCTTCAAAAGCCATAGGACGTTCGTATTTTCGTTTCATAAAATTCCCCCTAATGTATTAATTTATTCATAGTATGTATAATTCCCCTTAAAATATACAACATCATTATATAAGGAAAAACTGCTTGAAGCAAGTATTTTATGAAAAATTCAATGATTGATAGGTAAATATTATGATATGCGAAGAGATTAGATGTGAACTTAAGATTATTTATTGGTAGATTATGAAAAAAATAAGTATTTTTTTACAAATGATTGCAAAATCTAGGATGTTAGACTATAATAAAGTTAAATATTGAATTAGAAGATGATGGTTTGTTGAAATAGCAGATTACGAAAAAAAGATGCCTTTTACAGATGGTTTATTGCGTTAAATGGCAGATTCTAGTATAATGTAGTCATGAGAAAAGATGTTGCAGAATGATGATGCAATATAAGATGAAGATGGAATTTGTATAGAAGGAAAGGGGAAAAGATTATGAAAAAAAGATATGAAAGACCAAGTGCTTATATAGAAGAATTTACACCGAATGAGTATGTGGCGGCTTGCGGAGATCATGGAAAGGTGTATAAGTTTGAATGTAATGCAGGGCAAAAAAATAAACAATATAATGTCTATTATATTGATAAAGGGCAAAAAAAATATTTGACAAAAGCTGGTGGTTGGTTTGGAAACTATTATCATCCGTGTGGAGAAACACATGAGGCTGAAGAAGATACGGGATTTATTAATGGATATATAGATGATCAGAGTACACCGTGGGATGAAAAGACACCAGTTGTTATTTGGACGGATAATGGAACTAACGTGCATTGTACAAAAAATTTAGATATGAGTACATGGCAAACAGCTAAATCATAAAAAATACAAAAAGAACCGTACCTACCGGTTCTTTTTTATTACAAGGAGAGTGATCATGGACCTATTTGACACTAATACTACCTTTGAACGCCAACTTTTTGCAAAGGCAGCAAGGAACCGTATTCCGCTTTATGGAGTACTGGAGTTATTGCCTCTCTGCAACTTAAACTGTGACATGTGCTACGTTCATTTATCCAAACAAGAAATGCAGTCCCAAGGAAGATTGCGAAGTTTGGATGAATGGATTTCCCTTGCGAAACAAATGAAAGATGCGGGAACGTTATTCTTGTTATTAACAGGCGGAGAACCTTTGTTATTTCCGCAGTTTAAAGAACTATACAGCACATTGAAAGATATGGGAATGATTCTGACGATCAATACCAATGGAACACTGATCAATGAGGAATGGACGGAATTTTTTGCGAAGAATAAGCCAAGAAGGATAAATATAACTTTATATGGATCAAAGAATGAGACATACGAGAATCTATGCCATATGAAGGATGGATTTGACAAAACGATCAGAGGGATTGAATTATTAAAAAAATATAAGATTGATGTCAAGATCAATGGAAGTCTTGTGAAGAAGAATTTTCATGACAGGATGGAGATCATAGATATCGGAGAAAAGTATGATATCCCAGTTCGGATCGATACTTATATGTATTCATCCGTGCGTGAGCGGACAACTCCTTTTAATTTTCAGGCAAGATTAGAACCCAAAGAAGCTGCAAGAGCAAGGGTTGAAATCTTACACCGGGAAATGGGAGATGAACTTTTTGAGCAATATGCGAAGCAGACCATTTATCTGGCAGAACATACGGAAGAAGGAGATGCTTGTCCTGGGCATATGACATGCCGGGCTGGGCAGAGTTCGTTTGTAGTTAATTGGCAAGGCATGATACGTTCATGTATCGTGTTAGATCAGCCAAGTTACGATGCCTTTGACACAGCGGATGATTTTATGACATTATGGAATAAGATCGTGAGAGAAACAGAAGAGATCAAAACAAGCATGGAATGCAATCAATGTAAATTAAGACATGTATGTAATACATGTGCAGCGGCAGCAATTGCAGAATGTGGAGATTCTGAGGGTGTTTCAAAATATTTATGTGAATATACGAAGGAAACAGTTAGGAATTTAAAAGAGTTTTACTAAGAAGCAAAATATGGAGAAGGAAGTTGCATAAAGGACTTCATTCTCCATATTTTATACATAATAAGTTATTCAATATTCTCAAGATACTTCTGAACCATTTCATTTTCGCCCAAATCTATATGCTTCAATACAAAATCATACAAAGGCTGTACAACATCCGCATCTTCTTCCAATTCATCTACAATTTGGTCAAAAGATTTATTTTTATGAACTTTTTTTAGGATTAATTTAAGTTTAGTGACTATTTGTCCTTGTAATCTACCCTCTAATCTGCCTTCCTGACGACCTCTTTCCTCTAATTTTTCGAGTGCTTTACACATATTCACGCTACCTCCTTTTTCTTCTGATTCCACAGCATCATTGATCAATTTTTGTGATTCTGTAATACAGCCAATAACCATAGCTAATTCTGAAGATATATTTTCATCTTTAAATATATCAGTGATTTTATCATATTTTTCGTCGAAAATAAACCTACTGATATTGAATATTTTATCAACATCGTCATTATGAAATTTTAAATGCTCACTCTTCCTAAGTTCGATCAAGTTGAATTTATAATCGGAAATCAGAGGCTTAAAAGCATCAGGAATTTCTAACATATCAATTAAGGAACGAGGACCATCCCACGGAGTTCCACCATAATAAATACAAATGGTAAGTACGCTATGTAATCGGTCAGTTTTCTTCATCTTAGACAGAAATTCGTCTGGTGTTCCATGCAGTTTTTCATCTTTATATTTTTTTGCAATTTCATTATATTCTTTGAGGTATGAAAAAGCATCTCCAAGCATATGTCGAAGTGGCATTGCATAGTGGATCTTTGCTTGATTTTCAATTCCAAGGATTACAAAATCAACGCCATAAGCAGATTTTTTGACAACATCAACAATCTTTTTTACAGTCTCAGCATAACCGTGAAATTGTAATAAAGAAGAAATGTCAGTATCGACTTCTGTAAGATCATCTGGATTCAATTCTGGATTTCCATCAAAGAAACATGCATTGAAAAGATCTGCAAAGCGATTATTATCTTTCCAGAAGTTTTTCAGAATGGTATCGGGTGTTATTTTGCTCTTTACTTTTGTCATATGTGTATTGTGCCTCCTTTAAGTAATATAAATGGACAGGTATTGATCTGATTATGTGGAAATGAAAAATTAGAATTGCAATATAGAATATACATGCCCAATGATAGATAGTTTGTAAAATGATATTAACAAGAATGTTCTGTAATGTTAATATATGGAAAATAAAAACGTAAATAAAAACTTTCTTTTTCCGCCATCTCATCATATAATAAAACAGAATGTACAAGAAAGAAGGGAGCCAAATGAAAGACCTAGACGCAATGGATTCCATGGAAAAGATGCTGGTCCAGAAAGCATATCAAAGACAAGCTCCAGTGAACGGCAGTCTGGAATTATTACCACTTTGTAATATGAACTGCGATATGTGTTATGTTCGTTTATCTAAGGCAGAGATGGAACAAAAAGGCCGTTTAAGAACTAAAGAAGAATGGATCAAACTGGCTCATCAGATGAAGGATGCAGGAACGTTATTTCTGTTATTGACAGGAGGAGAGCCATTATTATTTCCTGGATTTAAGGAACTATATATCGAACTGCAGAATATGGGAATGATTCTTACGATCAATACAAATGGAACGCTGATCGATGAAGAATGGGCAGATTTCTTCCAGAAATATAAGCCGAGAAGAATGAATATTACTTTATATGGAGCAGATGACCAGGCTTATGAGCAGTTATGTCATTATCCAGGTGGATTTCAGAAGACGGTCAATGCAGTCAGGCTGCTAAGGAACAGGGGGATTGATGTAAAGATCAATGGAAGTATCACTTCAAAGAATGAAGAGGATATCAGGAAGATTTTAGATATTGCAAATGATCTGGATGCAGCTGTGAACCTTGATACTTATATGTATCCGGCAAGCAGAGAAAGAAATAGACCGTTTGATGAACAAAGCCGCATGAATCCAAAGGATGCAGCGATGGCGAAAAAGTTGATCTTTCAACATCAATGGGGCCAAGAAGCTCTTAGAGAATATCAAGATCATGTGATCAGCATGGTCGAAGATCATCCGCAAAATATGCAATACAGCAGGCACATTTCATGCCTGGCAGGCAATTGCTCTTTTACGATCAATTGGCAGGGGATGATGCGTCCATGTGTGATGCAAAGTCAACCAGAAGTGAATGTATTTGCAGAAGGTTTTCAAAGAAGCTGGGAAATGATATCAGCACAGACGAAAGAGATTTTAATTAATGAAAAGTGTATAGAATGCAAATATCGTCCAATCTGTAACACCTGTGCGGCGGCAGCTTTATTAGAAACAGGAGATTATGAAGGAATTCCGGAATATATCTGTGAGTATACAAAAGAATTTTACAAAATTATGAAAGAAAGAAGGTGATGATCACATGATGGACAATGAAAATCAAAATCAACCAAATCAGAAGATATCATTTGAATCATTAGATATACTGATCGGGAAATGGCGAGATGGAACATTTTCAGAGATCATTGACGACTGGAAATGGATCTTTTCCTACAGCAAACGATATAAAGGAGCGATCGCTTTCTACACGATCCTTGGTATTTTCAGCACATCCATGGGATTGGTTGGAAGTGTGGCAAGTAAATATATGATCGATATCATCACAGGATATCAGATGAGTAAGTTGTGGATCATGGTCTTGATCACACTTGGAAGTGCATTTTTTAGTCTGACGATCGGAAATGTGATCGGACGTATTTCTACGAAGTTGAGTATTTATATCAATAATGATATTCAGGCGGATATTTTTGATAAGATCATCGATGCCGACTGGATGGAGATTAATCAATATAGTAATGGAGATGTTTTGAATCGTTTTAACAGTGATGTCAATACGATCAGTGGAAATGCGATCAGCTGGCTGCCGACGATCATTATAGCAGTTTACGACTTTGTCGCAACATTTGCGGTTATCTGGCATTACGATAAGATCATGTCATTACTGGCATTTGCAAGTGCACCATTTATGCTTTTGATGTCGAAGTTCCTTATTTCCAAGCAGAGAGAATATGGGAAGAAAGTGCGGGAAATGAGTAGTGAGATGATGACATTTGAAGTCGAGACATTCTATAATTTTGATACGATCAAGTCTTTTGGGATTTCTTCTTTATATGGAAAGAAGATGAGAAACTGGCAGGAGAAGTTTAAAGATATCAGTTTAAAGTATAATATGTTTACGATCAAGACGAATATCGTTATGTCGATCATAGGAATGGTTGTTCAGTATGCAGCATTTGGATATTGTCTGTTTCGGCTTTGGACAAGAGATATTTCTTATGGAACGATGACTTTATTTTTACAGCAAAGAAGTAACTTAAATGGGGCATTTAACAATCTGGTATCGATCATACCAAACTTTTTGAACAGTTCGATCTCCGCTCATCGTATCAGAGAGCTTGCACAGCTTAAGAAAGAAGTTCATATTTCAGAAAGCTCTGAGATGGATGCTTATGTGGAAGATGGGTTCGAAGTGAAGATGCGGGATGTGGATTTTTCTTATATCGAAGGAAACCGTGTTATTACAGATTCTGCATTTATGGCTAATCCGGGCGAGATCGTTGCGTTGGTTGGCCCTTCTGGAGAGGGAAAGACAACGATGATCCGTTTGATCTTAGGTTTGATCCATCCGGAAAAAGGAGAAGCATATTTAAGGGCTTCAAATGGAAAGCAGGTGGAGATGAATGCAGATACCAGACATTTATTCGCTTATGTACCACAGGGAAATACAATTCTTTCTGGTACGATCGCAGAAAATTTAAGAATGGTGAAACAAGATGCAACAGAAGAAGAGATGATTGAGGCATTGAAGATTTCCTGTGCATGGGATTTCGTAAAGAATATGGAAGAAACGATCTATACCAAGATCGGAGAGCGAGGACGAGGATTTTCGGAAGGACAGGCACAAAGAATTGCGATTGCAAGGGCTGTTTTAAGAGATGCACCAATCTTATTGTTAGATGAAGCAACATCGGCACTTGATGTAACAACGGAACGTAAAGTTTTAAGAAATATCATAAAACAACGCCCAAATAAAACATGCATCGTGACAACCCATCGTCCGAGTGTTTTAAATATGTGTCAGAGAGTTTATCGTGTTATGGAAACACAGGTTACAGAATTGTCAGAAGAAGAGTCAAGCAAAATGGCAATGGATTTTTAGGACACAGGTTGTCCGAAGATGCAGGATTCATTGACCGCAGATAGAAAAAAAGATATAATAAGACAAGAATAACGGCATAAGGGGGAAGCTGAATGAAGAAGAGTGGATGGAAGATCATTCTTGGAGTTGCAGTACTAGTCTGTGTGATCTGTCTTGGAAGATTCGGATGGGTCAAGTATCAGGACTATAAGACAGAACAGGCAAGAAAAGCAACATTAAAAGAAATCGCAAGCACAGAATTTACTGGTGAGAACGAAGGAAAAGAGCCGGAGAAAGTTCCAGCTGGAGTCAAACATGGACAGAAGATCAACTTTAAGAAGCTGATCAAGATCAACAGTGATATCTATGCATGGATCTACGTTCCAGGAACAAGAATTGATTATCCGGTAGCACAAAGTCAGGAATCAGACGATCATTATTTAAAATATAACTTTAAAAATGAACCAGAGTTTGCAGGATGTATTTATACAGAGAAAGCGAATAAGAAGGATTTTTCAGATCCAAACACAATATTTTATGGACATAATATGAGAAATGGATCAATGTTCCAGAACCTTCACAAGTTTGAAGATGAAGCTTTTTTTAAGAAACACAAAGAAGTATATGTTTACACACCAAAGAAAACATACACATATATGATCTTTGCGGCATATAAGTTTGACGACAGGCATTTACTTAAGACATTTAATTTTAAGAATAAGAAGAAGTTTGAGAATTATTTAAGAAATGTCAAGAACATAAGAGACATGGGAAGTCATGTAAGGAAAGATCAGGAAGTTACAAGCAACGATAAGATTATTACGCTGAGCACCTGCGTAGGAGGCCAGCCAAATAATCGTTATTTAGTACAGGCGGTGTTGACGGATGAAAGAAGTACAAAATAAGAACCATATGGATGAGGCTAAGAGATTAAATGAAGAATTGGATCAGAATCTGAAGGATCTCCAGCCAGAATCCAAGGAAGAATTTCAAGGCTTTGAAGTAAAAGAAGAAAAGAACGAGAAAAAGAAGAAGGCAAAGAAGAAAAAGACACCAAAACAGATCATAAAAAGAGTTATAATCGTATTAGCGGTGATCATTTTGCTTCCATGTGCAGCAATTGTTGGAATGTGGGCACTTGGAAAAGGCTCATTATTTGGAGGCAAGATGAAGATGTCAAAGAACGTAGATGGCGTAAAAGTCCAGAATCAGGGAGATTTGGTTATTTACAATGGACATAAATATCAGTATAATAAAGATATAACGAGTATCTTATTTATGGGTGTTGACCGAGATAAGATCAACACAGATGAAGAATACTTAAAGAAACACGGAGCAGGACAGTCAGATACCTTGTTTCTGGCAGCTGTGAATACTTCTACAGGGAAGATTTCACTGATCAATGTTCCTCGAGATATCATGGTGAACGTTAAGACATATGATGAGAATGGAAAGTATTCAGGAAGGAAACTTCGACAGTTATGTTTAGCCTATGCCTATGGGGATGGGAAAGCCAAGAGCTGTAAGAATGCTGTGGATGCAGTTTCCAAAGTGTTATATGGAATTCCTATCGATTCATATATGTCGATCAACCTCTCTGCAATCAGTGTATTGAATGATGCAGTAGGTGGAGTGAACGTTCAAGTGATCGGGGATCTGACAAGCGTTGATCCAACTCTGAAGGAAGGTGCGAATGTGACATTGCTGGGTGGTCAGGCAGAGACTTATGTAAGATCCAGAGAATTTGATCCACTGGATGCGAACATGGCACGTATGCAGAGACAACAGCAGTATATTACAGCATTTGCCCAGAAAGCATTACAGGAGATGAAGGGCGATCTTACATTGCCATTAGATCTTCTGAATCTTGTATCAGAGAATTCAGTAACGAATCTTTCAGCACCGAAGATCACATATCTTGCAACGAAAGTTTCAGGAAGCAGTTTTTCATCTGACAATATCTACAGCATTGACTGTGACATCAAAGAAGGTGTGACAGGATATGCAGAATATTATCCGGATGAGACAAAATTATTTGAGATGATATTGAAGGTATTTTATACACAAATCAGTTAGAATCCAGTAAGGGGGGATTTAGCATGAAAAAGTTGATTATGATGGCAGCAACATTGATTATGTGTTTTGCTTTTTCACTAAGTGTTATGGCAGCACCAAGTCCTGAAGATGAGTATTATAATACGAGTACAGAACAGGAGAAGGTTGATGAGAAAACCCAGATTGATGATGATGAATTCGACAAGGATGAAAAACCAGCTAAGACGAAAACAACAACGACATCAACATCAACAACATCTGCATCACCAAAGACTAGTGATCAGGGAGCGCCAGTTACATTAGTATATGTATCACTCGCTGCAGCAGCATTAGCTGTATATGCAGCAAAACACGTCAAAGAACAGTATTAATCAAAAAACAAGGTGGATTCCTCCAGTCTTGATGGACTGGAGGAATTCTTTTTGCATATGGGATTTCTGAAAGGAAAATAAAATAGATGATCGATATACATACGCATATTTTGCCAGGATTGGATGATGGAGCGAGAGATATGGAAGATTCTCTATCTATGGCAGCATTGGCATTGAAAAGTGGTGTTCATACATTAGTTGCAACATCGCATGCCAATACAGGGGGATTTTTCAAAGAATATTCGATCGAAGAATATCTGCAAAGATTAGAAGCGTTTAGAAAAGCACTGGATGAAGTAAAGCTGCCATTAAGAGTATTCTCTGGAATGGAAATTTATATGACAAGAGAAGTTCCTCGGATGATCCGTGAAGGCAGATTGCTTTCATTGAATCAGACGGGATATTTTTTGACTGAATTTTCGTTTGGAATTGAGCAGGAAGAGATGGATGAGATGCTTCATGATCTGATGGAACTTGGAGTTACGCCAGTGATCGCACACCCAGAGAGATACCGGTGTGTACAGGAATCAGAAAGCGGTATCGCAAAGTGGAAAAACAGGGGATGTTTGTTGCAGGTAAACAGAGGGAGCATCTTTGGCAGATTTGGATCAGGAGCAAAACAATGTGTAGATCGTCTGCTGGATCAACATATGGTAACTTGTATCGCAAGTGATGCACACAAACCATATGAGCGGACAACCTATATGGCAGATATCAAAGAATATATGGAACAAGAATATTCTTTTGAATATTCAAAGAAATTGTTATATGATAATCCTAAGAGAATTCTTGAAGGAGAAAAGGTGGTACAATGAAGAAATTAAAATTGGTAAGTTTTGTGATATTTTGTATATCACTGGCAGCAAGTCTGATCTTCTGGTTTACACAGGTCAGAAAAGGAGACCGGATCGGACCGGTCATTACAATGGATCAGCAGGAATTGACAGTAGGGCTCAATGCTACCGATGAAGATTTTTTACAAGGAGTAAAAGCAGTTGATGAGAATGATGGGGATGTTACGGATTCTCTTGTAGTAGAAAGTGTTTCAAACTTTCTGGGAGGTGGACGGCGTCTGGTTGTATATGCAGCAGTAGACAGACATAATAACGTCAGTCGTGCAAATCGTATTGTACAGTATGAGGGTTATACATCACCAAAGTTTTATTTGAAGGAACCATTATGTTTTGAATCTGGAGGAGCTTCTAAGAATGAAGAATTATTAAAGAATCTTACGGTAAAAGATAAGATTGATGGTGATTTATCAAATCAGATAAAGATTTTGACAAACTCAGTAGTTGATCTGTATACACCAGGAGAATATCCGGTCAAACTTCAGGTAAGCAATAGTGCAGGAGACACGGTATCATTTCAGGCAACGATACAGGTTTATGATGCAACGGACAGATCAGAGATTCCTTTTATTCATTTGAAGAAGTATCTGGTTTATACGAAGAAAGGTGACAAACTAGATGCAGCATCTTACATATCTAAAGTGTGCATGGGAGGAGATTATGACTCGGATGTACCAGGAGATATTAATAAGAGCAAAGTGAAGATCAAAGATGAAGTAGATTACGATACCCCAGGTTCTTATGAGATCACTTATTCAGTAAAAAGTGGAAAGAGCCGTACAGGAACGGTAAGACTGATCGTGATCGTTACAGAATAGGAGGCCGGCAAATGAGCAGTGATAAACGAAATATATCAGTCAACGATTATGAAATGAATATTGATTTGTATAGTATCTTAAGAGATATCTGGAAATATGCAATAGTGATCCTGCTTCTGGCAGCATCTATGAGCTTGCTCTCTTATGTTTATGTCGGACGAAACTATCACAAACAGTATGAATCAACAAGTACATTTATCGTAAGCAGCAAAGGAAGCAACAATAGTGTCTATTCGGATCTGAGTGCAACATCTGAGATGGCGACAAAGTTTTCTGAGATTTTAAACAGTTCGATCTTACAAAAGAAAGTCGCAAAAGAGATGGATATGGATTATTTTCCAGGAAGTGCATCTGCAGAGGTAGTAAATGAAACTAATCTTTTAGTTTTGAAAGTTCAGGCAGATTCCCCAGAGATGGCATTTCGTTTGAATAAGGCAATCATGAATAATTATTCTGTTGTGACAGATCAGCTGATCGGAAATGTTGTGCTGGATGTATTGCAGAAACCAACAGTGCCAAGTGGTCCGGTAAATAAATTTCAGCCAACAGCACTTATGAAGAAAACATTTTTTACGACGATCGTTGCGTTATGTGGATTGATCGCAATTTTGTCATTCTTAAAGGATACAGTGAGAAAACCAAAAGAAGTTTCAAGGAAACTTGATGCAAAGCTTTTGCAGACGTTATATCATGAGAAGATTTATAAGACATGGAAAGCAAGAATCCACCGCAAAAAGAGTCCGGTATTGTTGACAAATCCAGGAACAAGCTTTCAATATGTGGAGGATATGAAGAAACTTGCCCGCAAAGTCAGCAGTAAGATGAAAGAGAAGAATGCAAAAACACTTCTGGTTGCAAGTGTGGAAGAAAATGAAGGTAAATCAACAGTTGCAGCCAATTTAGCATTGGCACTTGCGGAAGAATCAGAGAAAGTATTGTTGATCGATGCGGATCTTCGCAAACCTTCACAATACAAGATTTTTGGATTGAATCAGGAAGAAATACAGCAGTTTGGAGAAGTATTAAATGGAAATGAACAGATAGATAATTTGGTAACAGATCTTCCAAAATCAGAATTGTTATTGATCGCAGGTTCTATGATCTATCCAAATTCTACAGAGATGATCGCATCACCAATCTTCCAGAAGATCGTAGAGTTCTTTAAGACAAAGCTGGATTACATTATTATTGATACACCACCAATGTCACAGGCGGCCGATGCAGAAGAGTTAGTAGACCTTGCAGATGCATCGATCCTTGTTGTAAGACAACATACAGCATTAGTAAAAGATATCAATGAGACGATCAGTATCCTGAATTCAGCAGAAGGAACGATGCTTGGATGCGTTTATAACGATGTATTCCATGGAGTTGCTCAGACAGCAAGAAATTACGGATACAAATATGCATATGGAAGCGGTTATGGTTACGGAAGCAAATACGGTTATGGAAACCATGGATATGGTTACGGTTACGGCTATGGCTATGGTTATGGAAGCAGAACGAAAAAGGGTAATGAAGATAAAACACAAGAATCAAAAACAGAACGGCAGGTGAAGAAAGATCATGAGTAAAGAATATGAATCAAAAACAGAACATAAAGAGAATCTGATCGATATTGCTGGATTGTTTGATGACTTGATCAAAGGCATCATTCAAATGAAATGGAGATTTTTGATCATTCTTGTGATTTGTGGTGCAGTGTTCTGTGGATACAAGAGACTTACCTATTCCCCATACTATGTAGCATCTTCCACATTTACGATTAATTCCAGTATTACATCAGAAAATTCTAATACATATATTGAGAATGCAACAGCCAACCAAATGGCAAAATCTTTTCCATATATTTTGAAAAGTGGAGCATTTAAAGAAGTATTGGCACAGGATCTTGGACTTCAGTCTGTTCCGGGAACGATCGAAGCAGAAGTCATGGAGAATACAAACCTGTTTACGTTGAAAGTGACTGCAAATAATCCGAAGATGGCTGAGAAGATTTTAAAAGCAGTCGTTAAAAATTACCCATCGGTAGCAGAGTTTGTCATTGGAAGTTCACAGCTGACACTCATGGATGAAAGCGGGGTTCCGACTACACCTGCCAATCCATTTAGTTATAGACATGAGATACAGATCGGCGTTTTGATTGGAATCTTACTATGTATCTTGCTCGATATTCTGTTAGCACTTGGTAAGAATACAGTTAAGAAAGAAGAAGATTTCAAACGACTCTTCCATGCAAAAAGTCTTGGAATCATGCCTCGTGCCAAATTCCATAAGAAACGTACGCAAACACAGGAATTAATCGTGCTTGATAATCCGAGAATCCCAAGAAGCTTTTTAGAAGCAGCAAGAACGGTACGACGCAGGATTGAGCGTGCACAAAAAGAGACAGGCATGAAATCTTTCCTTGTAACAAGTGCTATGCCAGGAGAAGGAAAATCAACAGTTTCAGCGAACATTGCAATATCACTTGCGATGAAAGGGTATAAAGTAATCCTGGTAGATGCGGATTTAAGAAATCCATCTACCGCCAAAGTGCTTGGAATGAATGAACAAGAATTAGGAACTCTGGAAGTAATGAAAGGCGAAGTTAACATAGACGATGCAGTACAGCAGTACAAAAATACAAGCGTTAAGGTACTTGCAGGTTCTACACCGATCCAGGATACATCTACTGTTTTAAGTGGTAAGAATATGAGACAGTTTGTAAAAGAACTGGAAGCAGAAGCCGATTTCGTGATCATAGATACACCACCAAGTGGACTATTATCAGATGCAGCGATCGTTGCCCAGTATGTAGACGGAGCAGTATTTGTGATCCGTCAGGATTATACAGATGTAGATCGAATTCTAGAAGGTATGGAAATCCTTTCAGGATCAGGAGCTGAAATTACAGGATGCATCTTAAATGATGTAAATGTACGAACAAGTGAATCACAGCACTATATGAACAGCTATCGTACAAAAGGAGAGACATTGTAGAATCTGATTTGAAGGTAGCTTGCATGTATGTGAGAGAAATAAAAGAAAAACAAATATTTAAAAGAATCAGGTGGCAACTCCGCATTTTT
>OGWZ01000508.1_pt1 | contig 43548 bp, 41 predicted proteins | sample 1576141 | NCBI WGS metagenome assembly OGWZ01 (sample SAMEA3541512, study PRJEB24748) | human gut metagenome | biome: human gut; feature: human-associated habitat; material: faeces | place: China | collected 2012
TCGGACTTTTAATATTAGCGGATTGCCGTGTCATAAAAAACTTACAAAATCCGCGTAAGAACCACTCCAAAATATATTATCTTCAGAGGTCATTTTAAATGAGATTTACAAAACTTTCAGCTGCTATTTTAGCTTTAGCTGTTTCAGGTAGCGCCATGGCAGCTACTTTCACTGCTGACTATCGTCACGATTATCGCGATCATTACGGTGAAAACTATGATCGTATTTGCCTTATCGCTAACTTTGAAAACGGCATGGGCTTCTATGTTGATTCTTCCTTCCACTCTTGGGGTTCTGTAAAACCAGGTGAGGCTAACTACCACGACGGTCAGTGGGGCGACTTTGGTACTAATGCCACTGAGATGAGCGTTTGGTGGAAGTACAAGTTTGAGAACTCTGGCTTCTCTGTAACCCCAGGTCTCATCACTGAGTCTACCTCCATCACCACCGGTTATAAGCCGTATGTTCGTTTACAGTACGACACCGACTTCGGTTTATGGGCTGCCGTACGTCCGCGCTTTGATTATTGGCGTTATGACGGCGAGAAGGATGATCAGCAGAACGCTCGTATCGATGCTTGGTTAGGCTATAAGTATGGCAACTTCGGCATCAACTACAACTATACCCACTTCTGGGCTTTAGACGATGATGATCAAGGCAATAAGCGTCACGTTTACAACGGTCACAACTACAACTACGAGCACAACGTAGCTTTAAATTACCGTATGGGCAACTGGAATCCGTACATTGAAATCGGTAATATCGCCGCCCCTGGTACTTCTGACAAGAGCGGCCGTCAGACCCGTTTCCGTGTTGGCGTTCAGTACACCTTCTAATTGAGCTGAAGGTTATTAAATCTCGATCCCGGCGTAAAGCCGGGATCCCCTAAACTTAAAACTATAAAGTTTTGATTAAAACTATATAGTTTTGTGTTTAAAGAAATTTGAGAAAACATGAGGCATCAAATGTTATTTGAGCAATTTAAAAATAAATTAATTATTTCCTGCCAGGCCTTACCTAATGAGCCTTTACACAGCGACTTCATTATGGGTCGCATGGCATTAGCTGCAAAGCAGGTTGGCTCTGTAGCTATTCGTTGTCAGTCTGTTCCTGACATCATCGAGATCAAGAAGGTTACCGGTTTACCTGTAATCGGTCTTATCAAGCGCAATTATGATGACAGCGATATCTTTATCACTGCCACTAAGAAGGAAGTGCAGGAACTCATCGACTGCGGTTGCGAAATCATCGCCTTAGACGCCACCTTAAGAAAGCGTCCTCATGATGAGAAATTAGAAGATCTCGTCAAGATGATCAAAGATGCCGGTCGTTTATCCTTAGCTGATATCTCAAACGATGAGGAAGGTCTCAACGCCGAGCGCATTGGCTTTGACGCTGTTTCCACCACCTTATCCGGTTATACCCCCTATACCCCGAAGCTTCACGGCCCGGACTTTGGCCTTGTAGCCCGTATGGCTGACAGATTAACCATCCCGGTATTTGCCGAGGGTCGTATCAATACTCCTGATGATTTAAGAATCGCCTTCGAGGTTGGTGCTTATGGTGCCATCGTCGGTTCTGCCATCACCAGACCTCAGGTTATCGGTCAGTGGTTTATGGATGCTCTGCCAAAGCAGGACTAATTTTTTGACAAAACAAACAAACAGATAAGTTTATAAGATAGTACGGAGAAAACATCATGACTAATCGTAACTTAAAGGGCCTTTATTCTGCCTTATTAACCTCCTTTGACCAAGATGGCAATATCAATGAGAAGGGTATTCGCCAGTTAGTACGTTATAACATCGACGTTAACCACGTTGACGGTTTATATGTTGGCGGTTCTACCGGTGAGAACTTCATGTTAGCAACTGAAGACAAAGAGAAGATCTTCAGAATCGTTAAGGACGAGGCTAAGGATGATATCGCTTTAATCGCTCAGGTTGGCTCTTTAAATATCAAAGAGTCCTGCTACTTAGCAAAGCTTGCCACCGAGTTAGGCTATGACTCTTTATCTGCGGTAACTCCTTTCTACTACAAGTTCTCCTTTAACGAGATCAAGGATTATTACAACACCATTCTCGAGGGTGTTGATAACAGAATGATCGTTTACTCCATTCCGTTCCTAACCGGCGTAAACATCTCTGTCGAGCAATTTGCTGAGTTATTCAAGAACGAGAAGATCGTCGGTGTTAAGTTCACCGCAGCTGACTTCTATCTCTTAGAGCGTTTACGCAAGGCCTTCCCGGAGCACTTAATCTTTGCCGGCTTTGACGAGATGATGTTACCGGCCACCGTTTTAGGTGTTGATGGCGCTATCGGTTCTACCTTCAACGTCAACGGCGTACGTGCCCGTCAGATCTTCACCTTAGCTCAGGAAGGCAAGATCAAGGAAGCCTTAGAGATTCAGCACATCACTAACGACTTCATCACTGACGTCTTAAAGAATGGCTTATATGGCACCTTAAAGATCTGCTTACAGGAAGCTGGTGTTGAAGCTGGCGTTTGCCGCAAGCCTATGGGCGAGTTCACCCCGGAGATGATCGAGGGTGCTAAGAAGATTTACGCTAAGTATTTCAAATAATTAAACGTAGATCTTAACTAAAAAAATGGCGCCGTTAGAGCCGGCGCCTTTAAATCATTTCCCTAAATAATAGAGCTTGGGAAATTGGATCACTTACTATTATACACTTAAGGAGCCAACAATTATGGATTTTAGTAATCTGGAAGGTTTTACCTGGATTGATACTATTATTCTGGTTGTATACATGGTCGGCGTTTTATTAGCCGGTTTATACTTTTCTAATAAAGAAATGCAGGGTAAGGAATTCTTCAAAGGCGACGGTTCAGTGCCTTGGTGGGTTACCTGCGTTTCCATTTTCGCAACCTTATTATCCCCGATTTCATTCTTAGCCTTAGCTGGTAACTCCTATGCTGGTTCTTGGATGTTATGGTTTGCTCAGATCGGTATGATCATTGCCATTCCTTTAACCATCAAGTTCTTCTTACCCGTTTACGCTAAGCTTGGTATCGATACTGCTTACCATTATTTAGAGATCCGTTATGGCTCCCGTGGTCTGCGTATCTTAGGTGCCTTGATGTTCGTTATCTTCCAGTTAGGCCGTATGTCTATCGTTATGTACTTACCGTGCTTAGCCTTAGCCTATCTCTCTGGCATTAACGTAGATATACTCATCATCGCTATGGGTGCTATCGCTATCGTTTACTCTTATACTGGTGGTTTAAAGGCAGTTTTATGGACTGACTTCATTCAGGGTGTAATTCTCATCGGCGGTATTACCCTCACCCTCATCTATATCATTTGCTCTTTAAATGGTGGTCTCTCTGATATTACTGAGTCCTTAACCACCGGCGGTCGCTTCTTAGCTGACAATGAGAAATGGATTGATTGGTCTTCACTCTTATCTACTTCTGTAATCTTAACCTTAGTTGGTGGCGGTTTCACTACCTTCTGCTCCTACGTCTCCTCTCAGGACGTGGTACAGCGTTTCACCACTACTACTGATATCAAGAAGCTCAATAAGATGACCATCGGCAACGGTATTCTCTCTATCTTCGCCGCTTCCGTCTTCTACCTTGTAGGTACCGCTTTATACCTGTACTACACCCAAAACCCGGATCTGATTTCCTCAGAGATCGTTAACCGTCGTGACTTAGTATTCGCTTACTTCATGACCTATCAGGTTCCTGTTGGTATCACCGGTATTCTGTTAGCTGCCTTATATGCAGCCTCTCAGTCTACCTTATCCACTGGTATTAACTCTGTTGCTACCTCCTGGGTATTAGATATTCAGTCTCAGATTACTCCTAATATGGACAACAAGCGTCAGACTAAGATCGCTCAGTACGTATCCTTAGGTATTGGTATCTTCGCTATCGTTGTCGCCATGTGGTTAGCCCGCTCTGACGTTAAGTCTGCATACGAGCTCTTCAACTCCTTCTTAGGCTTAGCCTTAGGTGCACTCGCCGGTATCTTCGTCATGGGCGCTTTCACCAAGAAGACCTCTGCCTTAGGTGCTTTCGTAGGCTTCATCGTCTCCATGTTAGCAGTTCTCTACTGCAAGTATGAAGTTCCGACCATTAACTTCTGGTCTTACTCTATGATCACCATCTTCACTACTACTGTAGTTGGTATCGTAGTCTCCCTCATCCAGAGCAAGATTACTGGTAAAGAGTATGTTGCTCCTGAAGGTTCTACCTTCATGTCTGCAACTAAAGACTAATTAAAACTCAAAGGGCATGGCTTCCATGCCCTTGATTTCCATAACGTTTTTAACCTTAGGTATAAATCATGTCACACAGCGCTTGCATTCTCATCGACATCGGCGGTACCGCCATTAAGTATGGTGTAGCTGACTTCAACGGTAACTTTATCTACAAAAAAGAAATGCCGACCGCAGCTAAAGTTCATGGGGGCCCTGGCATTGTATCTAAAGTTAAAAGCATTATCCGTGAAGCTTTAAGCTCATACGCTGATATTGAATATGTCGCTATCTCTACAGCCGGAATGGTAGATCCGGAAAGCTGTGAGATCATCTACTCCATGCCTGAATCAATCCCTGACTATACAGGGGTTAACTATCGCGACATTATCGCTACAGAATTTAAGCTCAAAGCCTATGTTGAAAATGACGTCAATTGCGCGGCTATGGGTGAATTATGGTTAGGTGCAGGTAAGGGTAAACACTCCGTCTTCTGCATGACCGTTGGTACCTCCTTAGGCGGAGCTATGATCTGCAATGACAATCTCATCCACGGTACCTCAAATGCAGCCGGTGAAATCGGTTATATGCGTATTGAAGGCGGCACTATGCATGAGCTAGCCTCAACTACCTATCTGGTAAAAACCTATGCCGACATGATTGGCGAGAGCATTGATAAGGTTAATGGCAAGATTATTTTTGATAGAGCTGAAGCTGGAGATGCAACTGCAGCAAAAGCTATCGATCTTTTATTAGAGCATTTAACTGACGGCATTAGCAATGTCATCTGTGTACAGAATCCCGATATGGTGATTTTAGGTGGCGGCATTATGGCTCGTTCTGACTATATGCGCCCTAAGATTGCCGCTCTTTTAAGCAAAAAACTGCGTCCTTTAGTTGTTGAGGCTACACAAATTGAGTTTGCCACCTTAAAGAATGACGCTGGCATGTTAGGCGCCCTCTTCAATCTCAAGCGTCGCGCCCACATTGAGTAAGTTTCAAAATTATTTGATTTTAGGAGATAAAAATGCGTATTTATCGTGCCAAGAATTATGAAGATTTAAGCCGCAAGGCCGCTAATATTTTATCCGCTCAGGTCATCATCAAGCCTAACTGCGTTTTAGGTTTAGCCACCGGCTCTAGCCCTATTGGCACCTATAAACAGCTCATCGAGTGGTACAAGAAGGGCGATTTAGACTTCTCTGAAGTCAAGACCGTCAACTTAGATGAGTATCGTGGTTTAGGTATCGAGAGCGATCAGAGCTATATCTACTTCATGCGCGATAACTTCTTTGATCATATCAATATCGATCCTGAAAATATCAATATCCCTAATGGCAAGAACCCTGATGCGCAGGCTGAGTGTGAACGTTATGAGCGTGTCATGGAGAAATTAGGCGGTATCGATATGCAATTATTAGGTATCGGCCGTAACGGTCACATCGGCTTTAATGAGCCAGGAGCTGCCTTTGAGCGTAATACCCACTGCGTAGATCTCACCGAGAGCACCATCGAGGCTAATAAACGCTTCTTCGCCTCAGCTGACGATGTGCCGCGTCAGGCTTATACCATGGGTATTCAGTCCATCATGCATGCCCGCAAGATCTTATTGATTGCCTCAGGCGCAGATAAGGCTGAGGCTGTCTATAAAGCCTTCTTCGGCCCGGTTACCCCGCAGGTACCAGCTTCAGTCTTACAGCTACATCAGGATGTCATCTTAGTGGCAGATGAGGCCGCTTTATCCTTAGTAAAGTAAAATAGATTCCAATACTCACATTTATTTTAAAGGCTAAACTTACGGCTACGATTCCTTTTAGCTAAGTCTAGCCTTTTGTAGTATCTGCACTTTAAAGAGGAGGCAGCGCTATTTATGAAAATTATCAATGCTCAGGTCTTTGATACTGACTTTACTTTCAAAAATAAAGATATCTGTGTTACCGCCACGACCTTCACCTCTGAAAGCTCTAATGATGAAATCATCGATGCTCAGGGCTTATACGCAATTCCTGGCCTCATCGATACCCACTTCCACGGTGCTGTAGGTTCTGATTTTATGGATGGCACCCCTGAGGCCTTAAGCGCTATCGCTAAATATGAAGCTAGTATCGGTGTTACCTCCATTTGTCCAGCTTCCATGACTATGGGCGAGGAGGATATAGTTAAAGCCTGCGCTAATGCCCGCAACTTTAAAGCTTCAGCACAAGAAGCTGAGCTTGTCGGTATCAATATGGAAGGCCCCTTTGTCTCACAAAATCGAGTCGGTGCACAAAATCCTAAATTTGTCGTAGCACCGAGTGCTGAATTTTTCCGTAAGGCCAATGCCGCCTCGGGCAATTTAATTAAACTCTTAGCCATCGCTCCTGAGACAACTAATGGTCTTGCAACCATTAAAGCCTTAAAGGATGAGGTTTTATGCTGTATCGCCCACACCACCGCCTCTTATGATATCGCCTCTGAGGCCATCATCGCCGGTGCTACCCGTTTAACCCACCTCTACAATGCCATGCCCCCTATCCATCATCGCGACCCCGGCCCCATTGCCGCTGGTGCCGATGCCTCATGGTGTGAAGCTGAAATTATCTGCGATGGTATTCACATTCACCCCGCCGCTGTCAGAGTAGCCTTTAAGCTCTATGGCGATGAGCGCATGATCTTAATCTCAGACTCGATGATGGCTTGTGGTCTTGATAATGGTGAGTATCAATTAGGTGGTCAAAAGGTAATTGTCAAAGATCGCAAGGCTACCTTAGAAAGTGGCACTATTGCCGGCTCTGCAACTAATCTTTTTGACTGCATGAAGATTGCAATCACGCAGATGGGCATCCCGTTTGAAAGCGCTGTCCGCTGTGCCACCTATAACCCGGCTCGTTCGCTTCAGATCTTAGATAAGGTCGGAAGCATCGAGAACGGCAAGCAAGCTAACCTCCTGCTTGTCGATTCTAAGCTGAACCTAAAGGCTATTCTCCTAAGAGGTTATTGGCTAAAGTTTGATCTTTAAGCTGTTCTCTCCCCGGACTTGTCCGGGGATTTTTTTCTAAAACTTTGATTAAATCATTAAATAAGTTTTTGAAAAACAATTATTTTTTAAATTAAAATTTAAAGCTCTTCAAAAAAAAAACTTTTAAATAAAAAAATAAAATTAAGTATAAGTTTAACTTACACTTTTATCTTCACGCTTGTATTTATGCCTTTAGCGCTAATAAAGCTGCAACATGACTTTTTACACTTAAATCAGCCTGTAAATACTGCGTATAGGGCTTCTCTAAATGCACCGGCTCTTTTACTAAGCGCTCTACAAGCTCAGTTAAAGCCTCAGCATCTTGTGCTTTAAAGCTCTGCAGTGCCGGAGAGGCTAAAACCTCACAGCAACCGATATTTTCAGCTAAGACACAGGGGCGTCCACAGAGAGTGCTTTCAATACCGACAAGACCAAAGGGCTCGTAGATTGAAGCTAAGATGGCATAATCACAGGCCTTATAGAGTTCTTCAATATCCTTGATATAGCCTATATAGCGGACATTTTTAGCCTCACGCTCTAAAGGTCTGCCAGCTACGATCAATTCCATATTTAAAGAAGATTGTGAAAATACCTGCTCTAAAAGCGGATAACCCTTGCGCAAATGCGAGGAGCTTGGAAAGAGAAATAAAGTCTTATCAAGAGGTAAGTTATACTTTTGCCGAAAGGCGCGCTTTTCACTATCTGAGCTTTCAGAAAATCTCGTTGTAGAAGTCGGGGGATAGAGAATTTTAATCTTAGCTTTATCGATACCGTAGAGATTTTCTATTTCAGAGGCGATAAGCTTTGAATGCGCCACGCAGACTTTAGCGTGAGTAAATTCCCTTTTTTCTAATCTAAACCACAATCTATCAAAGAGTTTAGGTGCGCCCTTGACTGCCTTAACAAAGCCCTTATGGGTACCGCCACAGAGGACGATATCGCAGGCATCATTACGGCAACAAGCTAAAGTAAGATCATAATGCTCTGCTTTAAATTCCTGCTTTAAATAGCGTGAGAAAGCAAAATCGCGCAATTTATGCGGCACTAAGGCACAGTTTTTGATTTTAAGGGTAACTTTGGAGGCTAAATCTAAGCTTCTGTCAGCCTTTTTAGTATAGATGACGACCTCATGCCCTAAGGCTATCAGCTCACGCACGATATCGACGGTATAACGCTCCATACCGCCTGAGGCGGCAAAGCGATTGCAAGCTACAGCAATTTTCATCCTCTCTCCTTAAAGCTTGCCACCTGATTTATGTAAGGTGTATAAGCGTACGTATTTTTGCAGGGTATAGGAATAATGATTGAGACTTAATAATAAGCCCATCTTGCCATCTAAAAAGCCTAAATTTAAAAAATACACCTTAATGAAGGCCCACAATGGCTTTATGATGATATCTAAACAGAAATTACACTTGCGGCCCTTATCAAATTGCTTTTGTGCCGCTAATTTCGCGTATTGATTGAGCTTACGATAATACTGATCCCAGGAGGTATAGGTGTAATGGTATAAAGGGCTCTTTAAAACGCGCTTTTTAAAATTATATTTAATCTGCGGATGCACATAACCTTCAACCGTGACCCCTTCATTAGGGAAAAGACGGCTGACTAAGTCAGGGCGCAATACTCCATGAGTGGCGTGATTGTGATGGAAGCGATTTTCACGGCGGATAAAATAAGCATATTTCTCCCCGCGCTCAACGGTTTTGACAATTTCCTCAGCTAATTGCGGAGAACAGCGCTCATCGGCATCGATAAGAAAAATCCACGGCTGAGTGGCTTTTTCAATAGCAAAGGTCTGCTGTGCGCCCCAATTGCCAGCTAAAGCGCGGGTATAGATCTTAGCGCCATAGCTTTGAGCAATCGCCACGGTCTTGTCGATACTATTATCATCAACAAGGATAATTTCCTCAGCAAAGGCACAACTATCTAAACAATCCTTTAAATTATGCTCTTCATTGCGAGCGATGAGAACAATGGAAACTGGAACCTTATTCATGGATGGAGCTCTCCTTCTCGCTTGCTAATTCTGCTAAACCGCTAACGGCACGGATGGTATTATCGTGCAAGCGCTCCTGCAGGCGCTTGAAATTATCATCAGATGAGGCTCTGTCGGCCTTTTCATGCCACATATGTAAAACACCCGTAGCTAAAATACCGCTTTTGCGCTTAATGCCAGTCTTTAAAAGGCGTACGGCTAAATCTGAATCCTCATAACCCCAGCCTACATAGAGACCATCAAAGCCATTGACCTTTTTAAAGTCCTCCATCCATACGCCTAAATTGCAGGTACGCACCTTTTTCCAACTTTCTTTATTATAAAAGCGAAAGAAGTTTATAGAAGAGAGATTGATAAGCGGAAGTAGACGATTGACGCGACGCTTACAGTATTCACAGATCCAGCGAGCAAAGCCAAATTTTCCCGGATCAGTCTGGGTCTTTTCTAAATATTCAGTAAGCTCTTTATTTAAAAGACAACGATTGCCAGCGACCATATAGCCTTTTTGAGCAAGCTTATAATGACTTTCAATAAAGTTATGCCTAGGAATGCAATCTCCATCTAAAAAGATAAGATAATCGCCACTAGCTTTAAGGGCAGCTAAATTGCGGCCCCTTGCAGCTCTAAAACCATTAGGCTCTTGCCAATCGTGAATAATCTTATAGAAGGCTTCCTTTTGCATGCGCTTGATGCATTGTGCCGTTTCTTCACCACTGCCGTCATCGGCAATAATGACTTCAAAATCTTTATAAGTTTGAGAATTTAAAGCCTTAAGAACGAGGCCTAGAACAGAAGGACGATTAAAGGTGGTCAGAATTACACTGAATTTCACGGCATTACTCCAAGGATAGCTTTTATCCTTGGAATTATAAGCCAAAAACGGATCTGCTTTCAAAAACAGATCCGCTCTTTCATAAAGATTAAAGCTTATTTAAGCCTAAAACCTCATTCATAGAGTATAAGCCCGGAGCTTTACCCTCAAGCCATAAGGCGGCTCTGAAAGCACCGCGAGCAAAGTTTTGACGGGAAGTGGCGACATGCTTTAATTCTAAGCGCTCACCTTCAGAGCAGAACATGCAATTATGCTCACCGACAATATCACCCCCGCGGATGGCAGAAAAGCCGATAGTGCCGTACTGACGCTCACCGGTAATACCGTTACGGCCTGAGACCATAACATCCTTTAAGCTTACATGACGACCTGCGGCGGCAGCCTCACCTAAGGCTAAAGCGGTGCCTGAGGGTGCATCGACCTTATAGCGGTGATGTGCCTCGACAATCTCTAAATCCGCATCGTTCATGATGGCGGCGGCTTTTTGTACTAAATTTAACAATACATTGACACCGATGGAGAAATTAGCCGATAAGACAATCGGGATCTGACGGGAGATTTCCTTAATTCTGTCCTTTTGAGCATAATCAAAACCGGTAGTACCTAAGATTACGGCACTGCCATGATCTTTGGCGTACTCTAAGATATTCATCGAGCACTGCGGACGGGAGAAATCGATAAACATGTCGGGAGCCTGAGATAAGAGCTCTGGAGAGGCTACAAGCTCAGCATTGCAACCTACAGGCATAGCGGTGGCATTAGTATCTATACCACAGACAATCTTAGTGCCATCATTGCCTAAAGAGCATTCATACAGAGCATGGCCCATGCGGCCGCATAAACCGACAATGCCTATTTTCAGCATTTTTATAACTCCTTTATCATTACAATAAGATGTGTCAATTTTACACTTTGTGACCTAAAATGTAACGAGCGATAGAAAGCCTGTGCTCCATAATTGAGCACTTCAACCTCAACTTGAAGCTTTTTGCCATGAGCTTTGCGCACAAGCAAGGTAGCTGCCCGCATCAGCTTCTTACCTACTCCCTGCCTAAAGTACTTAGGGCTTATATAAAGACAGCAAATTTCCCCGCGCTTTAATTGATGATAAAAGGCCAAAAAGCCTAAAAGAACGCCATCCTTTTCACAGACTAAGGTCTGATATTGCCCAGAGCGGATACGCTCGACCCAAATATCGGTAAAATCCTCCGCACTAAAGAGTAAGGGCATCTGGCGATTTTCATACTCAGCGGAGGCTAATTCTAAAACAGCAATATTCTGAGCATCGTCCACACGCGCCCAGCGCAGTCTACTTCCTTTCATTAAGTAAGGCCGATGCTCCCTCTAAGGTGGCTTTAGTGACAATATTACCGCCCATCATGCGCCCTAATTCTAAGATACGCTCCTCATGATTTAAAAGCTTAACTTCTGAATACGTACTATTGGCGCTATTTTGCTTGATAACAAGGAAATGACTGTCAGCACAAGCGGCTACCTGCGGTAAGTGCGTAATGGTAATGACCTGCACTTTATGTGAAAGCTCTGATAATAAAGCGCCTACAGCTGATGCAGTACGACCTGAAATACCCGTATCGACCTCATCGAAAATCAAAGTAGGAATTGAATTTTCTGAGGCGGTTAAAACTTCAAGGGCTAGAGCTAAACGCGAAAGCTCACCGCCTGAGGCTACTGTACCTAGACTTTGTAAGCTCTGACCGCGGTTAGCCGTAAAGAGGAAATTGACATTATCGCGACCATTTTTGCGAGGCCTACAAGTCTCATCACGCTCGATTTGAGCTTCAAATTCACCCTCAGGCATAGCTAAATCATGGATTTTCAAAGTCACAGCTTTAGACATTGAAGCTGCCGCCTGAGTGCGCTCTTGTGATAATTGCAAACTGAGCTGTTCATAAGCATCGCGCAGGGCTTTAACCTCAGAAGTTTTACGCGCAATCTCATCTTTTAGATCTAAAAAGCGCTCAATATTCGCCTCTAAAGTCGCCTTAACGGTGTAAAGCTTATCTGGCGTAACTGCAAATTTACGCGCTAAATCGTGATAGGCGGAAAGATTACTGCCAACCTCAGCTAAAAGCTCAGGTGAGACCTCTGTATTGACGCTCATAAGGGCAATTCTGGCCTCATCTAAGCGCTTGATACCTTCAGTTAAGGCATAGATTACCTGCGCTAAGCCCCCTTCTTGTGAGCCTACAGCTTTAAGATCTTCTAAGCGTTGCGAGATAATATCGATGACATTATGCTCATCATTATCTAATGAGGCTAAGGCTAAAGCGACGGCATCAGAGCTTTTTAACAGACGTTGCAATTCATCATAATGCTCTGAAACCTCAGCATAAGAATTTTCACTTAAATGCAGATTATGTAAAAGCTCTAAATCATGTCGCCAGGCCTTATATTGCGAGGCGCCAGCTAATTGCTCTTCGGCAAGCTTTGATAATAAAGTGCGCTCGCGATTGTAGCTATCAAAGGCCGCATTGAGACGATTTCTTAAAGGAGCTAATTTGCCGATTTCATCAACTAGACGCAATTGATTGTCGCTATCTAATAAGCTTATCGAAGCATGCTGTCCATGCACAGCCACTAAAAAAGTGGTGACCTCCTTAAGTAAACTTAAATTGACAGCATGCGCATTGATATAGGCGCGAGATTTACCATCAGAGAAGATCTGACGGCTTAAGATAATGGTATTATCCTCGCATTCAATGCCGCTTTGCTCTAATAAAGCCTGCACGCGCTCATCTTCACTTACAAATACCGCCTCTAATACAGCCTTAGTAGCGCCATTTTTAACTACGGCACTATCGGCGCGCTGTCCGCATAAAAGGCCAATAGCATCGACGCATAAGGATTTACCCGCGCCGGTTTCGCCGGTAATACAGCTCATGCCAGTATTAAAATCGAGGGTATTTTCTTCACTTAAAGCAAAATCACGGACTGATAAAGTCTGTAACATATCTCTCCTTAGACGAGGCTCTGTCCCCAGCCTAGCTTTTGACGCAAGAGGCTGTAATAGTCATAACCCTCAGGATGGATAAAGGTCAAGGGTACGTGATGCTGATGAATACTTACAGTACATTTAGTATCCGCACGCATAGTAACCTGACCGTCACAGTTGATGGCAATAAGCTCAGCGACATTATCTGAGCACTCAAATTCGATCTTAATATTAGACTTACCAGGAATGATGATAGGTGAGCAATTAAGTGACTGCGGGAACATCGGTACTAGCGCTAAGACATCTAAATGCGGCTCAATAATAGAACCGCCTGCAGATAAGGAATATGCCGTCGAGCCTGTAGGAGTAGTGACAATAATGCCATCGCCACGCAATGTATACATATAGCGATTATCGATGCTGACGCGGAAAACCATCATATGGGCCATCATGCCAGAGTGAATGACAGTCTCATTAGTAGCTAAGGACTGACCTATAAGCTCGCCTGCGCCATCTTCATTATCACGGGTAACTCTGACATCGAGCATGGTACGTTGCTCGATGGTATAGCGACCGGCCACAATCTTCTCTAAGCTCTCGCGCAGATCGCTTGGGCTGACATCAGTAAGCAATCCTAAATGGCCGCGATTGACACCTAACATCGGCACTTTCAGATCGACAAGTGTACGTGCAGCTCCTAAAACTGAACCATCACCACCGACGACAATGATGAGATCGCGATCGCGCATCTCGCGGCGGGAAATCGAGGGGATCTCCGGAATATTAAAGCCAATTGAGGTATTAGCATCGAGGCATACCTCTACACCTAATTCTTTTAAGATGGAAGCTATTTCACGAATGGCTCCCGATACCGGTCTTTTATATACCTTAGAAACAATAACCGCTGACTTCACCGGTTTTTGTGGTGATTGTTGTAATGGCACTTAGGACTCCTTTTTTAGGGCGCAGAAAATTTATAGAGCGCAAATTCTATATCATATGATACAACATTTAGCCCTAAGGCATTTGTAAATTAGTGCAGACTTTGCTCGCCACAAGAGGCGCGGACTACAAGCTTAGGTAAAAGCTCAATGCGAATTGGCGTCGGGTCCTCATCAGAAAGCTCATGTAAAAGCTGCGTGGCGGCCTTCTGTCCTAAGACATATTTGCGCTGATGGACGGTTGTTAAAGGCACAGAGATCATCTCAGACTCTTCAATATCGTCAAAACCTGCTAGATGTACATCCTCAGGGATCTTAATGCCATGATGCTGACAGTAGGAGAAAATACCTAAGGCGACGGTATCGTTGATAGCGATAATGGTATCGGGATTTTTCGCTAAGATCTCAGGTGCAATATTATATCCTTCATCATAGGTTGAATGGATATAGACAGTCTCAATGGCATCTTCTAAACCGTGAGCGGCAAAGGTATCGGTATAACCGCGTAAGCGATTTATGGTAGTCATAGCATCCCGCGCTCCCATGACGGCTACCACTTTTTGAGCCTTACAATTGACGATAAGATGCTCAGCTAAATCGCAGGCTCCTTGATAATTATCATTGCTGACAGTCGAGACTTTTTTACTGATATGATTATCCACACAGACAACGCGGATATCATTATCAAAAAAGAGTTTTAAATCTTCCTCAGTGGCGGTAACTGACAATAAGACCACTCCCTCCACGCGATAGGCACAGAGCTTATCAAAATATTTGCGCTCTAATTCATGATTGCGATCGCAATCGCATAAGAAGGTAATATAACCAGCTTCCTCTAAAACCTTACTAACACCCTTAGCTACCCACGCATAATAAGGATTAGCAATATCCGGTACCACAAGTCCAATCATGCCTGAGTGGCGGGTAATTAAGCTTGCCGCGAGAGGATTTTTACTATAGGAGAGCTTAGAGGCGGCCGCCATAATCTTTTCACGCATAGCCGCAGAGACGCCCTTTTGACCATTGAGGGCTCGAGATACAGTGGCGGGATTGACGCCGCATAATTTAGCTATGTCTTTAATGTTGGCCATAAAACTTCGCTCCATCTATATAAATACTTATGTATTTTCCTATAAAAATTCAAAAAAATCTGCATATATGTCAAATTTTGAGCAAACGTTTTAGATAATTTAGTTAGGAAGGGTAAATTTTGAAAAAAAGGACCTCCTTTATGGAGATCCTTTCGAGCATTTAATCGCGATGTAAGCCTTTTCTGATAAGGGCATCGAGCTTCATACTAGTAGAAGGAAGCTCGTCATAGCGTAAATCTAAATTCGGCATATAGCGCAGATTTAAACGTGAAGCTAAGGCAGAGCGTAAAAAGCCCTTGGAATTTTTAAGGCCAGTCATAGCCTCTTTAATTGCCTGCTCATCATCAGTTAAAAAGGAGATATAAATACGGGCATTGCGCAAATCCGGAGATACATCTACCTCAGTAACCGTAGCATTCTTCACGCGCGGATCTTTAAGATCGTGCTGCAAAATATCCGCAATCTCACGGCGGATAGCCGCCGCGACACGTTCATTTCTTCCGTAGCTTTTAGGCATAATGCTCCTAATCTAAGGTACGGGCGACTTCGACGTTCTGGAAGACTTCGATCTGATCGCCTACGCGTACATCCTGATAGTTCTTAACGCAGATACCGCACTCAGTACCCTGCTTAACCTCTGCTACGTCATCCTTGAAGCGACGTAAGGAGTCAAGCTCGCCTTCGTAGATAACCACGTTATCACGTAAGACGCGGATCGGGGCGGAACGCTTAACCATACCCTCAGTAACCATACAGCCGGCAATAGAACCGAACTTCGGATGATGGAAGACATCACGAACCTCAGCTAAGCCGATGATCTCCTGACGGACATCAGCCTTAAGTAAGCCAGACATAGCCTTCTTAACGTCATCGATAAGATCGTAAATAACGCTATAGTAGTGCAGATCGACGCTCTCACTTTCGATGATGCGACGAGCCGGACCATCAGCACGGACGTTAAAGCCGATAATAATGGCGTTAGAAGCGGTAGCTAAAGTAGCATCAGTTTCGGTAATACCACCGACACCAGAGCCTACGATAGAAACCTTAACCTCTTCAGTACCAAGCTTCAAGAGCGCATCGGAGATGGCCTCAACAGAACCCTGAGTATCGGCCTTAAGCACGACATTGAGCTCAGAGGCAGTATCCACCTTGAACATATTCTCAAGCTTGTTCTTCTGCTGCTTGGCGATCTTGATCTCGCGATACTTACCCTGACGGAAGAGCGCAACTTCACGAGCCTTCTTCTCATCACGGACCACAGTAACCTCATCACCAGCTGTCGGTACACCGGATAAACCGTAGACCTCAACCGGAATAGAAGGACCGGCCTCTTCCATATTCTGGCCCTTTTCGTTACGCATAGCGCGAACACGACCAAACTGCAGACCGCAGAGGATAACATCACCCTTCTTTAAGGTACCCTGACGGACTAAAACAGTAGCAACAGGACCTCTGCCCTTATCTAAGCGGGACTCAATGGTCACACCCTGAGCCATACCATCGCGAACTGCGGTAAGCTCGAGCATTTCCGCCTGTAATAAGATAGCCTCGATTAAATCATCAACACCAAAGCCAGTCTTAGCGGAAACCTCAACGAACTGAGTATCACCACCCATAGACTCAGGGATGACGCTGTGCTGAATTAATTCATTAGTTACGCGCTGAGGCTCGGCACCTTGCTTATCGATCTTATTGATAGCGACGATAATCGGCACCTTAGCGGCCTTAGCGTGCTGAATAGCTTCTAAAGTCTGCGGCATTACACCATCGTCAGCAGCTACAACTAAGACGACGATATCGGTAGCCTGAGCACCACGGGCACGCATAGCCGTAAAGGCGGCGTGACCTGGGGTATCTAAGAAGGTAACACCAGTGCCACGGGTATTGACGTGATAAGCACCGATACGCTGAGTAATACCACCAGCCTCACCAGCGGCAACCTTAGACTTACGGATATAATCTAATAAGGAAGTCTTACCGTGATCAACGTGACCCATAATGGTAACTACCGGAGCACGCGGTACTGCTTCAGCCTTAGTCTTAAGATCGGAGATGATCTGCTCTTCAAGCTCATTTTCCTTACGTAAAATAACCTTGTGGCCCATCTCCTCAGCGACGACCTGAGCTGTGGACTGATCTAAAACCTGATTGATAGAGACCATCTCACCTAACTTCATTAAGGTCTTGATAACCTCAGAGGCCTTAACTGCCATCTTAGCGGCAAGCTCAGCTACAGTTACAGTCTCGCCGATCTCAACATCGCGGTTGACCGGAACTGCCGGGCGATTGAAGCCGTGCTGCTGTTGATTGAGCTTAGCGGCACCCTTGATGCCACGAGCATTGCGACCGCCCTTACCGTTGCGATTATTAGTACGGCTATTTTGCTCGACTTCTTCACGCTTTCTTGTGCTCTGACGGCGATCGGTATTGCCACGATCGCGGTGACGACCACGGCTCTCAGCCTCACGCTCCTGACGATCCTCAGCCTCGCGAACATACTTAGACTTAGTGCTGTCCTCATCATTGCTAGCGCCTTCATCTTCCTGCTGCGCCCAACGTGCTTCGTTTTCTTCAGCAAAACGACGCGCCTGCTCAGCTAAACGGGCGGCCTCAGCCTCAGCCTTTTGCGCAGCTAGCTCTTCTTGCTTACGACGCAACTCTTCAGTGGCCTTATCCTCAACCTTATGCTTAGCTACAGCGCTAGGCTTACGCTTAGCATTTTCCTCAGCACGACGCTGTTTCTCAGCCTCAGCACGGCGGGCAGCTTCAGCACGACGCTCTTCTTCGGCACGACGGGCAGCCTCAGCACGACGCTGCTCTTCGGCACGTTTTTCTTCTTCCTGACGGCGCTTTTCTTCTTCTAAGCGACGCTTTTCCTCTTCCTCACGCATACGGCGAGCTTTAATCTCCTGTGGATCGATCATAACCTTGCGCTTACGTACTTCAACCTGAACAGTCTTCTTAGTACCGCCGGCACCGTGTAAAGTCATGGTGCTGCCGTTGTGGGAATTCTTGTTCAAAGAAAGACGCTGTGACTTTCCGGAATTATTTTGTTCAGTCATTGATATCCTCCCTTTAAGCCCTATTTCTCGTCCTTAAACCAGCACTCATTACGTGCAGCCATAATGATGGCACCGGCCTTGCTCTCATCTAAAATATCGATATCGACTAGATCGTCGGTGGCCTGATCGGCTAACTCCTCAGGAGTCTTGATACCGTGAGCGATAAGTCTTAAGGCTAATTCCTTATCAACACCCTGAAGCTTAGTTAAAGCCTCGACCTCAGCCTGAGCAGTTTGCTCCTCACGCTCAGAAATTGCCTTGCGGGCATTTTCCTGTAAGGTCTTGATAGTTTCATCATCTAAGCCTTCGATGGCATTGAACTCAGACGGAGTAACATAAGCGACTTCCTCTAAGGTGGTGAAGCCGGCATCGGCTAAGGCCATAGCGAAGTCCTCATCGACATTGAGGCCATCTTCAAAGGTCTTAACTACCTTGCCAACCTCTTCTTGGAGGCTGTTCTCTAATTCCTTGGAGGTCATAACGCGGATATCCCAACCGATAAGCTGAGAAGCTAAACGCACGTTTTGACCATTGCGACCGATAGCTAAGGCTAAATTCTCCTCAGCAACAGCAATGCTGATGACATGAGCATCTTCATTGATGACGATACGAGAAACCTCAGCCGGCTCCATGGCGTTAGTTACATACTGGGCTAAATTTTCATCATATAAAACGATATCGATCTTCTCGCCAGATAACTCATTAGACACGGCCATAACGCGAGCACCACGCATACCGATGCAAGCACCGCGCGGATCAACACGTCTATCCTTGCTTCTAACAGCAATCTTAGAACGAGAACCTGCATCACGAGCAACGCCCATGATCTCGATAACGTCTTCACCAATCTCCGGAACTTCAATACGGAATAACTCGCGTAAGAACTCAGGAGAGGTACGAGTGCAGATGATCTGCGGACCCTTAGACGGATCGTTTCTGATCTCCTGCATTAAAACCTTAATGCGATCACCACGGCCATAGGTCTCATGGGGGATGATCTGCTCACGATATAAGGTGGACTCGGCATTATTGCCTAAGTCGATGACCATATGATCGTGAGTCTGCTTTTTAACAGTGGCGTTAATGACATGACCTACTCGATCACGCTGCTCAGCGATAACCTGCTCGCGCTCGGCATCTCTAACCTTCTGCGATAAAACCTGCTTAGCAGTCTGAATGGTGATACGGTCAAACTTAACGGACGGGATCTGCTCTTCGACAATATCACCGGCCTGAATGCCCGGGTGATCGATGGAGGCAGCCTCTAAGGAGACCTCAGATGCCGGATTGTCTAAAGGACCATCAGTATCGACTACTACCCAGCGACGGAAGGTATCATAACTGCCTTCCTTACGGTTGATGCAGACGCGTACGGCGATATCAACCGGATACTTCTTCTTAGTAGCAGTAGCTAATGCCAGCTCTAAAGCCTCAAAAATCTTCTCTTTATCAATGGCGCGCTCATTGGACAGCGCCTCGGCGATGGCAATAATTTCCTTACCCATTTTTTATTCAAGACCTCTTCTATGATGCGCTCTTGGGATTCTTTTTCTGATTGTCTTTGAAAACCGGTACTAATCTTGCAGTTGCAATATTGGCAAAAGCCACATCTAAAATACCGCTGATTTCATCCTCAATCTTAAGCAAACCGTCTTCAGAGATTGCTAACAGTTTGCCACGAAGCTTGTGACGGCTCTGTACCGGCATGCGCAATTCAGCCTTAATTACAGAACCAACATACATTCTGGCCTCATCGACAGTAAATAAAATGCGATCAAGACCTGGTGATGAAACTTCTAAAACATATGCAGGACCGATAATATCGGCAGCATCAAGTGCCGGAGAGAGTACAGTTAAGGCTTCACCACATTGATCGGCGCTGACACCGTCTGGAGTCTCAACATAAATCTCCAAAATTCCCTTAGCTCCACCTTGGCGATAACGTACCCCCCAAAGCTGTAAACCTAAGGACTCAATTAGCGGCTTGCAAAGCTCTGTTACTCTGTCTTCAATGGTTCCTGCCATGTTACCTCAATGAATTTTATCCATAAAAAAAGGCCCTATTCTCTGGGGCCTTTTATAAGTTCCACCGGTTGTATAACACGCTCAATAGCGTGGGACTACTTAAAAAAAGTAAGTCTCAAAGCAAGGTAAAAAGCTGATTTTTACCCTTTTAATGCGCCTATTTTATATCAAATTTGGGGCAAAAAATCAAGACTTGGCTATTTTTTATCGTCCGCCACGCTCACCGCCGGCGCGGTCAGCTTGACCTCGTTAATCGAGGTCAGACTTGCCTGCGTGATTTCCATTTTCCAACCTTTATACTCGATGCTCTCACCTTTAGTCGGCACTCTTTGTAGATGATCTAAGATAAAGCCCGCTAAGGTCTGATAATGCTCAGAATTAGGCAGATTTAAACCGGTAATTCTATAGACATCAGCTAACACAGCCTCAGCATCGACGCGGAAAGTGCGTTTATCTAAAGCGACAATCTCCGCACTCTCGCTCTTATCAGGCATGTCACCGGCAAACTCTTCCATGACATCATGTAAAGTCACCAGGCCTTCAAAATTACCAAATTCATCGAAGATAAAGGCAATATGCTTTTTGCTTGAACGAAATTCCTCTAGGACTTTTAAAATATTGACAGTCTCAGGCAGGTACAGTGGTTGCTGAATAATCTTTTCAAGCTCGCTGATATTACAGCGATTCTCAACGACTAGCCCTAAAACCTCAGAGCGATTTAAAAAGCCTAAGGGCTGATCTTTTTGTCCGTGACGATAGGCCACAAGATTAGTCTTAGTATGATTTAAAGCCATCTTGATGACATTCTCAGGCTCACCATCGATCTTCAGCATCTGCAGATCGTTTCTTGCCGTTAAAATTGCCTTTACCGGTAAGGAGGATAATTGCAACACGCGCGAGACCATTTCTTTTTCTTGTGAATTAAAGACATTAGAGCCGGTACGCTCATAGATAGCCTCACGAAAACTCTGAACCTCTTCATTGCGAGAACCTAAAAGACGCAAGACTAAGTTAGCTGCTAATTCACGACTTTGCATATTACCTGCGCGCTTGAGCTTTAGTACATTCTTACGGGAGACTTGATTGAAGACTTCAATTAAGACCGAGAAAGCCATAGCCGAGTAGAGATAGCCCTTAGGTACCTCAAAGTGTAAAGCCTCCATAATCAAGCTAAAGCCTATGAGCAATAAGAAGCCTAAGCATAATATAACTAAGGTCGGATGGCGCGAGACAAAGCGCGAGATCATGCCTGAAGCCCAGGTTAAAAGGCCCATACCTAAGGTCACAGCAATGGCCATGATCATAAGGTGATTGGTCATAGCGACTGCAGTAATGATGGCATCTACGGAAAAGAGCACATCTAAGATCATAATCTGTGTTGCAACCGTAGCTAAGGATTGACCGGCAGCCTTAGTTACCGAGACTTCTTCATTGTCAGTGCCTTCAAGCTTACCGTGAAGCTCTTCGGTGGATTTATAGAGTAAGAAGAGACCACCTGCAAGCATCACTACATCGCGATAAGAAAAATCTAAGCCAAATAAGGAGAATAAAGGCTCCTTCATGGCAATAATATAGGCGGCAAAAAGCATGAGGATCAAGCGGATGACAAGCGATCCACCTAAACCTATATAACGAGCTTTACGGCTTTGTCGCGGCGGTAATTTTGCCGATAGGATGGCGATAAAAAGCAGGTTATCTAAACCTAAAACTACCTGCATGAGAGTAAGCGTGAGTAAACCTACCCAGGCTGTAGGCTCATAAATCCACGCTAAATCGAAAAGAAGACCACCTGAAGATAAACTGGCAGGATCCATTAGTTATGCTCCTCACCTAAGAGCATAGACTGTAGATTGAAAAAAGATGCTCGTGTGTTCACTTTAGATCAATAGTAAAAAATAAGGTTGTGCGATTATACGCCCTAATTGTTAAATCTATATTGATTTTTAAAACATTGCAATAAGAGTAAAGCTCTGCACTCTCATAAGCGTGAGCTTAGCCACCATTAGCCAAAAAATTAGCTCTAAATGCATAAAATCTGCATACAGAAAACTCCGTATGCAGATTTTTTTTAAGAAAATTTAAGCTTTAGTAGCCTTTATTATTGAAATGACGCGGACCACTGCGATGCGGACGCTTGCCTTTATTAAAGCCTGAGCTCTTTGAAAAAGGACGCTTAGCCTTATCAAAGCCTGAATTGAAATCGCCAAAATTACCCTCAGAGCTAGTCTGTGGACGCTTAGCCTTATTAAAGCCGCCATGCGGACGCTTTGAATCATTCTTATCTAAAAAGGCCGGACCGCGCTCCCAACGGGTAGTAGGCTTTCTCCCCTCAAAAGGCTTAGCACTGCGCTCTTTACCCTCAAAATTTCTGTCATTAGCACTTCTCTTTGAGAAGGAGTCGCCAGTGCGCTTAGTACGCTCAAAACGATTGCCACGCTCTTGATTATCGCCTCTACCCTTATTAAAAGGTTTATCGCCATAAGGACGATTGCGATTAGCAGAAGGCTTACGCTCAAAAGCTCTATTGTCATCAAAGCTCTCGCGATTGTCTCTATCTTCTAATACGGCTTTACGGGAATTTTCATATTTGGCATTACCTAAGCTTCCCGGAACGCGCGGACGATTAGCACTAGCCTCAAGAGGACGGCGACTTTGAGCTTTAGCACGAGAGATACGAGCTTTATAGGAACTCTCAGTGACATTGACTAAAGGAGTAGTCGGCATATCTTCAATAGTCATTGCCGGCATATCAGCTAAGCTTCTTAAGCGATTCATCTCTCTTAAAGTAAGCTCACGATACTGACCGGCCTTTAAAGCAGGATCTAATTCGATACCACCATAGCTAATACGGATAAGACGGCTGACCTTAACGCCTACAGCCTCCCATAAGCGTCTAACCTCACGCTTACGGCCTTCCTTTAAGGAAACGTGATACCAAGCATTACGGGCCTCGCCACCGACAAAGGTGATCTTATCAAAGTGGGCCGGACCATCTTCTAAGGTGACGCCGTTTCTTAATTGCTCGAGCATCTCCTCGGTAACCTCACCGTAGATACGAGAAGCATAGATACGCTCAATACCATGACGCGGATGCATCAAGGCATTAGCTAAATCGCCATCAGTGGTAAAGAGTAATAAACCTGAAGTATTGATATCTAAACGACCGACATAGATCCAACGGCCGCTATCGGGCTTAGGTAAATGATCAAATACAGTAGGACGATCCTCAGGATCGTTGAGAGTGGTAAGTTCGCCTTCGGGCTTGTGGTACATCAGCACGCGACACTGCGGCTTTTGCGTTGACGGAGAAAGCACAACTCTACCGTCAATGGCAACTTGCACCTTATCGGCCTCAACTCTATCGCCGATCTTAGCTATCACACCATTGCAGCTGACACGACCGTCAGCAATCATTTTTTCAATTCCACGTCTTGAGGCTATACCCAAGCGGGATAATACCTTCTGCAGCTTCTCGCTCATAAGTTTCCTTTAAGATTAATTAGATATGCTTATTTTACACGGGGAAACATCTATTGTCTAAAATCATTTAGCGCTATAAGTGCGAATTTAGGATTAGTTATTTTTCAAAGAATGGCTTAAAATAGACTGATGTGTGCAGGATTTTTTGTTTTATGAGCGCAACCTTAGACCCAAGTTTAGAAAATTTCACCTTCTCCCTCTTTGGGATCACCTTTACTTTGCGTGTACCTCACGACAAGGTCAAAGGCTTAAGGGAAAGTGTCGCCGCTATTCAAGCTAAAACCTCACAGATGATGCGTGAGAATCCCAACCTCAACCCGCAGCAAGCGGCGATACTAATTGCGCTTGAAAACGAAAGTCGTCTTCGCGATTATTTAGAAAACAGCACTCCCTTTGAGAGACTAGCAGAAGAACAAATCAATACTATCAAGGCTACCTTAGAACGCAATCTATATGGAAAATAAGCATTCAGAAAATAAGAAAAAACGTATTGCCTTACGTCAAAGCATCCTTACCATCCGCCGCCACCTGAGCGCCCTTGATATTGAAGATGCAGGCTATAAGATCGCCAACACTTTAGTGAAGCACCCTAAGCTTCAGCATGAGTGTATTATTGGCTCCTATGTCAGCACCTCAGGGGAGCTTTCAAGCCGCCATATCAATAAAGGCCTTTTAAAGAGAGGCCATACGCTCGCTCTGCCGCGTATTGATATTGAGCATAAGGGACTGATGGACTTCTATCGCTTTGATATGGATGACGAATTAGTTGAAAATCGCTTCCATATTTTAGAGCCTGAGGATAATGAGGAAAAATACTTAAACTTTGATAGTCTTGAAGTGCTCATTGTGCCGCTTGTAGCTTTTGACAATCACGGCAATCGCTTAGGCATGGGCGGTGGTTATTATGATAGAGCCCTAAAAAAACTCAGCGCTGAGTGCCTAACTATCGGTGTTGCTTATGATTTTCAATGCATCGAGCAAGTCCCGGTTGAGCATTGGGATATGCCCTTAGATGAGATCATAACGCCCACACGCCATCTTATCTTCAACGCCTAAAACATTTAAGGAATATCTACTGTAGATATTCCTTTTTTGTGCCTAAAATTCCCGCTTTAAACCTTAGTTTTAAAACATCATAAATAGGCTTTTTTGGGGCTAAATTAGCTTAAGCTTAATTTAAAGAGAGGCTCAAAGCTTTAAAGCTTTGAGTGAGGAGTAGAGGCTTAATGTGGATAGGTAGAAAGAAATAGTGCACCCTAAGGTGCACCATCATGATCTTTATTTTGCTTTATTACTTGCTCTCAGGAGCATCAGTGCTCTGAGTATTAACAGCCGGAACATCGCTGTTAACTACCGGTACATCGCTGTCAACCGGGGTTGCAGGAGTAACAGTCTCAGTCTGAGCGACGCCAGCGTCGATATTGCTAAAGTTGCTCTCAGTCTTGTGAGCTTCTTTCTGCATCCAGCCGATAAAGAGGCAGATACCAAAGAAGGCAACAATTAAAATCCAAGTAGATCTAGTTAAGAAGTTACCAGAACCTGCAGAACCGAAAACGGTGTTAGAAGCACCGGCACCAAAGGAGGCACCCATGCCTGCACCCTTACCCTGCTGCACTAAGATTAAGGCGACTACAGCAATGCAAACTAATAAGAAAATAACAATTGTAGCTTCGTACATAATAAAACCCTAAATACGCACACTCGTACCCATCTGAGCGTGCATAATACCTTTTCACCACGCTTTTTTCAAGCGCTTTAGCCTTCTGACTGATGGATGATCACATCGGCAATGCGCTGTGCCTTCATATGGACATCATTGCGATCTGGACCTTCAACCATGACGCGGACTACAGGCTCGGTGCCCGACTTACGTAAGAGCACACGCCCTCTCTCGCCTAAAGCCTTCTTAACTTCAGCAACTTCATTTTGTACCTTAGAGTCATTGATATCAAAGCCCGCGGTGAGACGAACATTGATAAGCTCCTGCGGGAACATGAAGAGATCTGAGGATAATTCCTCGAGAGTCTTTTGCTGATGTAAGCAGGCCTTTAAGACCTGTAAAGCTGAGACAATACCGTCACCGGTAGTGGCATAATCTAAGCAGATGATATGACCTGAGTTTTCACCACCTAAACGCCAGCCCTTATCTAATAAGCCTTCCATAACATAGCGATCACCGACACTAGTACGGATAAAATCGATATTCTTACGCTTAAGCGCAAACTCAAAGCCTAAATTCGACATTAAAGTACCGACAACACCACCTACAAGCTTATGGCGCAACTGGCGATCACAGGCGATGATATACATGAGATTATCACCGTCATGCATCTGACCGTGGCTATCGACCATGAGGACACGATCACCATCACCGTCAAAGGCGATACCGAGATCGGCCTTAGTGGCTAAGACCATATTGACTAGAGATTGCGGGTGCGTAGAGCCTACGCCATCATTGATATTGATACCATTAGGTCTATCGCCAATCACAATGACATTAGCGCCAAGCTCGCGGAACACGAGCGGAGCTACATGATAGGTGGCGCCATTAGCGCAATCAAGCACAATGGTAAGACCTTCTAAGCTTAAGTGTGAGGCAAAGGTACTCTTACAGAACTCAACATAACGGCCAGGAGCATCATCTTGACGATATGCTCGACCAAAAGCTGAAGGGGAAGCCATCTTCAGCTCATCTGATTCTAAAGCCTGCTCGATGGCAAGCTCGACGTCATCAGGAAGCTTAGTACCTTCTTTTGAGAAGAACTTAATGCCATTATCATAATAAGGATTATGCGAGGCACTGATGACCACGCCTAAATCAGCACGGAAGGCACGAGTGAGATAGGACACCGCCGGGGTCGGCATCGGGCCTAACATTACCGGGCTAATACCAGAGGCGGAGAAACCAGCTTCTAAGGCTGCCTCTAACATATAGCCTGAAAGACGGGTATCCTTACCGATAATGACTCTACCACCATTTTCCTTAGCTAAAACCTTGCCAGCGGCCATGCCTAAACGGATGGCAAATTCAGGAGTAATGGGGTATTGACCTACACGGCCACGGACACCGTCAGTACCAAAATATTTGCGTTGCATCTTTTTAATCTTCCTTACGACGTTTCAGGCGGTCGCGAACATTGCGGAAACGTCTGATAATTGCCTTTGAGAATTTAAAAGGCTTAGTAGTTGCTAATAATAACTGCCAAGTACCTAAAGCTAAAGCCATATCGGCCACGCTTTCAGTGCGCAAAATCTGCACTGTACCCTTATCGGCACAGAAGAGCGCGAGAGTCTGCGCAATATTAGGATTGTCCTTGAGGAAGTCATCGTGAGATGACAGAGGACGCGGCATAGTAAAGCTAATGGGCACACCAAAGGTCTTTAGAGTATCTAAACGACCGATGAGCTTAAGCTGAGCTTTAACCGGAGCGCCCTTTCCTAAAAGCGGGTCGATCATCAGGAGTTTTCTTGACATGCCGGCATTGAGACAGGCATCGATACGCTCAAATAAAAATTCAGAGACAGTGGCAATAGCATCATCACGCTCGCCGGAGCAGTCGATATTCTCATCAAACTGCAAGCATACCGGTACTTTAAGCTCTAAAGCCTTCTCCATCGCTCCCTCATGACGCAAAGCGTCAGAGGAGATAATGATGGAAGCACCAGCATCGACTACCGCCTGCATAGTCTCAGGATAGACTGTGCGGGCAGCAATCACCAAACGAGTCTTTTGAGCTAAAGCGGCAACGGCTTTAACAAGAAGCTCACGCTCAGCTAACTCCTCTACAACCTCACCCTTAACTACAAGCTCTACAAATTCAGCACCTGAGGCATACATTGATTGAGCTTTTTTAATGAGCTCCTCAAGATCTAAAGTCTCCTCAAGGTTTAGAGCAAGAATGCCCATGACCTTGGTGATGCTGAGATCATAGTTGCGATCTCTGATTTTTAGTTTCATCAAAAAACTCCTTTGCTTTGCTCTAGCTAATTGGACTGACCCTTAGTGTCATCTGCAGTCTGAGGCGCATCGGGATTAGGCTTAGCCTTCTCGGGATTTGCCTTAGCCTCAGCAGTCTCGCTTTGAGACTTAGCATTAGGGCCTTGACCATTAGTGTCGTTATTATTCTTAGCCGGATCATAATCGAAAGTCGGAGCTCTGACCGGGACGCGATTCATAAGATCGTCAATCTGCAAAGCATCGATAGTTTCGTATTTGAGCAAGGCATCCTTCATATTCTCAAGGATATCCTTATTCTCACTGAGGATCTTTTCGGCCTTGGCATAGCACTCATTGATGATGGTAGTAACTTCTTCATCAATAATCATGGCTGTTTTATCTGACATCGCCTGCATGGAAGAACCTTGGCTGCCTAAGTACATGGAAGCTTCATTGTCCTTCTCATAGAGCATCGGAGCTAAACGCTTGCTAAAGCCCCAACGCGTTACCATCTTGCGGGCAATCTCAGTGGCTCTCTCAATATCATTAGAAGCGCCAGTAGTTACAGCATCCTCACCGAACATGAGATTTTCGGCAATACGGCCAGCAAAGAGAGTAGAGATATTTGATAATAAATACTGCTTACTCTGAGAGTAGCGATCTTGCTCAGGTAAATACATAGTTACACCTAAAGCACGGCCACGCGGAATGATGGAGACCTTATAGACCGGATCGTGCTCAGGCATGAGACGACCGACAATGGTATGACCGGCCTCATGATACGCAGTATTGATGCGCTCATGCTCAGTCATAGCCATACTACGTCTCTCAGCACCCATAAGAAGCTTATCCTTAGCCTCTTCAAATTCATGCATACTGACTACACGTAAATTCTTACGGGCGGCGGCTAAAGCGGCCTCATTTACAAGGTTTGCAAGCTCAGCACCAGAAAAGCCTGGCGTACCACGGGCTAAGACCGCAGGCTCTACATCCTTAGCTAAAGGTACCTTGCGCATATGGACCTTTAAAATCTGCTCACGACCGCGAACATCCGGAAGTCCTACCACTACCTGACGGTCAAAACGACCAGGACGCAACAGCGCCTGATCTAAGACATCAGGACGGTTAGTCGCGGCAATGACGATCACGGCCTCAAAGCCCTCAAAACCGTCCATCTCCACTAATAACTGATTGAGAGTCTGCTCACGCTCATCATGACCGCCACCAAGCCCTACACCACGCTTACGACCGACAGCGTCGATCTCATCGATGAAGATGATGCACGGCGCATTTTTCTTAGCGGTAGCGAACATATCACGGACACGGGAGGCACCGACACCGACGAACATCTCTACGAAGTCAGAACCTGAAATGGAGAAGAACGGTACCTTAGCTTCACCGGCAATGGCACGGGCTAAAAGGGTCTTACCGGTACCCGGAGGACCTACCATTAAAACACCACGCGGAATGCGACCGCCGAGCTTTGAATACTTAGACGGATCTTTAAGGAAGTCTACAAGCTCAACTACATCCTCTTTTGCCTCATCGCAACCGGCAACATCGGCAAAGGTAGTCTTGATTTGATTTTCGCTTAGAAGCTTAGCCTTACTCTTACCAAATGACAGAGGATTGCCCTTAGAGCCACCCTGCATTTGACGCATAAAGAAGATCCACACAGCAATTAACAGAATCATCGGGAACCAAGAGACAAAGATTGTCATCAAGGTGCTCCGCTCCTCAGGCTTAGTACCGGAGGCTCTGATATTGTGTGAAATTAAGCTGTCTAAAAGTTGCGGATCAGCTAAAGGCATGACGGTGACGAATTTCTCGCCATTGCGCTTTAAACCATTGATCACATAACCATCAAAGACAACTTCTTGGATCTGGTCAGACTGCACCTCACGTACAAAGGTGGTGTAATCCTCCGTACGTCCAGTGCTGTCACTGGAACTAAAGGACTCAAAGAGGGTCATCAAAATGACCGCTACCACGAGCCACAGGATCAGATTTTTAGTCATACTTCCCCTTGTTGATTATCCGGATCTTGATCCGGTGTTTCTGCAAATTCTGTTGCCGGACTTACGCCATTGAGCGGATGTCCCTTAAATCCGGTAGCCACCATATAGACCTCACGGGAGCGATCGCGGGAGGCATCAGGCTTACGCACACGTACTTCTTTAAAGTCCTGACGTAATTCTTTGAGGTATTCCTGAGAACCTACGCCTTGGAAAACCTTAACGACAAAAGTGCCACCAATACGTAAGACGCGTCGAGCCATATCTAAGGCTAGCTCAGATAAGAGCATCGCCCGGGGCTGATCGATGGCGACATTGCCGGACATATTAGGAGCCATATCTGAAAGCACGACATGAGCACCAACACCAATCATAGAATAGAGCTTACAGAATACTTCATCCTCACGGAAATCACCCTGCAAGAACTCTACACCGCGAATGGAGCGCATCGGCAAAATATCACAGGCGATGACATGACCGTCCTCACCTATGCATTTAATGGCAAATTCTGACCAACCGCCCGGAGCGGCACCTAAATCGACCACAATATTACCAGGACGAATAAGACGGTCGCGCTTTTGTAACTCTTCGAGTTTAAAGGCAGCACGCGAGCGCAAGCCGAGCTTATGTGCCTGTTTTACATATTGATCTGAAAAATGTTCTTGAAGCCAACGAGTCTGGCTGGCTGTTCTTTTTTTAGCTGGCAAAAGCTTGATCCCATTTATAAAGATTTAAAAAAATTCTGAGATATTATACAATTTACAGACATCAAATAATAAGTGCATTTCGCTATTTAGCGTAATCAACTTACAATAAATTATCAATCGTAGGTCAAGTATGTCTTTAAATTCAAAACAACGTCAGTTTCTTAAGGCTCAGGCTCATACCTTAAAGCCGGTAGTCATGTTAGGCTCTGAAGGTTTAACTGAGGCTGTATTAAAGGAGCTTGATAGCTCTATTGAATATCATGAGTTAGTTAAGGTTAAACTTAACTCAGGTGACGATCGTAAAGAGCAGGCTGAGGCTTGTGCTCAGGCCGTTAAGGCAGAGGTCGTATCAGTGGTAGGTCGTGTAGCTGTTTTATTCAGACAGCGTCCGGACGACAGCCGCTTCATCCTCCCTCGCTAAAGCTTTAAAAGACTAGGCCCTTCTATGAGGGCTAGGTCTTTAGGCCTTAGACAAAAATCCCCCACTTTTTTAAGTGAGGGATAATGTTTTAGATATATTCGACCTTGTCGATTTCGTAGGTAACAGTACCGCGCGGAATACGGATCTCGATCTCATCACCTTCGTACTTACCTAATAAACCCTTAGCGATCGGGGTCATATAGGAGATAAGGTTAGCATCGATATCAGCCTCATCCTCACCTACAATCTTATAGGTAATTTCCTTATCGGTATCAACATCAACTAAGGTCACAGTAGCACCGAAGATAACCTTAGGAGTGCCGGCAGTCTTAAGCTTAGTCACATCGATAACATTAGCTGAAGCTAAACGGCCTTCGATATCCTTAATGCGAGCCTCGCACATGCCCTGCTCTTCCTTAGCGGCATCATATTCAGCGTTTTCGCTTAAATCACCGTGGCTACGAGCCTCAGCAATAGCGGCGACAATACGCGGACGCTCAACAGTCTTTAATCTTTGTAATTCTTTACGCAGCAATTCCTCGCCGCGCGGAGTCATAGGAGTCTGATCCATAATTGTTTGCTCTTAATATCCACTAAGGGTAGTTAAAATTTTCTTACTATAAATAAAGAAAAACGCCTAACTCTAAGATTAGGCGCTTTATAGCTTTACTTTACACGCTAAAGCCTAAAGTTTCAAGATGCGCTTTAGCCCTTAAGATCGGTAAAGAACTGCTTGATGCTGCCTAAGAAATCGTCAGCCTTAGGCTTATGCTTAGAGCCACTTTGATCCTCATTTAAAGAGGCCTCAAAGGCTAATAAGAGTTCTTTTTGCTTTGAAGTCAAATTAACCGGAGTCTCGATAATCAACTTCACATAGAGATTGCCCTTATCGGAAGAATGTACAGAACGTACACCCTGTCCCTTAAGGCGCATCATAGTGCCGCTTTGAGTCTCAGGCTTAACGCTTATCTTAACCTTGCCATCTAAAGTCGGAACTTCAATCTCTCCACCTAAAGCGGCGGTAGCGAAGCTAATGGGTACCTCACAGAGCAGATCATCGCCATCACGGGTGAAAATCTTATGCTCTTTAACCTCGATGAGTACATAGAGATCGCCTGCCGGAGCACCATTGAGACCAGCCTCACCTTCACCATGCAATCTAATGCTATCGCCATTATCTACACCAGAGGGAATGTCGACGGTAATGGTGCGGGTATCTTGTACACGGCCTTGACCACTGCAATCTGGGCACGGATTAGTAATGACACGGCCTGTACCACCACAGTGCGGGCAGGGTTGCTGAAACTGCATGAAGCCCTGACGCACAAAGACGCTACCTTGACCATGGCAATGCGGGCAAGTCTCGGCATGACCGCCGTTGCGAGTACCGCTACCACCGCAGGTCTTGCACTTAACTAAGGTCTTAAGCTTAATCTGCTTCTTAACACCCTTTACCGCTTCCTCTAAGGTCAGGCTAATGCGTACGCGCATATCCCGACCTGGAACCACACGCGGACCTTGCTGACGGCCACGGCCGCCACCGAAGATATCGCCGAAAATATCGCCGAAGATATCACCAAAATCGCCTTGACCGCCGAAGGGATTAGCTCCACCGGCTTGTCCTCCGTTCATACCCTCAAAACCGAACTGATCATAAGCGGCACGCTTTTGAGGATCGGACAGAACCTGATAGGCTTCGTTGATTTCTTGGAATTTCTTCTCCGCATCCGGCTCGTGGTTGCGGTCCGGATGATATTTAATCGCCAGACGCTTGAAGGCTCTTTTGATGGTAGCGTCGTCAGCATCCTTGCTTACGCCGAGCACTTCATAATAATCACGTTTTGCTGCCATAAATTCCTCGTCTTTGACAACACAAAAGGCAGGTGAGGATACAAACCCCCACCTACCTATTTATTATTTAGCTATATCAAGTTTTAGAATCGAAGTTTACTTCTTGTCGTCGTGAACTTCTTCAAACTCGGCATCAACTACATTGTCATCCTTCTTCTGAGAGGAGGACTGCTGATTGCTCTGCTGCTGAGTGTTCTGCTGAGCCTGGGCCTGAGCCTGTGCAGTCTGCATGAGGCTCTGAGCGGACTCTAAAACAGCCTTCTCGCAAGCTTCGATCTTATCCTTGTCATCACCACGGATTGCCATCTCTAAATCATTTAAAGACTTATTGATGGTGGTCTTAGCATCGGCCGGAACCTTATCGCCTAAATCGTTGAGCTGCTTGCGAATAGCGTGAGCAGTAGCATCAGCACGGTTACGAGCTGCGGCTAATTCCTCAAACTTCTTATCCTCAGCCTGATGAGCCTCAGCCTCACGGACCATGCGCTGAATATCCTCATCAGATAAGCCAGAAGAAGACTGAATGGTGATCTTCTGCTCTTTACCGGTGTTCTTATCCTTAGCAGAAACGTGGATTAAACCGTCAGCGTCAATATCGAAGGTAACCTCAATCTGCGGAATGCCACGCGGAGCTGGGGAAATACCCTCTAAGTTGAACTGACCTAAGGACTTGTTGTCAGAAGCACGCTTACGCTCACCCTGCAGTACGTGAATGGTAACTGCCGGCTGATTGTCCTCAGCGGTGGAGAATACCTGAGACTTCTTAGTCGGGATAGTGGTGTTCTTCTCGATAAGGGTAGTCATTACGCCACCTAAGGTCTCAATACCTAAGGATAACGGAGTAACGTCGAGTAATAAAACGTCCTTCTTCTCACCGGTTAAAACACCGCCCTGAATGGCAGCACCCATAGCTACAGCCTCATCCGGGTTAACATCCTTACGCGGCTCCTTACCGAAGAAGTCAGCGACGAGCTTCTGTACCATCGGCATACGAGACTGACCACCAACTAAGATGACATCGTCAACATCAGAGGCAGAGAGACCGGCATCCTTTAAAGCGGTTCTGACCGGATCTAAGGTCTTTTGCACTAAGTCTTCAACTAAGGACTCGAGCTTAGCACGAGTGATCTTGATGTTTAAGTGCTTAGGACCGGTAGCGTCAGCGGTGATGTAAGGTAAGTTGACATCAGTCTGCTGAGAAGAAGATAACTCGCACTTAGCCTTTTCAGCTGCTTCCTTTAAACGCTGCAGAGCTAACTGATCCTGACGGAGATCAACACCTGAGGTGGACTTGAACTCATCGATGAGGTAATTCATGATGCGGTTATCAAAGTCCTCACCACCTAAGTGGGTATCACCGTTAGTGGATAAAACCTCAAAGGTCTTCTCGCCATCAACTTCATCGATATCGATGATGGAGATATCGAAAGTACCACCACCTAAGTCGTAAACAGCAATCTTCTGCTCGCCCTTAGCTTTATCCTCACCATAAGCGATGGAAGCTGCGGTAGGCTCATTGATGATACGCTTTACATCTAAACCAGCGATACGGCCAGCATCCTTAGTAGCCTGACGCTGAGAATCGTTGAAGTAAGCCGGGCAGGTAATAACAGCCTCGGTAACCTCTTCACCTAAGATGTCCTCAGCAGTCTTCTTCATCTTCTTTAAGACTTCAGCGGAAATCTGCGGCGGGGCTAAACGCTTGTCGCGGGCCTCAACCCAAGCATCACCGTTGTCAGCACGGACAATCTTAAACGGCATGATAGAAAGATCACGCTGAACCTCGGCATCCTCATAACGACGGCCGATTAAACGCTTAATAGCAAATAAGGTGTTCTTAGGGTTAGTAACAGCCTGACGCTTAGCAGCATCACCGACTAAGATCTCGCCGTCTTCAGCATAAGCGACGATAGACGGAGTAGTACGACGACCCTCAGAGTTCTCTAAAACACGAACCTTGTCACCATCTAAAACAGCAACACATGAATTGGTAGTACCAAGATCGATACCAATAATCTTACCCATTTTGTTTTTTCCTCTAAATTTTGCTGGCCTCAGGCTTTCAGGCCCTGAGCCTTAATTCTGTTTCTGACTAACCACATATGGTCAGCTTTTTAAATTTCAAGACTAAAACTCAACTTTTGTCTTTTTGCTTTCTAAAGCCTCTTCCTTAGCTTCAGCTTTGACTTCTTCTGGCTTAGGGCCAGGACCTGCAGAAACCATGACCATAGCCGGACGCACGACACGACCGTTGAGTAAATAACCCTTTTGCATTACCTCTAAAACACCGTTCTTTACGACCTTGTCAGACGGCACCATAGTGATAGCATTATGGAAGTTTGGATCAAAAATCTGTCCCTGAGGATCGATAACCTCAACACCAAAAGGTTTCATTTCCTTTAAGAATAAGGTTAAAGTATTCTCTACGCCCTCGAGCATAGCCTTGCAGGCCTCATCATCAGAATTAGCATGAGTGATAGCAAGCTCTAAAGCATCAACTACCGGCAGTAAGGCCTTAGCGAATTTCTCAATGCCAAACTTTCTCTCACGCTCCACATCAGCCTCAGCACGCTTACGCTGATTATCAGCATCAGCAATAGCTCTAACCATCTTTTCAAGATTAGCCTTTGCGGAAGCCTCAACCTGCTCTAAATGAGCCTTTAAAGCTGCATTTTCAGCTTGAAGCTCAGAGAGCGCGTCGACCTCAGTTTTAGCCTCAGAGGTAGTCTCTTGCTGAGCTTTTTCCTCAGTCTCAACCTCGGGGTTTTCCACCTTCTCTGCAGTGGCGATATTTTCTTGCTTTACTTCATCTGAAGTCTGTTTGATTTCGTTTTCCTGAGTCTGCATTTCCATAACTCTTAAAAAAATGTGAATCGGTGCATTATCAATGCGTAAATCTAAAATGGGGCTAAAAAAGTTCTTTTCAAGAGTAAAAGCGGATTTTTACCCGCCAAAATTAAGAATACCTTGTTTTTAAAAGACTTTTTTAAAAAATTAATTTGTAATACGGCGCAAAATTCCTCACAACTAGGCTAAAAGCCCTCTTTTTTGTGTGCTACAATGCCTTAAAGTTTAAACAAGGATCCATCATGTTAAAAAATAAGCTTTTAAACCTCATCGCTAGCACCGCTTGTGTAGCTACCTTAGTTCTCACACAAGGCTGTGCTTATCGTTCCGATCTAGCACAAGGTAATTTCGTCGAGCAGGAGGCTGTGGATAAATTAAGCTATGGCATGAGCGGCGAACAGGTACGCTATATTCTCGGTACCCCCATGCTAGTCGATCCTTTCGATAATTCCCGTTGGTATTATGTGCATTTCTTGCGTCAAGGCTGGCAAGATCCGGAGATTCAAAACCTCGTTTTATTATTTAACGGCAATTCTCTTATCGATGTTACCGGCGACTTTAAAAAGCCTTTAGGCTTTGGTGGCGGCGTGCTTAATGTCACTAACGGTACTAATACTGATTTTGATAATTTACCTAAAAACGAAGAACCTGAAATCGTTTCTGCCCCTTAAAGATGGTGAAGATCTTACTACCGCTAATCTGTGCCCTGACAGTAATACTGTCAGGCTGTACTTATGATGACGAGACTATCGAAAAAGCGGTAGTGCCGCAGACACCGCCTGGCGCTGAGGAAAGTATCGCGGGTAATTTTGAAAAGCTTGCCCGCCGTTGCATTATGCAAGGTCAGACTGAAGATGCTTTGACTTTAAACGATCTTTATTTGCAAAGTCTTAAAGAAGACTATAAGCCCTATCTATTATTTCAAGAAGTAAAATACAGTAAACTGCACGATCAATGCATGCAAAAGGTCGCACATAATGGTCATAGAGAGTTTATAGATAAAATCATGACCCGCCCGCGCCGCATTGCTATTGTCAGCCGCGATTTCTATGCTAAAAATGATCTCAAAAACGGCGCTTATTGGTTTACTAAACTTGTCAATATTCAAGGTATGGTCCGTGGTTATTACACTGCTGGCAATATCTTTATTCAGAAAAAAGAAACTCTCCCCTATGGAGCCCGCTTATTATCTGAGGCCGCCTTCTTAGGCAATAAAGAAGCTATGCAGGTATTAATGCAGGTCAATAGCCCTAATAACATGAGTCGTCAGTACTCACATCAAAACTCAGCAAAATCCCCGCGATAGTGCACAAATTGCGTGCAAATTTTGCGTATCTTTAACATTAATTTAATCTTTGGGCAGTATAATTTCAAAATTGCACCTAACAATATTTTCAAGAAAAACCTAAAGGCAAAATTTAATGGCTTCAAGCAATTTCGTTCCTAAGGAACTTTCATGGCTTTCTTTTAATGGCAGAGTTTTACAAGAGGCCGCCGATCCGTCCGTACCTTTAATTGAGCGTGTACGCTTTTTAGGTATCTACTCTAATAATCAAGACGAATTCTTTAAAGTCCGTGTCGCTGAACTAAAGCGTCAGGTCATCATTAATAATGTTAATGGCAAGAATGAAGATGCTGTCAATCTTCTGCGTCAAGTTCAAAAAGAAGCTGCTAAGTATCAGATGACTTTAAATCAGCTCTTTATCTCCTTAAAGCAGGAGCTTGCTGATCACAAGATCTTCTTACGCGGTATTGAGGAAATCACTGAAGCGCAGAAAACTTGGGTTTTAAGATACTTCAAGCGCCACGTACTTAAGCATATCAATCCCGTCATCATCGATGAGGATACCGATCTAGTCGCTTTCTTAAAAGATCAGTACACCTATCTCTTTGTGAAGATGACCGGTAAGTTACAAAACAATTATTCTCTCATCGAGATCCCCTCAGATCAGATCCCGCGTTTTGTACGCATGCCGTCTGAGGACGATGCGGTCACCTTAATGTGGCTTGATGATGTGATCCGTTTAGGCTTAGACATCATCTTCAAGGGCTTATTTGAATACGACTCCATTGAGACTTATTCCATTAAGATGAATCGTGATGCCGAGTACGATCTTGCCGAAAATGTCGATAAGAGTGTGCTTGAAAACATGTCTGAGTCCTTAAAGCAGCGTCTTAACGCCATGCCGGTACGCTTCTCCTATGATGCGCAGATGCCAAAGAGCATTGTCGAGTTCATGGCCAAAGAGTTACGCATGAGCTCTATCGACTCCCTGATGCCGGGTAATCGCTATCACAACTTCAAGGATTTCTTATCCTTCCCGAGCATTGGCGATGACAGCATGGAAAATCCGTCCTTATCTGAAGTCTTCAGCTCACAATTTGAAAATGCTCAGACTCCTTTTGAGGCTATTGCTAAGCGTGACGTCTTCTTGTACTACCCGTACTATAGCTTCGATTATTTCACCGAATTTTTACGTCAGGCCTCCTACGATCCGTCTGTAACTTCCATCAAGATTAATATCTATCGTGTCGCCTCTCACAGCCGCGTCATCAATTCCCTGATCGATGCTGCTAATAATGGTAAGAGCGTCACTGTAGTGGTAGAACTCAAAGCGCGCTTTGATGAGGCTAATAATATTAAGTGGGCCTCACGTTTAACTGAAAACGGTGTGAAGGTACTCTTTGGTTTACCGACCTTAAAGATCCATTCTAAACTGTGCTTAATTACCCGTAAGGAAAACGGCAAAACTGTCCGTTATGCCCACATCGGTACTGGTAACTTCAATGAAAAGACCGCTAAGATCTACACCGACTTTGCGCTCTTTACGGTAAACCCGGATATTACCTCTGAAGTTGAGAGCGTCTTTGAGTTCATCGAGTACCCGTATACTCGTCCTAAGTTTAAGCGTTTATTAGTCTCCCCGCTCAACGCACGCCCGCGTATCTATGAGATGATCGAGCGTGAGATTGCTAACGCTAAAGCCGGTAAATTTGCCTCTATCCATCTTAAGGTCAATAACCTTGTCGATTCAGGCTTAGTCAATAAATTATATGAGGCCTCTCGGGCAGGCGTTAAGATCCGTGCCGTCATCCGCGGTATGTGTACCTTAAAGCCGGGTATTGAGGGCTTATCTGAGAATATCTACATCACCTCTATTGTCGACAGATTCTTAGAGCACCCGCGTGTTATGGTCTTCCACAATGACGGTAATGAAGAACTCTTCATCTCTTCTGCTGACTGGATGACCCGTAACCTCGATTATCGTATTGAGGTCGGAGCTCAGATCTTAGATCCAAAGGTGGCCGAACGCATCAAGAAGATCTTAGAGATTCAGGAAAGTGATAATCGTAAATCACGTATCATCGACGCTGAACAAAAGAACGTCTATGTTAAATATGAACCCGGTTCTCCTAAGATCCGTGCTCAAATCGACATTCACGATTACTTAGAAGAGTACGAAAAAAATATTTAAAATCTGATATTTCATTAAGCCCGGCCGCAACGCCGGGCTTTTTTTCGCCTAAAACCCTTAAAATTGAGCAGATCTCTTAAGCCTTTTTTTAGATGAAAATTTGTATCACTTTTTAAGTCTACCATACCAGATTATATATTTTCCTTTATATTTCATATAGTTATTTTTAAATCAAACGTTATGGCAAAAATATTTAAGAGATCTGACGTATTTAGTGACTTAGTTCACAACATAGATTATAAAAATGTCTAAAATATACAGACATGAGGTGAACAACCTCGCCAGATTTAATTTTGTTAATCTTGTTAATACAAAAGGGTGCTTATTATGGCCGATGCCAAAATTATTGTAACTGACTGCGATCATGCCAATATGAACGAAGAGCAAGCTGTTTTCGAGAAAAACGGTATTGCTTGGGAACTCTGCCAGAGCCACGATGAGGATGAGCTCATCAAGAACTTACAGGGCGTTGTTTCCTGCTGCAACCAGTATGCAAGATTCACTGAGAAAGTCTTCGCCGCTTGCCCGGATTTAAAGGGCATCGTCCGTTATGGCGTTGGTGTTGACAATATCGATTTAGAAGCTGCTAGCCGTCACGGCGTTCAGGTCTGCAACGTTCCTGATTATGGTACCTTCGAGGTTGCTGATCACGCTTTAGCTTTAATGATGGGTTTAACCCGCGGTATCGTTAAGGCTGCTAACCAAGTTAAGAATGGCGGTTGGGATTATGCTGAGATGGCTCCGTTAATGCGCTTATCCTGCATGACCGTTGGTGTTGTTGGTTTAGGCCGTATCGGTATCGCCTTTGCCCAGCGCGTTCACGCCTTAGGTTGCAAGGTCATCGGCTTTGACGTTTACACCAAGCACGTTGAAGAGAACCCTGAGTTAAGCTTCATCAAGACCATGTCTTTAGATGAGGTCTTAAAGAACGCTGATTTAGTGTCCTTACACTGCGGTCTCAACAAAGACAACTTCGAGATGATGAATGCTAAGACCTTCTCTGAGATGAAGAAGGGTGCCTTATTAGTTAACGTAGCTCGTGGTGGCTTAGTTAACGAGGCTGACTTAGCTGAGGCCTTAAAGAGCGGCCAGTTAGGAGGTGCCGGTATCGACGTTACCCAGAAGGAGCCTTTACCTTTAGACAATCCTTTACACCAGGCTGACGTTCCTAACTTAATTTTAACCCCGCACATGGCATGGTACTCTGTTCAGGCTGCTTCTGACTTAAAGACCAAGTGTGCCGAGGAAGCTGTTCGCATCGCTTTAGGCCAGCCGGCTCGTTGCCCTGTTAACAAGCTCTAATCAGTTTTGTCAATTTAGTTAAGTTCAGATTATCTAAATTTGTTTTTTCTGCTGTTTTACCGCCAAACCGCAAGGATTGGCGGTTTTTTCGTCCCTATACCTTGTCCCCCATCCGCATCTCCCCGGTAAGCCTTGTTTTTACTAAGCTTAACCCTCGCCTCTTATTTACGCACTTCCCCCTTTTAAGCTTTTATGCCTAGGGCAAAGCTCACGCTAAAAACTCATGGATAAACTAAGATCTTCTCTTTGAATTCTTGTCTTTACAAGCTCACTTTAGACACTAAGAGTTCAAAGCATGGAGCTCACGCTTATCTGACAACTTTAAGACATCAAGCATCAGATCGCACAAAACACATGGGTAGATTTAGAGAAAATATTTAAATGCTTATAGGAAACGGTACCAACATTTAGTCTGTTAATTTTTTAGCTAGAAAAAAGCTTAGATTTTTGTGAGAAATTAATTTCATAAAAAAAGCTTCCAGCAAATGACAGAAGCTTTAATCGTATGGTGGAGATATTGTGACTTTAAGTAAATAAGCTTTTTTTAAAGCTATTCCTCGTCAAATTCAACATTTTCTATATCATCGATGGCGGCACGATTGTGGACTATGTGTAAGAGCATAGCATCGGAGGCCCGCATCGGATCGTGATTGGCGATAGCATTGATGATATTTTCATGATCATCAATAGTCTCAGTCTTTAAGATAGCACCGGTAACCTTAATAAATAAGGAAATGGCATTAAAGATGATAGGCTCAATCTTTGGCATGACGATATTGCGACTCATATAACCGATCTGTGAGTGGAAGGCTGCGTCTGCATCAGTATGCGGCAAGCCCGCTTGAATTAAGCGATTGACCTCATCTGACAGCTCACGCAATTTCTCAATTCCCTCAGGGGTGGCATAGAGAGCGGCCATAGCACAGATAGGCGGCTCAATAATACGACGGAACTCTAAGAGATCAGATACTAATTTGCGCTTATCTTTAACAAAGGTAAAACCTAAGGGATCGTCAGGAATACCTAACTTTTCACTGACATAGATGCCCGAGCCATGACGCACGGTTAGAATATTGCGGGAGGCAAGCATACGTACAGCCTCACGTAAGGTGGAACGGCCGACGCTCAGGGTTTCACACAAAACCTTTTCATTATCGAGTTTAGCGCCCTTTTCCAGGCCCTTATCGATAATGCGTTTAATAATCAGATCTGCTGTCTGATCGGCAAGTGATCTTACAGTGTTATTAGGTTCCGGTGTTGCCATAATTATGCCCACAGATTTTTATGATTGAAATTAGTTTTGTCTAACAATATAGACAGATTTATAGCCATTATAAATATAAAGTGATCTATGGAAAAGTGATCTGACGACATTATTTAGTAAAAAAATTATGTTACGGTTCACATTTTTATGCCTAAAACGCATTTTTTTAAGTAATTTCCGTAAGTTACCCTAAGTTATTTAAAATAAATAAATTTTGTGATCTTGATCAATTTATTTTTATATGATCTGATAACTTTAGTTATGTACATCACAAAATCATATTTTATAAGATGCTTTTTCTAGCTTATTAACTACAATCATATCTAGCATCTTCCAATGCTTAAATTAAAAAAAACAAACTCTTGGAGAAATACATGAAAGCTAAATTATTAGGAACTGCCGTTGCTGTAGCCATTGCTTGTGCATCTATGTCTGCAAGTGCTGCTGACGTAACTTTACGTTTTGCTAACGTTACCAACCAGCCGTCCATCGACGCAGGTCAGGTCTTTGTTGACGTAGCCGCTAAAGAATCCAATGGCCGCTTAGAGATTAAGCACTTCCCTAACAATATGTTAGGTGATGACCGTACCGTTACTGAGTCTATGCTCATGGGTGATATCGCCTTAGTCCAGACTCAGCCTTCTGTTTTAGCCTCCATGGTTCCGGATCTCTATGTTTGGGACGCTCCGTTCTTATTTGACAAGATCGAAGACGCTTGGAAGTGCTTAGATGGTCCTTTAGGCCACGCTGTTAACGATCAGGTTGAGAGCAAGGGCTTGAAGTACTTAGCAGCCTTAGAGAACGGCTATCGTCACTACACCAACTCCAAGGTTGCTGTACGTGTTCCGGCCGACGTTAAGGGCCAGAAGCTCCGCGTAATGGAGACCGACTTACAGATCGCTATGTGGAAGAACTGGGGTGCTAACCCTACTCCTATGGCCTTCACCGAGGTTATCTCCGCTCTGCAACAGGGCACCATCGATGCTCAGGAAAACCCGCTCTCCATCATTGACTCTAACAAGTTATATGAGGTTCAGCACTACATTTCCTTAACCGGTCACTTATTCTCTCCGCACTGCTTATACATCAACAAGGAAATCTACGACGGTTTAGATCCTGAGTTACGTACTGCTTTAGACAAGGCTGTTGCTGCCTATCAGACCGCTCAGCGTGCTCGTGCTGTTGAACTCAATGCTTTATCTGTTGGCAAGTTCGAGAAGGCCGGCTGTGAGGTTATCGAGATCACTGACGAAGAGCGTGCTCAGTGGCGTCAGATGGCTATCGATGGCAAGGTCTATGACATGGTTCGTTCTAAGATGGAACACCCTGAGTACTTAGACAAGATCTTAAACAAAGAGTACTAATCCTCATTCATAACACACTCCATCATCAAGGCGGCTATACGGCCGCCTTTATAAATCAAAGGGCAAAATTTCTATGAAATCAATCCTTACTTTTCTTGACGAAAAGTTGGAGATGTCATTCTGTATCGTCCTCATGTCAATTCTGACTGTGGTTTTAGGTATACAGGTCTTCTTCCGCTACGTCATGGGCGCATCTCTCTCCTGGTCTGAGGAGTTAGCCCGTTACATGTTCGTGTGGCTCGTCTATTTAGGCATTCCTTACGGCTGTAAAGTTATGCGTCACATTAAAATCGATGCTGGCTTATTTGTATTCCCTAAAGCCATGCGTAGATATGTAGTGATTTTAGGTGACTTCATTTTCTTATGCTTCGCTATCGCCATCGTCTATTATGCCTGGGGCTTAGAGCTGAAGCAGATTAAGTTTGGTCAGTTATCCCCGGCCATGCAGATCCCGATGTGGATCCCTTACGGTGCTCCGTTAGTAGGCTTCTTCTTAACTGCCATCCGTCAGATTCAAACTATCATTTTCCGCATTAAGCACTTACACGATCCGGAAAAAGATCCTAATGACATCGATCTGGAAGAGCTGAGCTAGGAGTTAATCTTAAAATGGTAGCAATTATTCTTTTCGCTTTATTGGCAATTCTTTTGATTGTCAACGTACCAGTAGGTATCGCCTTAGGTATCTCTACCATGGGCGCTTTGATCTACAGTGGTACCTTATCCTTAGCCTCAATTCCGCAGGCTTTAGTAACTA
>OGWZ01000509.1_pt1 | contig 43544 bp, 40 predicted proteins | sample 1576141 | NCBI WGS metagenome assembly OGWZ01 (sample SAMEA3541512, study PRJEB24748) | human gut metagenome | biome: human gut; feature: human-associated habitat; material: faeces | place: China | collected 2012
AATACGAAACGAATTCATAGCCATTGCAACTATATGTCGCCAAACGAATTCGAACAAGTGTATGAAAGAACGAACACTGAGGCTGAGCTTCTGGCAGGTTAAAATGGGGAGAAATTTCTCATTTTAACTTGTACTAAATCTTGACATAGGACCAAGATTATTATTTACAGACTTTTCTTCATAGTCTCACTGGAAGAATGCGATGAATTGTGTCATGGCAACTGGATTGAAATAGAATCTCTCCAGCGTCAGGTAGCTTTCCTGAAAAAGCTTCTGGAAGAAAACCGCATTGTATTACCAGACGATTACTATGACCTATGATTTATTCAGTTGTATTTATAATTAACAGGCAGTTGCCTGATAATTAGCATAAAATAGCATTGGCTCAGTCTCCGTGAGGGTGGCTCCGTGGGACTGGCTCAGTTTGACCGTGCAAGTGGTTCACTTGGAACGGAATATACATCCTCCTTAAAATGATGTATTCACCATCCCTGAGATGGCTACTATCATTATAAGGATTAGATTACACAGACTGGTAGCAATTCGGCTGTTCAGAAACGGAATGCGACCGTTTTGCTCCGCAAATCCGGCCGTTTAGCTTCGCAATATGCATTATGTGTTTTTATGAATCCATTATAAGACAGTGTGGCTCAATCGTACCGGAATGATGGCTCACTATAAAACGGAAGTGTGGCTCAATCACCCCAAGATTATTCAAACAACTGGCTTAATGGCATTGCCTCTTGTTCCATCATATATCCATTTATTCACTACTCCGTTTTTTGGAAAATAAATTACGTTTCTCAACCATAATCATTGGTTCACCATAATAATCAATTCTAACTATATCACTTTCTTTAATTCTTATTTCTTCATCATATCCATTTACATATCTGTTTACAATTATCCATTCTCCATGCTTCCTTATACTTCCAGCCTCGGCAAATTGAGCACTTTCACTCCCCTTTACATAAATATCCGCATATCTATTGTCCAAAATGAAAGCCACATCACAATAATTGAGCAAACAGATTATCCAAACAATTAACAATATAATAAATATCACCTCTACTATCCAAGAGTATTTTCCAGAAAAGTCTGTCAACATAGAAATTGCAAATATTAAGTAAAGTGTAATTGCAAGTTTCTTCTTTAGCTTACCATCCTGCCAAAACTCAATTTTACCATTTTGACTTTTGCAATTTTTAAAAGTGATTATAGCATTAATTCCTAAATGCCAAATTCCACAAATAATATATGAAAAAATCATACCTTTCCAGTAACAAAACATTTTTCTAGCCACAAGTGTAATCAACAAATTTATCGCCATCATTTTATAAGTTTTTAATATAATATCTGGAAAAGTTGGTATTTTTCTGCATTTCAGCATCCAATACCCCAATTCTTTATTCTTTTCTTTAAGGTCACGCTCGTTTTTTACCCATCCAAGTAGAACTATAACTATAGGTATTACCACATAATACATTATCTCACTGTCAAATATCTTTAATAAACTTTCTTTCATCTCTCTAAATTTCTCTTTTCATATACTTATTTGTAAAACCTAAACAAGTAAATCATAGGTAAAAACTTAATCACAAAACATTCAAAAGCCCTATTTTACTACGTTTCAGCCATTTTATTATAGACTGCCGTGGCAGATGAAAAGTATTTTTTCATTCTATATAAAACTCTCCAAGCGCTTGAGTTCACTGTATTTTCGGTCCTTACAATAATTCTGAAATATTTCTGTGATAGTGTTTTGTTCACATTTTCAGTATAATTTGGAATAACTTAATTTTATTATGTCAAGCATCCCTCTATAGATATGTAATGGCATCACCCTTGATGTGATGGGATCAAAATCCCCTTTTTCTCCCAAGACAAAATGGAATATGTTTATATATTATTCTTGTCGGATACACAATAAGCAAAATAGTAATCATAGATAAACTTAAAGAAAACAGTACATTTCTCCGTAAATATCCTGTATCTATACAAAACATCTTCGATATTATGCCTATCAACGCACGATACAATGGTCCATGCATCACCAAAATTCCTAATGTTATAGTCCCTAATTTGCTCATAATGCCAGCTATATACCGAGTATGTACTTCCAAATCAGCAGCTATAATAATCGTTGCAACACTTCCGATAACACCTAAAATATAATAAAATATTCCCATCGAATATCCGCGTAGACATGCGATAGTCAGGAAAGAAAACAGCAATAACCACATCACGGTTTTGTACTTCAATTTTCTAAAATCAATCCTTTTTATAAGTACTCCAAAAGCAAAAAATACAACATAACGTAATGCGCGATTTATTCCCCATACCAATTCTACATTCATTAACTTAATACCTAAGACTGAACATACTATGATAGCAACTACAATTCCCGGCTTCGGCAAATACCTTTCCAATACTCCATATAGGACTTTAACTATAAAAAGCACAGGCAAAAACCATAAAACATAATTAAAAGGCAGCCAATAGTAACTGCCCACAAATATTCCACAAAAAGCTTTATCCACAGCTAACTTTGCAGCTTCTGATCTAAATTTATTTTCAAAACCAGCCCAATAAATAAAGGATAAAATACTCCATACAAAATACGGAATCATTATAGAATAGAAATTTCTCACAACATATCCTTTTAAAGTTTCTCCAAGCTTAAACGTCATACCTGAAACGACAAAAAATAATGGCATATAAAATGTATATATTATTTCGTTAATGTGAAAACTCGTATTAAAACATATATGTGTATAAACTACTAAAAAGATCCCTAATCCCTTTGCAATATCGTAATATCCAATGCGCTCTTTCATTTTATTTTAAGAAACCCTTTCCATAGACACCCTTGGAAATCAATTCTTTAAAATTCTCATAAACCGACTGCCTGTCCTCTGCATAAGTCACACCAAACCATTTATCCTGTGTCGGCAATACCTCAACTGTATGAGTTCCTGTTTTCAGTAAATCTCCAATCAGAACAGGAAGAAGATATTCTGCTTTCATTGGATTATCCAAAACATCTGTCTCAAAGAATTTTACAAAACCATCCTTCAAGACCTGTAAAAATGCAGGTTTTGAAGTTTCATCTTCTGTCGGAAATCCCCACATATTCATAGAAACATAGGAATCCGGATTCAATACCTTTCCATCCGCCTCCGCGCTATTTCCGGTTTTCACAATATTATGCGTCTCAACGATTTCCGATAATGTCATCATCTGCGCATTTACCTGACAAATTCCTCTGGTAACTCCACCATTGTCCGATAAAGTATTTTTTAGAATAAAACCAGCCATTGCTAATTCATTATGTGTATGTGAATGTATCAGCCAGTCATGCAATTTTACAAACGCTTCTTTTCCATAATAATCATCTGCATTAATCACAGCAAAAGCAGAATCAATCAAAGGCTCCGCTGCCAGCACTGCCTGTCCGGTTCCCCATGGTTTCGTCCGTCCAACCGGCATCTCTCCCGGAATATTGTTGATATCCTGAAAACAATACTTTACATCAACACCCTTAGAGGCACAAATTTTTTCAATTCTGTCTCCAATTATTTCTTTAAAATCTTCTTCAATATCCTTCCGGATAATAAAAATAATCTCATTAAATCCCGCTTCGATTGCATCATAGACCGAATAATCCATAATCACATGTCCATAATCATCCACCAGAGTCAACTGCTTAATCCCTTCTCCGAATCTTGACCCGATTCCTGCAGCCATAATCACTAATGCTGTTTTCTTCATAAAAATTACCCCAATTCTTTCTCACACAAATCCAGTGCTGATGCAATAACAGCATCCATATCATAATACTTGTACTCACCCAGACGTCCGCCAAAAATCACGTTCTTCTCGTCTTCTGCAAGTTTCTTATATTCCTGATACAGCTTGCCATTCTTCTCATCATTGACCGGATAATATGGCTCATCCCCTACTTTCCATTCGGAACTGTACTCCCGGCTGATGACAGTCTTAGGAATGTCATTTCCTTCATCATCCTTACCAAACTCAAACCACTTGTGCTCAATAATTCTGGTCCACGGGGTTTCACGATCCGTATAGTTGACCGCAGCATTTCCCTGAAAATTCGGAGTATCCAGCACTTCGGTATCAAAACGTACTGAACGGTACTCCAGTGCACCAAGTTTATAATCAAAATATGCATCAATAGCACCTGTATATACCACTTTCTCTGCCAGCTTATCCAGTTCATCCTTATTTTCGAGATAATCTGTATTCAGGCGAACTTCAATCCCGTCAAGCATATTTGCAACCATCTTTGTATATCCGCCAACCGGAATTCCCTGATACAGCGCATTAAAATAATTGTTATCAAATGTCAGCCGAACCGGAAGCCGCTTGATGATAAAAGAAGGAAGATCTTTGCAATCGCGTCCCCACTGTTTCTCGGTATATCCCTTAATCAGTTTTTCATAGATATCTTTGCCAACCAGAGAAATTGCCTGTTCCTCCAGATTCTGTGGCTCTGTGATACCGGCTTCTTTCCGCTGCTCCTCAATCTTTGCAGCTGCTTCCTGTGGCGTAATCACATTCCACATCTTGTTAAACGTATACATGTTAAATGGCAGAGAGTACAGTTCTCCCTTGTAATTTGCCACCGGCGAATTTGTAAAACGGTTGAACTCCGCAAACTTTGTCACATACTCCCATACTTCTTTGTTGTTTGTATGGAAAATATGTGCCCCATACTTATGTACATGAATTTTCTCTATGTCCTCCGTATACACATTTCCCGCAATATTCGGTCGCTTGTCAATGACAAGAACCTTCTTTCCTGCATCTGTTGCCTGTCTTGCAAAGACAGATCCAAATAAACCAGCTCCAACAATTAAATAGTCGTACACTTTCCTTAGTTCCTTTCCAAATATTTTTTATCGCTCTCCAATGCAATCCTTTTTTCACTCATTAACCCATCCCTGCTTTATCACATAAGACCTTCTTCATGAATCACCTGCACCATCTTATCCACATACTTCGCGCACAACTCATCACTCTGTGCCTCAACCATCACCCGGATCACCGACTCCGTACCGCTCTCACGTAGAAGGATTCTTCCATCCTCGCCCAAATCAGTGCTGATCCGCTCCTTCTCCGCCTGCACACGCGCATTGCCGGTAACCGCAGCCTTGTCTTCAACCCTCACATTCTTCAAAAGCTGCGGGTACATCTGCCTCCCCCGGCACAGCGTGCCGAGGCTCTGCTTCTTCTCCAGGATCACCTCCATCAGCATCAATACCGTAAGGATTCCATCTCCGGTCGTCGCATGCTTACTGAAAATGATATGCCCGGACTGCTCTCCGCCGAGCACATATCCGTTGGCAACCATCGCCTCATTGACATACTTATCGCCAACCGTGGTCACACATACCTCGATGCCCTCGCGCTTCATTGCTTTGAACAATCCCATGTTGGACATGATCGTGGCAACCACCGTATTATTCTGCAGACGGCCACATTCCTTCAGATACTTCCCACAGACATACAGGATATAATCCCCGTGCACTTCCATACCGTTCTCATCCACGGCAATACACCGATCCGCATCCCATATTGATGTTGGTACCGTCCGGCTCATTGCCAACCACATATATTTTGGTACCAAGCGCATCAAACACACTCTTTGCAATATTAAACGTACTTCCGTTGGAACAATCCAGCCCCACGCGCATCCCATCGTAAGATCTGGTAGCCAGATAAATCACGGACTACATATGCCACACTTGGCGTAGTGGTAACATGCAGCAAAAATGCATCTGCTCCGGATACCATAATATCGGCAAACAGTACCCCATTTAAAAAGTTTATATTTTTTTAATGGGGTCAGACCCCTTTTATTTTATATTTCAATAAACACATAAGAAAAAGGCTCCCAAATTTTTTAATTTTCATCTTCTGATTTAAATGCCCATAATTTGTTAATAACAAAATTCAACGGAACACTTACTATCAAATTAATCAAAGGTGCTATAAATTTGGAAATTCCAATTTTATCAATCCAAATAAAAGACAAAATATTATTAAGAATAATTCCAGTAAATCCATATGCCATATAAGTCTTCAAAAGAGCTTTTCCCAAATTTCTTTTCTTTCCACTCTCAACAGTAAATACAAATCGATTATTCCAGTAAAACGACCATAAAACACTTAGTACAAACGAAACTATATTTCCCGCGATATAATCCCATGAAACATTTGCAGACTTTAAAGCCAATAATACCAAAATATTCAGTACATAACCAATTACCGTATTTGAAACTCCCACTATTCCAAATTTAACAAACTGTACCCATGCATTCACATTTTTCTCATTGGGTGTAATTCGAATAATTTTTAAACATCCACGAACAATTACTGTTAATATATTATTTATTTTATTTTCCATTTTCAATTTTCCAAAAACTCTTTGATCTGTTTTTCCATACAGCCAACAACATCATTACCTTTCAGGTAACACTTTGACCACTCAACAATTTTTTTCATCGTTGTTTCTACATTCCATCTTGGTTTCCAACCAAATGTAGACTTTATCTTTGAGCAATCCAGTTTTAAAAAGTTAGCCTCATGCGGTCCTCCATCATATTGATTGATCCACTTAATTTCCATACCAGTCTGATTGTTCCATTCACGGCAAAATAAATCTACAAGATTTCCTGTTGTCCAGCAATCACTATCATCAGGGCCAACATTATAATTTCCTGCCAGACTTTTATCCTCATATTGAGCCTGTGCAATCGTCAAATATGCAATTACCGGTTCCAATACATGCTGATATGGTCTTGTCGAAAACGGATTACGAACTATAATATCTTTCTTATCTTGTACGGCCCTGATACAATCCGGAATTATTCTATCTGCCGCAAAATCTCCACCGCCAATTACATTTCCAGCTCTGCATGTAGTAATTGCAACATCTCTATCTGCAAAAAACGAATTCAAATAACTGCTTGTCACTAATTCTGAACAAGATTTTGAATTGGAATATGGATCAAATCCATTTAATTCTTCATTTTCCCGATATCCCCACTCCCATTCCTTATTCAAATACACTTTATCCGTTGTCACATTCACAAATGATTTTACAGAAGAGGTGGTTCGAACACATTCCAGTATATTAACAGTTCCCATCACATTTGTTTCATATGTATAAACCGGATTTTTGTATGACTCACGTACAATCGGTTGAGCAGCCATATGAATTACAATTTCTGGTTGCACCTCATCAAAAACTTTTTTTAAATGATCTAAATCCCTAATATCACCAACTATTGAGTTAATCTTATTTTTTAATTCCACCATCTCAAATAAACTAGGATTTGTCGGAGCATCCAAAGCATATCCTGTCACATCTGCGCCTGACATTTCTAAAACTTTACACATCCAAGAACCTTTAAACCCAGTATGACCTGTAATTAATACTTTTTTATCACTGAAAAAATCTATTCTATTCTTCATTTTCTCCAAAATTTATCCTTTCTTCTTCAATTACTAATGGTCTATTCATTATCCTTGCATTCATGCTAAGAATATACTCTCCCATTAATCCAAGAAAAATTAAAATAATAGATCCAATAATCAACATTCCCAATAACATTGGTGCCAATCCAGCATTAAATCGATTCCAATATAATAATTTTAAAATCAAATATATAATCGCTATTATTATACTAACAAAAGCCGTGCCAAATCCTAAAAACGTTGCGATTCGTAATCCTACTTTTGTATATGATGTAAAGGACAACATTGCCGCATCATATAACGAAGCCCAATTATTATGTGTTCTTCCTGCTGCTCTCTTTTTTTGTTCATATGGAATATCTTTACGTTTAAAACCAAGTTCAGCAACAATCCCTCTGAGGAATGGCGTAGGATCTTTTAAATTACGCAAAACTTTAATAAAATCTTTGTCATATAACCCAAATCCCGTAAAATGCTCTATTTGCTCGACATCTGAAAATTTCTTAATTGCTTTATAATATAGTGAACGCAAAAAATACATAACCTTATTTTCTTGACTAGAAGTTTTCTGACCAATTACAATTTTATATCCTTTTTCCCATTCTTCAACAAATTTAGGAATCATTTCAATCGGATCTTGAAAATCTGCACATACAAGAATTGTACAATCTCCTGTTGACTGAAGTAATCCATAGTATGGTGAATTAAATTGTCCAAAATTTTTTGCATTAAAAATTGCCTTTATTTTTTTATTCTTTCCACATATACCTCTTAATAATTCCTGTGTATTATCTGTCGAACAATTATCAATGAAAATTATTTCATAATCATATTTACTCAATTTTAAATTAAGTTCTTGTTCAATTGCTTCACTAATAGGAACTACATTTTTCTCCTCATTATAACAAGGAATTACTATACTTATTTTTTTCATTTGTTCTTTGTATGATAACTAGGAAGTTAATTATCACACGTTTCCTTTCTACTTTTAATATCGTGGTTTAATACAATTCAGATACTATGGACTTTTGATTTTTTCCTGTAGCTTGACTACTCGACTGGAGTGTATTGCCGCTACCTTTATCTGAATTGTTTATCAGCTGAATGTTGCCGGAGCGTTTTTCACTCAGAGTACTTATTTCTATCAAGTCTACGATGATAATCGATGGTGGACATCATGGTATTATGATGCCAAGAGGGCTGAAGGCCGGTCTCACTACAATGCACTTTGGCACTATGCCGGCAAACTTGTCAGAGTCATCTGGAAGATGCTCACTGACGAAGTAGAATTTAACCTCGAATAAGAGGTCTGTATACCAATATCGATAGATTTTGAAAAAGCACCTTAGGGGAGCTCTATTAAAGTTACCCTTTTTTACCACCGATATGAAACAGAAATTTTTTGCTAATTTATGGTTGACTTTTCATAGCTGGTCTCTTCCATCTAATTACATATTTTCATAAATGTCTTTTATGCCAGTGGTAAATGAAATCATTGGTTTCCAATTAAGCGTTTTCTGTATTTTTTCAGAATTTGGCATTAAATTCACAGGTCCAGCCGAGCCATATGGTACAGAACCAAATTTCAATTCACTTTTACTTTCTGTAATTATTTTCATTTCTCTTACAAACTGATTTAATGGTTTATAATCTCCGGATGCAACAATATATATGCCACTATCGCATTGTGTTTGTGCAAATAATTTCATTGCTTTCGCAGCATCCACGACGTGAAGATAATCCCATAATTGTGTCCCTTCTGTCATTTCTATACTTTCATCATTTTTCATTTTTCTTAATGATGACATGATTAACGTTCCACTATAATCGTATCTACCATAAATACTAAAAATTCTGGTCCAAATGAATTTTATACCGCTTTTATATGCCATCTTATTTAACGTTTCATAAGCATGTAATTTTTCTCTACCATATTCCGTGTCTGGATGACACGGATAATCTTCATCTACCAATCCATTTGTAACCCCATACTCGGCTTGAGAACCTGAACCTAAGAAAAAATTACACTTCAGCTTTTCCGCCAATTTCATAGCATTCACTGCTCCAGCATAATTTTTTTTCTGAATTTTCACATCATCTCTATATGGCCTACGTGCACCTTCCCATGCAAGATGATAAAAAAAATCAGCTTTAGGAATTTCATTAACAAATCTAGCATAATCATTCATATCTGCTTCTATAATATGTATTTTATTATCTTTTATTATTCTTCCTATATTACTACTGTTTGGACGAACTATTGCATAAATTTCACAATTACTTTTTATCCATTCCTTTATTAAATGGACTCCAATAAAACTTGTCGCTCCAGTTATTACAATTTTCTTCATATTATCACCCATTAATCAGTCCTAACATAGTATTTTTTAATCCATCTGTATCAAGTCCAAATAGTGAATAGAGGTAGTTTGCATGTGCCATAGGCACAAATTTATCTTTTATTCCCACTATTTTTAATTTTGTACTAATCCCACTTTCCGCAATTATCTGCGCAACTATACTTCCCAATCCACCATATATATTATGATCCTGAGCTACCACAACCCTTCCTGTTTTTGCTGCTTCTATAATTGCATTTTGATCAATCGGTTTTATAGAATACATATCGACAACTCGAATGCTCTTTTGTGTCTGTAACTTTATCTCTTTTGCAGCTTTCAATGCATATTGAACAATTACTCCACTACAAATGAAAGTTCCCTCCTCGCCTTCAACGACTTCAATAGAACCTCCTGATTTAACTTCTAAATTTTCTGGATAAATATTCTCTGTGGGCTCTACACTGCTTCGAATATACATAGGGCTTTCAATACTAATGGAATAATCCAATAATTTTTTTGTCAAATTAGCATCACTCACTTCAAATACTTCAATGCCTGGGATCGACGTCATAATTCCACAATCTTCAATTGCCCAATGCGTTGCTCCTGATATTCCTCCCGATACACCAGCATAAACTCCTATCATCTTTACATTTCGATTTCCATAAGCAATATCTGTACGACACTGTTCGCATGCTCTCATAGTTAAAAAAGGAGCCATGGAAAAAACATACGGTTTAAAACCCTCACAAGCAAGTCCAGCGGCAAAAGAAACCATATTCTGTTCTGCAATTCCTGTATTAAATGCTCGATTTGGAAATTCATCTACAAATTGTCGATTTCTACAAGTTCCTGAAAGATCTGCATTTACCACAACAACTTTATCATCTGCCCTTCCCAGAGCAGTCATATACTCCCCTATCACATTGCGAAGAAAACTTTTATCACCTGTCACTGGTTCCACCTGCTTTCGTATTGTTTTTTTATTTTTTCAATACAATCTTTTAATTGTTCATCTGAAATTTTTCCTGCATGCCATCTTACTTGATTTTCCATAAACTCAACACCTTTTCCTTTAATTGTATGTGCAATTATAACTGTTGGTCTATCAGAATCTGATGCTGGAAGATTATCAAAGCACCCTTTGATTTGTGAAATATTATTTCCATCAATCTCGACTACATTCCATCCAAAAGTTCGATATTTTTCTGCAATATTACCAAGTGCTGTTATATCATTAAGTGTTCCATCAGCCTCAAGTCCATTAAAATCGATAATGGCAATAAGATTTCCTAATTTATAATGTACCGCATTAAGTGCTGCTTCCCAAATTGAGCCTTCTGATTGTTCTCCATCTCCCATAATAGTATATACACGAGATGTAAAATTTTCTTTTATCCTAAGCCCCGCAGCAATTCCACATGCAATAGGCATACCATGCCCTAAACTTCCTGTGGATACTTCAACGTAAGGATTTACCAAATTACAAGAATGCATTGAAAATCTTCCTTGATCCGTCGCGTATTCATTTATTACATCTTCTGCTTCAAAACAGCCAATTGCAGCTTGGTTGAAACTAGTTACAGCAGAAGCATGACCTTTTGATAAGACAAATCTATCCCTTGATTCATCCTTTAAATTATTCGGATCAAATTTCATCTGATATTGCCACAATACCGTCATAACATCTGTAATGGATAAATCTCCCCCTATATGAATTACTTCCTTATTACATAATTTTAATAAATTAATTCTAATTTCCAATGCAGCTTTTTCAAGATCTCTCACTGTCTGTATCATAATAATCTCCAATTCACCATTACAATTTAACTGCTTCCTTTATTATCTCTGCCATGTAATCAATCATTGCATCCGTCATTCCCGGATATACACCAACCCAAAAAGTATTATTCATAATAAATTCCGTCACGGAAAGATCTCCAGAAACTCTATATGCATCCGTATCCCGAATCTGATCAAAGCATGGGTGTTTGATAATGTTTCCGCTAAACAGTAATCTTGTCTGAACATTATGTTCCTCAATATATCTGGTTACCTTATTTCTTTCAATTCCAGTTTCAGGTCTTACAGAAATTAAAAAACCAAACCATGATGGTCTACTATTTTCTGCTGGCTCCGGTAAAATAATCTTATCCTGAATGCACTCCAATGCCTTATGTAAACGCTCCCAGTTGTGACGTCTTCTTTCAATAAAAGAAGGAAACTTCTTTAACTGCTCCACACCAACTGCCGCCTGTAAATCTGTAACTTTCAGATTATATCCGAAATGACTATATACATACTTATGATCATACCCCTGAGGAAGTTGTCCATACTGTCCATCATATCGATGTCCACAAAAATTGTCATGTCCTGATGGACAAATGCAATCTCTTCCCCAATCTCTATAAGATAAAATCAGTCTATGTAATTGCGGATCATTCGTATATACACATCCACCTTCTCCCATCGTCATATGATGCGGTGGATAAAATGAACTTGTGCCAATATCGCCCCATGTTCCAGAAAATTTTGTTTCTCCGCTAATTGTATACTGTGTTCCCAATGCATCACAGTTATCTTCAATCAGCCATAAATTATTCTTATCGCAAAAAGCTTTTACTGTTGCAATATCAAAAGGATTACCTAATGTATGTGCAATCATTACCGCTTTTGTTTTTTCACTCAATGCAGCATCTAATTTTGTGACATCAATGTTATATTGCGGCACAGTAACATCAACAAATACTGGAACCGCACCATATTGAAGTATTGGTGTAATTGTTGTTGGAAATCCACATGCAACCGTGATTACCTCATCGCCTCGTTTAATTTGTCTATCTCCTAATTCTGGAGCTGTAAGCACAGAAAATGCAATCAAATTTGCTGAAGATCCGCTATTAACCAAATGTGCAAACTTTACACCAATCCATTCTGCAAATTTTTTTTCAAATTCATCAGAAAATCTTCCTGTTGTCAGCCAAAAATCAAGCATTGCATCTGTAAGACTTTGCATCTCTTTTTCATCATACACTCTTGAAGCATAACTTACTCGATCTCCTGGTTTAAAATTCTCCTTAGATTCCTTTGGTTCTTTAAACTCATGATAAAACTCAGCCACCAAAGATTTTATTTCTTCGCGCGCTTCATTCTCATTATTCCATTTTGCCATTTCATTAATCCTCCCATTTCTTCCATGGTGCTTTATGGTTTACCAATAACTTTTCGAGCATTTCCTTTTCTCTCATATTGTCCATACATTGCCAAAAGCCCTTATGAATATAACTCATAAGTTCGCCTTTTGCAGCAAGTTGTTCAAGTGGCTCTTTCTCAAATACTGTCATATCCCCATCTATATAATCAAAAATTTCAGGTTGAAGAACCATATAGCCTGCATTAATCGGGACTCCGTCACTTACCTGTTTCTCTCTAAAAGACTTAACAGCATTATCACCACCAATATCTAATACGCCTTTTGACTGATCTTGAAGCACTGCCGTAAGAGTTGCAATCTTTCCATGTTTTTTATGAAAATCAATAAGTTTATTAATATCAACATCACAAACACCATCTCCATATGTCATAAGAAATGGCTCATTACCTACATACTTTTGAATACGCTTAATACGTCCTCCCGTCATTGTATTAAGTCCTGTATCAACAATAGTAACCTTCCATGGTTCTATATGTGATTCATGTACTGTCATTTCATTCTTACCATTTCGATAATCAAAAGTTACATCACTACTTCTAAGAAAATAATCTGCAAACCATTGCTTTATAAACTGTTGTTTATATCCCGCACAAATAATAAATTCACTATGGCCATAATAGGCATACTCTTTCATAATATGCCAAAGGATTGGTTGATCTCCTATATCTATCATTGGTTTTGGCCTATATTGAGATTCTTCACTAATCCTTGATCCAAATCCCCCTGCAAGTAGTACTACTTTCATATTTTTGTCTCCTCATTAAATTTCATGACTGTTAATAAATTTTTTACTCAATACAACATCATATATAAAACATTATTCTCAAATACAAGTTGTTCCTGAAGATCTATAATGTTCCAATCTTCTTTCTCAAATAATCTCTGATAACTCTCCTCATCCATATACCCCACTTCAAAATCTCTGTTCATAACAAACTTAAACAAACCATTTAGACACCATGGAACTTTTAATGCACGCTTATTTGTATCGTATATCTGAGTTGATATATCCGGATCGTTCCAAACAGGATATTCATCATCCCTAACTAATATTTTTTCCACTGTGATTCCTGTTTTTTCTTCATATTCTAAAATCTCATTTTCTATTTGCTTACAAATCAAATAATCCATCCTATTTGTAGAAAATAAATCAATTGCAATCCTATTGATTGAATTTACATTTAAAAATAGCAATATAGACATAACTATAAGAACTAGTAACTCAATGTTTCTTATTTTCTTCTCATTTGCCACCACAATAATTATCGCCATAATAGCAAAAAAAGAAAAATATGGAGTTACAGTTCTTTGTGACATCCAAAGAATACCTGTAAATAAGAATGGCAAAAACGTACTTGCATAAAATATTATTGGATAGATCCAAAAAATATATATTTTTTTATAAAAAATATATATAAATAAAAAAAGCAAAATCAGCAAACAGATTAACAATGAATAATGTGGCAACAAATTATAACAATTAATTAGGAAAAATTTCTGTCCTTTTAAAATATCTTTAATATTTCTAATTACTACATCAAAACTAAGCACCACTTGTCGATCATTTTGTCCAGCAGCCCCTATCTTGGTCAAGAACTTATTACTTAATATATTTAGTACGCTAATAGCCCCTGCTGTTATAATACAATAAAAAGAGTTACTTATTAACTTTTTAAAATCTTTATTGTATTTCAAAAAAATATTTCCCAATACCCAATTAATAAATATTCCTAAAACACCTTGATAAAACCCTAACGCTATAAAGAGAAATAAACTAGCTCTTACATATTTTCCTTGCAAATATTTTTCTATACTAATAACTACAAACAATAATGCTCCTGAAAACATAATGTATGACTCTACAAATTGAAACCATTCTGCAAAAAATATGTTCAAAAACGCTACCACACAACAAATATAAATTATTATTTTTACAAAATTGTCTTTTATGTCATTGTAAGTAATAGTTATAGTATACATTTTCACAATGGATATCGCAAAAGTCAATAGCATAACCACGCAAAAAAATGATTGCCATTTAACCACATTGATACCCATTAAAGAAACCAATTCAACAGCCAATACCACAAACGGTCTTCCTAACCCTAGCATAAATTTCACATCAACCTTGTTTGAATTATACCAAACATAGGAATCAAGTGAATAATGTGGATGTATGTATTGAAGAAAACATATGCAAATCATTAAAAATGAGATAATCCAAACTATATATTTTTTTATATTTATTTCTGTTTTGTTATTATTCATGTTATCGCTCCTTCAACTAATTTTTTTAATTATAGATATCAAAAGCATACTATTTATCATGTAATTTTCTAGAAATTTTTCTCCAAATGCGTACAAACCAAATTCTTTCTAAGGTATCTATTCTTTTCTCCAAGTTGTTCTCCATCTGAATTATATGATCCAAAAATTCTCTGTGTTGATCTAGCTCTTTTCGATGGCCCTCTGAATCCCAAAGTCTCTCCCCTAACAATTTTTTATGTTCATCCAATTCTTTTCGATGGACGCTAATATCCCACTTCCGGTTTCCCAGTTCACTTTCAATATATGGTAATTTTTTTTCCATTTTATTAGCTTCACTCTCCGCATTCTGAATTTTGCGAATCAAAATATCATATTTTGTCAATTGATATTTTTTTGGAATTTTCAATGCGTTACAAAGCCACTGTTGTGAACGAATCTTCTCTTTTTCAATTATATTATTCACACTTACATAGTCTATGTCTTGATGAAATATTTCTAAAATATTGTCTAACTTTTCCTGTTCTGTAATCAGTCTATCCATCAGTCCCAATCTGCTTAATAAATCTATAAATCGTACACTTCCACGTTCTTTATTACAAATTGCAACAAACGGTTTTTGAAATATAATGGCAAAACACATTCCATGAAACGAATCAGTAATCACAACTTTACTGTTGATAATATTATTAAGCCATTCTTCACAACATACACCGCGTTGAAAATCCACGGTATCTATTTTCGTCTGTATTTCTCGAAATGCATCCGTTAATAAATGACACTTCATTCCAAGTTGATCCTGCATTTCTTCCAGTATTTTAATTTTGTAATCATCAATATCTAAAATATATCCTCCAATATACTCTTCATTCGCAACTGGTTTTACTTTTTCAGACAATGTAATATAATTTTTCTTATCACATAAAAATACCGGATCTAACACCCATTCAGCATCCACATGAAATGAATCCTTGCAAATTAAAACGCCACTCTTTTCACGTACAGAAATATGATCAAATTCTTTTAAATAAAATGATACTTCTTGTGTTTCCATATCATTTCCTGTCCAATATTCTCGTCCAAAAGATGACGCATATGCAATTTTCTTTTTATCATTATATATATAATCTAAAAAGGCAACCTTTCCAAAATCATTATACAAATTTCTGTGCCATATCTGATCCGATCCAACAATAAATGTCCCACATTTTTCATTCAATTCATACATTGATACTTTGTCTGGATACAATGGATGAACTGAGTCTTCAGAATATGGTGATTCTCTGAACAATACAGGTGATTCATTTGGTGCCCATACCGCATTTTTAGGTCTTTCAACCATTAAAGGATCATATCCCAGATCACAGATTACCTTATATAAAGCATAATATGTTAACTCCGATCCATAGTTTTTTTCACTCCAGTTTCCCCAAATTGCGACATCATATTTCTCATTTAATGCATAATCAACAGCTTCATGAAAAGTTCTGTTCTTTATTAAATTATAAAAACGATTTCTACCTAAATGCGGTTTTGTAGTTGCTCCCCGGTTATATTGCATCCAATCAATTGGCACCTTTCTACATAAAGACAATACTTCTTTTGTTTTTTCAAAGAAGCAAGCACCATTCGCATTATTTACGACAACACAACTAGTTCCCTTAGCATCATCTAACTCTGAACAAAATTCTCCAATATGCCAAAAATCCGCAATAGATAAATCCCCTTGTCTTGGATTGCCAGCAAATTTACATTTTTCACAGGTTTCTCTCAGAAAGAGCTTGGAATGATACCCCCTTTGAAAATCATCATTATACTCTCTCTTTTCCTCAATTTTTCCACTTTTATAGGTAACTTCATGAATATCGCAAAACCATCCATATTTTTTTATTCTAAATTCAATTTTTTCAATATTTTTAATATTGTAATTTTCATTCAAATATTTTTCAAATAAAGGATATGCCGGTGTGTAATTACAATAAATATCCACAAGAAGTAATTTTTTATATGTTTGTCCCAGATATGCTTTAATTCCAGCCACCTGACATGGAGTTCCGACAAACATCACTTCTTTGTCTCGTTTTAACAACTCCTCAACTCTGCGATAAACAAATCCAACATTGCTTTGCATATATTTACTTCTTCTTAATTTATATAATTCTTTCTTATTGGAAATAATAATATGCTCTGCTTTAAAATTGCTGCCATATGCAACAGCACATACATATCCACCTCTGTCTAACATTTCTTCTGCAAGAACAGTAAAAACTCCTCCGGAACTGCTCTGCATACGAACTTCATCATTAGCCCAAACAGCATAGCATTCATCCACCACCTGATTTTCATTGCTGTGTTCTGTTAATACCGGGCAAACCGTTTCACATAAATGGCAGGATACGCACTTCTCCTCATTGATCTGAGCAACCATGGAACCATCGTTTTCATAATTATAAATATATTCAATTGCATCATTGGCACACTTATTTACACATGCACCACATCCTGTACACAATAAATCCTTTGCCTCTAATTTTCTATACATAAATATCGCCCCTTGCGTGTTGTCAATTCGCCCACTCATCTAATTTTCTTTTTGAGACTGACCATTCATGCCCTTCCGAAATTGCAGCGACTTTACAGTATTTGCAAAATCTGGTTGCAGATGCTAAGAAATCATAAATTTCTTTCTTTGAGCCTACCTCATAAATATCAATACTATCATCTTTTGTAACTGCATAGTTAAGTCCAAAATATTTATTTAATAATTTCACATGTGGAATCCTTGAACATGTATACATCTGTCCCTCTTGTACACGAATGCATTGATTGGCTTCCCAGCAATTGAAGAAATTTAATCTTTCATTTTGAGCATTAATTGACTTTTCAGACATACTTTTTAAATCCATTGGGAAAATATCTGCATTGTCTTAGTATTTTCACCTGTATCATCCATATAAATATGTTTTACACCCTTTTCTTCTGCCAACTTTGCAATTTGTTCAAAATCCAAATTAATTGGATATTTGGTTTGCTCCAAAACCACTTTATTTTCCCTGCAACAATTCCAAAAAGAATCTGGTTGATTTAACAGCAAAAGACCATTAGTGACAATACGAATATTAACCTTTCCAAAATATTTTCTTATTATTTGAGGAAACTTTTCAACCTCTTTATGTAGCAACGGTTCTCCTCCCGATATCGTTATTACATCAATTTCATCTTCGTCAAAAATTTCAGACAATCTTTCAACATCTTTTTCAAACGAAGATGTTGTCATAACATATCCATTATCGCAAACAAGCGGAGAATATACCAAACATCCCGCACAATTTAAATTACATTCTTCAATAATATCAAAACATAATTTAATCGTTTTTCTGGGCGTTGTTCTAATCAAACCATCTCTAAATCGAATAACCTCCAAATTATTCCAAGATAACGCACCTAAAATTTCATTTTTATCCTTTTCTTGTTTGTCCATTATCTTTGTCACAACATCATCATGCCGTTGTATTCTATATAAAATATCATTATGCCACTTTTGTCTCAACCGCCTTAAAAAATTCATTTTTCCTCCGATATCTTATCTATTAATCATCTTAAAATATACACCGATTGCCCACTGACGAATCTTTGTATTTTTTGGGAAGAAATGTCTCGCGATCCTACGTAAACCTTCTACAAATTGATGATTGTTTCCCTGCACAATTGCAGAAACTCCATGATGATTTTTACTTACAATATATTCTTGCATTCTTTCCAAAAGTATTTCATAGTACTTGGTTCTTCTTGCAACCTTCCAAAATTCTGACGCAAAATCCTCTTCTGGATTCATCCAAGGTTTCATAAATCCTGCGTAATGAATAATATATGGATTCTTTCTTGCTTCTTCATAAGCATCTAGAATATAATACGGAGCATGTCTTATCACTTCGTGCCATCGAAAATGATCACAATCAAAAATCATATTCCAAGCCATGTCAAGATAAGTAACTCTTCCCTTACATACAACATTTAAAATATCCTGATCAGAGAAACGATAAATTCCCGTATCTGACATTTCCAGAAGTTTTTTAACTGTAACAACTTTATTCATCTCTGCCACATTGAAAACGAGAACCCCTGCTTGAAAATAAGTAAATACATCATTGATTCCAAGCGTTTCTTTACAATATTCTCTCATATCAGATGTCTTGATATTACATTGTCCTGCAAAATCAGCATCTAATGTCGCTGCAATCAAGTTTTCTCCCATATCTACACGATATAACTCTGCCACATCATGACAAATAATCATGTCGCAATCAAGATATACAACTTTTTTATAATCTTTAAGTATATCTAAAATCAAAAATCTGTAAAAAGTTTCTGTTGTAATGTGTTGTTTTGCCTGCAATACATATCCGGCAACTTTTTTACTTACATTCACAAATGTAAATTTCACATTATCTCGTGTGAGATTCTTTTGAAACACTTTCTGACTTTCTGCATTAATATCCGTATGAAATATGTATATTTCATAGTTTGTATTCTCACTTGTATGCTCCACAATAGACTGCGCACATGTATAAAGAATCGGAACATATTTTTGATTCGCGGCCAAGACCACTGGAACAACCTGTTTTGCTGTATCAATCTTAATTTCCGGTTCTGCCTCTGCGTTATGAATCAATGCAATCTGCAATTCTCCAAGGCGATATTTCTTTTGTTTCTGTAAGTATAGATAATAAATACCTGTAATTCTCTCTCCCAAATGCCCGGTCGTACGATACCCTTCTCGGGAATACTCACTCATATCTGCACGCTTTTCAAATTCGTCCAGCAAATCAAACAAAATCGCAGAATATGTGTGGAATACTTCTTTTTTCATAATAAACATATTACATGGGAAAAAAACTTTTCCTTGGAAATATTCTTCCGCACTCTCTGATAAATATGGATACTTTTCTTTAATGATTTCCAATAATATATCGACATCTTCAATATGAAGTTCTGACGCATTTTTATAGTGCTCATAAACACTTGATGCACCTAAAGAATTTATTGAAATTCCCTTAGCAATTAAGAAATCATAATTATTAATATAATTCTCCATATCTCTTTCATTAAAATGTAATTCCTTGATTGCCTTATCATCAAGATAATCGTATTCTATTGTTCCCCAAACAGTTTCCGGAATTTCTTCACGATTAAACGAAAAAAATCGTCTATAATGACAAAACCCGTAATAGTCCGCATCCATATTTTTCCATGCCCAATATTGTGTTGTCAGTTCGCAATAAGACTTGTTTTTTGATGATATATTTTCTCCTTCATTATCTCTTAACACCTTACTTGGTACAGGTTTATTCTGAAAATCACTTCCCGCTATTACATTATACAATAACGCATTGTCTACCCGCATCGTATTTCTGTTTGGCGTATGTGTTACAAAAATCTTAATATCACTCATTTTCTATAATTAACTCCCTTTTTACAATTCTTTTCTCAGTAATCGACGTACTATACGTCTTCTCATGGTTCCTGCCGGTATCAGCTGATTGACCTTCCTCATATCCACCTTAATTATCGGTCCTTTTTTGCCCAATTGAAACTCACGGACATTCTGGTGGAAAATCACATATGGAACCTCCGCACACTTTACCGTTCCCTGCTGTTTTAACCAGGTATAGTACACCCCAAACAAACGCTCCGCAATATACCCCGTCACACGCTTTTCTTTATCACTATATCTGGAAAAATCTGTCTGGCTCTCAAATTTCTCCAAAACAGGAAACAGCCAGTTCATATATGCATAAAAGTATCCCCTTTTCATAATATACATATTGCAGAAATAAATATATTTCGATTGCATATATGCGTCACATGCCGCCGCCTGTTCCGGATGTATTTCTTTTAATATTGCAATTGCACGGTCCAGATCTCTGATACGGTGAAACTGTCCAAACTGTTCATATGCCGTCACATCCATATGCTCACTCAGCACTGTGATCACATCATATTGTTCAATCACATGCCGCATGTGCATCTCATCCAAATCATAAGGAGATAGATCTTTCTCCAGAGAATCCGCTTCCAAATACGGTGTCCATCGCTTCAGTTGTATTTTGCCATTTGTCACGGGGAAATATTGTTTGAAACTCATATATCTGCGATAATGAAAAAAGCCATAATAGTCTGCCTGCAGATTTTTCCACGCCCAATACTGTGCCGTAAGTTCACAGTAGGATCTGTTTTTCTTTGAAATGTTCTCGCCCTCATCATCATGAAGAATTCCTTCTATATGATGATCTGCCAATGCACTTCCTACCTGCACCTGAAAAATCAGTGGATTTTCCGGCCGGTAAAATTCTTTATGCGTTGCAACAAGGATTTTTATATCACTCATGCTTTGCCCCTTCATACATATTACATATCTCCTCAGTTTTTCCGATCGCCTGTATTTTCCCATGCTCCAGCCAGACAACCTTGTTGCACATTTCCCGGATTTGTTTTAAACTATGCGATACAAAAAATACCGTTGTTCCGCCTGTCATAAGATCCATCATTCTCGCACGACTCTTCTCCTGAAAATCAGCATCCCCGACAGACAGGATTTCATCAACAATCAAGATTTCCGGCTCCACAATACACGCAACGGAGAATGCCAGCCTTGCAAGCATTCCTGAGGAATACGTCCGGAGTGGTGCCTCTATAAAATTTCCAAGTTCGGAAAATGCAACGATTTCATCATATTTTTCATTCAGGAATTCTTCTGAATACCCGAGAATTGCACCATTCAGATATATATTTTCTCTGCCGGATAATTCCATATCAAATCCCGATCCCAGTTCCAGCATCGGCACAATGTTTCCATACGCTTCGATCGTTCCTTTTGTCGGTTTCATAATTCCGGAAATCACTTTTAATAATGTACTTTTTCCGGCTCCGTTATGTCCGATAATTCCAATGACATCACCCTTTTCGACATCAAAAGAAACATCTGTCAATGCCCAGAAATCCTCTGACTTCAAATCCCGTTTCAGCCAGCGTACACAAAACTCTTTTAATGAATTTGCACGGTTCTGTTCCATTTTAAATTTCAGTGATATATTTTTCACAGAAACGATCGGCATTTTCTGCAATTCCTCCTAAATATAAAAGATAAATTTATCCTGTGTTTTCTTAAAGATCAAGCTTCCGATTCCCAGCATAACGAGTGCGACCACTGTACACTGACAGAACACAACCGGTCGAGGTGTAATCCCTTCCAGAATGATGGTTCGAAAAGCATTGACAAAATAGTACATCGGATTATTGAGTACCAGTCCCTGTACCTGCTTTGGAACAATCGAAATCGGATAAAACAGTGGTGTCAGATACATCCAGAGCATGCTCAGCACTCCCCATAAGAATTGCATATCCCGGAAAAACGTCATGGCAGCTGCCAGAATCATACCGAATCCCATGGTAAAAATCATGACGCAAATCAAAATATATGGAAGCATTAAAAAAGCCCATGTGATCTTTTCACCTGTAATAAGCGCTGCAATGATCAGCGGAATCAATGACATCAGTAAGTTGATTCCCGAAGAAAAAACTCTTGTTACCGGATATATATACTTCGGCAAATATACCTTTGTAATCAGCGGTGCATTTCCCACAATAGATGTCAGTGACTGTCCCACACCTTCATTAAAGAAGTTAAAAATAACCGTACCACTCAACAGGTATACCGGATAATTTTCAATATCGGATTTAAACAACTGCGAAAATACAACATACTGTACGATCATCATAAGAAGCGGATTCAGAAAGCTCCAAAACACGCCAAGTACCGAACGTTTATAACGCACTTTAAAATCTCTCTTCACAAGCTGCTTAATTAAGAATTTATATTTTTTGAGGACAAACAACATGTTAAACAGTACTGTTGTCTTCCCCCTTTTGTCGCGGCTGCACTCAATTCCATACAAGACAGCCACTAATACAACTGCAAGTAATACCAGTTTCCAGTAATTTGGACCTGTCCAGACATAATTCCGCCCATTGACCGCAATACACATTGTTCCCGGAACAACATTTCCATTCACAGTAAACTGTGCATCTCTCGCAACATCCGGGTTTTCCAGTTTGTTTTCTACATTATATAATATGGTTGGAGCATCCCCTGCTTCCCCATCGGATGTACAGGAAATCTTAATCTGATCTCCACGATCAACTTTCACACCATCTGCAATGTTTAAATAAACATACTGATTTACTTCAAATTCATCCGCTGAGAATGTTTTTTTTGCAAGTATCTGTCCCTTAGACAAATTTTCACACTGAATCTCAACTCCGTGATTGATGCTTTTTCCATAATCTGAAACCATTACACCTATGGAATCCAGTAAATCCATTTGGGACGTATAAATCTGTTCTACCGTTGCTCCCTGCGTAAGTTCTCCTACATCATTTGTCGCATTGAATTCCGCAACATTGCCATCGGAATCTCTTTCATATAACGATCTTCCTGCCGAGAAATAAAAAATCCCCAGAAAAATCAATAATACACATTCTATAATCAGAAATATTTTTAAATAGTAAGATTTTTGTTTCATAATCAATTATTTTCCTATACAGATTTTATCTCAAATTCGCAAAATACCCCTACTATTCTACCATAATCCCCATAATTTGCAATATTTAGCGATATATATTCTCCATGATCTTGTCAATCTTCTGTAAACTATATTGTTTTATCCGTGCACGGTTATTTTTTCTCATCTGCCGGACTTCTTCCGTATTCTTCCATATCTGCAGGAGTTTTTCGATTGCCTGAATATATTCCTCCGGTTGATCTGCGCTTACCAGATAACCGTTCTCTCCATTTTTTACCAGATCAGTATTTCCCCGAATTCTGCTGCACACTACCGGAACCCCGCAAGCCATCGCTTCCATCAGCGCTACCGGAAGTCCCTCCTGTTTTGACGGGAACACAAACACGTCTGCTGCCTGACAGAGTTCTGCCACGTCTGTCCGAAATCCCAGCAGCTTCACATGATCTTCCAAATGATATTTTCGAATCAACTGCTGCAGTTCCTGCTTTTTTTCTCCCTGTCCGCAAATAAAATATCTCAGCTGTGGATGTCTCTGGACCAGCTGTTTCATTGCCTCAATGACAACAACATGGTTTTTACGATCACTGAGTTCTCCCACAGACAGCAAAAACACATCTTCCGGCTGCAATCCAAGTTCCTGCCGTTTCTGCTGGATTGTTTGTGTATCTCCCGCATGGAATCGCTCCAGGTTGATTCCGATTCCTGGCAGATAATAGGTTTTTCCAGCATGAAATTTCTTTTTTGCTCTGGCATAGTCCTCATGATTGATCGTTATCAACACATCCGTCCATCGGCTCAGCACCTTCTCCACCGGATAGTACACCAGCCAGTTCATAACCGGTGCCCCCTGATAGAAATGAAACCCATGTGCCGTATAGATCACTTTTGTCCTGGTCCGGTGTCCGGCAATCCTTGCGACCACACCACCGATCGGGCTGTGGCAGTGACAAAACGCATAGGTATTCTGTTTCATCAGTCCTTCCACCTGCCACAACGCTTTCATGTTCTGTCCCATATGCCTGATATTCCGCGCGAAATCAATCTGGTAGCAGCGCACATGCATGTCCTGCAGTTTTTGTTTCAGTTCCGCGACGCGCGCATCCGAGCAGGTATTTCCCTCGATAAAATTGCAGGCCACATCTACCTCATATCCCAGTTTCTGCAATAACACAATGTTTGGCATATTAAATTGGTCAATCATGGAGGCGACAGACGCCAGCATCAGAACTCGTTTCATCTTTTCCTTTCACCAAATACTCAACTAATTAATTCTTCTTTTATAGTATGGTAATATTGATGTATCTTCTTCCATCCCAATACATCAATTCCACCAACCACCAAAGTCAATATTCCACCAATGATAGTTATAAATATACCGCCCCAATCATTTGTCTCAATCACACTTCCCTTCATTGCAAACATAAACATCTCATACAGAAAGGCATGTTGATCCTTAAAGACAAAAATATCGAGCATTTCATACAAGACAAACCAAGAGGCAAGAATCATAAATGTAACCCATACAATTATCTTTACCATCGCCCAAAACAGATTCTTCCCCTTTTTATCATTTTCCAAGCTAACCACACGCTTCTCAAGGTCATTGTCCGTTTTCTCAGCTTTATCATCTACCGTCTCCACCTTGTCATCCCCGGTCACCGGAGCAACATTTTCTTCCGATTGCTCGACAACCACCGGACGGAATGGAATAATTTCTTTTTCCGGCTCGCATGTCATATGAAAGATATCCGGATACGTTTCTTTTGTATACTGCATAAAGTCATCCTTGGAAACACTGTAAAACGGTCTCCCCTCGTTTTCTACCCGTTCCGGTTCCAGGATTGCCTGACAATGATAGCATTGATACGAAGCAGCAAATCCATCACATACGAAGACATTCTGACTATGGCATTGTGGACAGCTATAGTGCAGTTCTTTTCGAACCAGATTTTTTGTACACAGAACCTGCAGCATACTTTTGGTATATGTAATTTCCAGATCCAGCCGTTCACTCAGGTCCTGCATCGTAAACTGTTTACATTGCCTTTGTGTCAACTGCGGCAGGATTTTCATACATTGCCGAACCGCTTCTCTTTCGTTCATACTCTTTATAAAGCCCCCATATCTGCTGGAATTCTTCTTCCGAATAATATTTTCCTTCCAAAATGTGCAGCGTCAGAAACTGATAATTATCAGCTTCATATTTCACTTGTAATACCCCTCGCGCTCTTGGAAAATTGACCGTCAGGGAAATAATTCTTTTCACGATATCCAAAGAATCCCTGATACACATAAACGTCTTGGCATCATAAATACAATCTACGCCATTTTCTCCTGTTAAGTTTGCCGACAGATTATCTCTGTCACTGAATCGAATTCTTGATACATATTTTTCTTCGCGCGGAAGAAGCGACTCCAATGCATGATCTTCCCGGTAATCATATAATGCGGTCTGTTGAATCAGGCGATATAGTTCTTCCTCTAAATTAATGATTCCATCCGGCATATATAATTTTCCATCTTTTTGTTCCACATGATGCAATGGAATATTTTGTAACATTGCATCGATAATGCTGCTAAGACTCTCTCTCTTATCATCAATCTCTTTTATATTTGGAAGCCGTTCAAAAAACTGGTTGAACAATTCTTTGCTCATGTCATACAATACATTCTGAGGATCAGCCGCTCTATTGTTGTCCAATTCCAGTTCTAATGTTTCTTCTACTATACTATAGATCTTATCAAGCTGAATCTGCGGACGGCTCTCCTGTATAATTCCATGCTGATTCCATACTTTAACAATCATGCAGCGCTGTTCCAGATCAATGGTTACCGGAAGATAGGAACACTCCTCCTCGATCGAACCAGCAGAATCTTTTAACATGCAGAACACAAAAATCAGATGCACCCTGATTAAATTTCCATTCCTTCTTTCTTCCTGTATCGCTGCAAGCTTCGTGGAGTCTTCCTTCTGTGGAATCGTCTCTATGATCTGGTTGTACGTCCAATCTGGGATCTGGAATTTGCGCATAAGTCTGCCCCACGAATCCCTGCTCTTTAATCGCAGACAGGTCGAAGCAGTTAATGAATACACGCGCATCAATCGATGATGACCATATAATAATTCTTGAAAGAAAAAATCATTCAGATCCTCAACAAAAATCAATCCATTTTGACAGAGCTGTTCTAGCAAAACCCGATGATCCGAAAAAGACAGCCTCTGCTCATTTGCAATTTTCTGTTCGGTAAGAAATCTATTCAGGCTTGTTGATGATATATTATCGATAAGTTCCTTAACTATATGCATTCTCTTGTCCTCTGTCTTCCGTAACCCCAAATCCAATAAATATTATTTTTATTATATCACGAACCTTTATCTTACTCAATGTAAAAAACCGGTCAGACTTATCATCCAACCGATTTTATCACTTCTACCGAAACTATGGCTCCATATTTTTTAATAATGCATTAATATTCTGCGTATATAAGTTTTCACATAATTTCAAAATTTCTATTCCAATCTGCTCATCGCTGATTGAAACTCCCCTCTCGGATCAGCAATTAATATCTCCAATTCATGAGACGTTCTCCAGCAATTTACAGCTTCTACAACGTCAAGCATGATCTCCAATGCCTCACGCAGCTCATCCACTGTCACAATAACAAAATTATCCCCCGGATATCTTGCATCATAATAATAGTCTTTGAGTAATGCCAGATCCTTCCTCTCTAATTGTAAGGAAGTATCCACCCTTTTAATCTCATCGTATAAGGCACGCAAATTATGGGATGTCATTAGTTTTTCAATTCCAGTACAAACCAGTTCTGCCACAGATTTCAACATTTTTTCTGCAATTTGCTGTGCCGAAGCTGCAGCCGGATTGCAGTATACAGGTGACACTGCATCCCTTAAATACCAGAATTCATTGCACGCAATAGAATAATAAGAATTTGCCTTTATCATATTTTCAACTCCTTATAATCTCTTCTTAACTGTTGTGTAAACTTTGAATTATCATGTTCGAAATACTGCGGTGTTACAAAAACCACATCCGCATGCAACATCTCGAGTTCTTCCCGCAAGGCTCCCATCATCCATCTTTCCGGTTTTTCCGGAACTATGATGCAAAAGTCGATATCACTGCTGGCCTTATAATCATTTCTCGCGTAGCTTCCAAAAATCCCAAAACTCTGATATTTGATACTCGAATTTTTAATAATATCTACGCACTTGTTCAACCGGTCTTTAAAATCATTTTCAACAACAGGTGACACGTACGGCATCCCTAAACCTCCACTCTTTCTATTAATCTGTCCTATCACAGTTTCTACAGATTCTACCATTTTTTATTCTTCATGATATCTTCTATCAATTATAAGTTATGCAATTACCCGGGACACAAATTGGCGATTTTTCCCATTCTGATGCTCAAATTGAAATTCGAATTCCAATGTAACTTCCGAACTGTTCACCATATTATTTTCCCCTTCAAAATATAGATAACCATCAAGAGAAACATCAGCTTCCAATATGCCTCTCACAATCGTACATGTATCATCCTCTTCCTGTTCTACCCGGACAACTTTGACATTTTCTATTTGATCCAATTCTGCATAGTCAACATATGTCTCAAACGCTTCATCCAATTCCTGACCTTCCATGTTCATAACAGAATCGTCAATTTCATTATACAAGTCATCCCAAAATTCGTTTTCAATGATTGTAGCGACCAGATTTCTATCATATTTCACGTATATCAGTCTCCCTGTGTCAAAAAATATTTAATTGCGTCCCAATAAGGTGGCAGTTCTTCTGAACATTCAAATTTTTTCAATTCCCGCTGTTTTTCTTCTCCATTCAACTGGAACACATTAAACGTCCATAAAGCGTTTTCTCTGGCACGACATAAACGTTTATCATTCAGGTTCAACTTTGTAATTGTATACTCAGCTGCCTCATCTGTCTTTTCCGCCGGCTGTATTGTTCCATCCTGCTGATATCGAAAATGACTTTCACAATCCTTCTCCAGCGGAGAAATCATCCGCTTTGCATCAAAATTATTTTCTTTTTTATGCCCACAGTGCCTGCGATTGTCTCCATTACAAGAAGCATGAAGATTATTATAGGTCAGAGATAAATCCTGATTTTGTGCCTGAGGTCGAAAATGTTCCACATGAAAACTATTCTTTTGTACTTCAGTCTCTGTATTTTTAATATAAGAACAACAATAGCAGCAAAGATGTCTCTGTTCTGCAAGCAATGCATTCTTTAATATTTGCAGTTCCTTTTCATGCCGGATATCCTCATACCCTGCTTCTCTTTTATGCTTATTCTTGAATTTTTTCTTCCACCGGCTTACTTCTTCTGGTTCACCTGTCTTTTGAATATAAATCATAAAAACTTTATCGCCCTTTTGCAATCAAGATTCTTGCACGCACAACTTTCGTATTCTCTTCCGATGTCATCCATGCAAGCTTATTTACAAGTTTTTCTGCCTCATCATATGCTTTTTCATTCAGATACACATTTATTTGCTCTAAGAGTTCCGTTGTCTTCCTGTTATATACTTCGGTATCCATGTAATCTTCCAGAATTGTATTGACATCCCAGCCGTTCATCGGCTCCATCGGTTCTGCCAAAACCAGATGCGTTTCTGCATCTTCATGCAAACGTATTACCTGTATATTTTCATCCACAGACTCCAGCACTTTCGGAGCATGTGTGGAAACAATAAACTGAATATTTGGAAAAGTATTCTGTAAAGCCGGAAAAATCTTCTCCTGCCACTTCGGATGCAGATGCAGATCAATTTCATCAATCAGCACAATGCCATCCCCTTCCAACGGATTCTCCCTCTTCGGATTTGCAATTGCCAGCCTCCGGCTCAGATCGCCTACCAGTGCGATTACACTTTTTTCTCCTTCTGACAATTGATAAAATGCCAATTCCAATTCTTTTTTGATGACAATAAGTTCCGCATCTTCTTCTGTTACTTTCACACGAATTTCCGAAAATCCATCTCCCAATGCGTTTAATATGGCTTTTTTTACTGCATGTAACTGTGGATCTTCTGCATTCGGCGTTTCCACTCGTATACTGTTTTCATATTCCTGTCTTCCCCGGAACCATTCAAAAAATAACCGGAAATTGATCACTCCTCCAAATGCAGAATCTCTCCACGCATCCAGCTTCCCTGCTGCTCCTGTATAACGCCTTCTCAATTTACGTGTTTTTTCATTATAGCGGTCAACTCCATAAAACACATAAACAGGAATATTTTCATTATTTAAAGTAAACTCTTTCTGTGGTGTTTCCGTGTCATCGTTTTCATACTCTTCTTCTGTTTCCAAATAATCTCCCAGATACTGTTTTCGAATATATTCCGAAACTCTCTTCAGTTCTGTGGAATTATGCAGATTTTTCCCCTGAATTCTTTTTCGGTAATAGTGAAAATTATTTCCCTGGTCTTCAAGAAACAACGTTATTTTTGCCTCTTCTTCTCCAACTTTTACATCTTTTTCTCCTAAAAGAGAGGCTGTTATCTGTTCATCCTGTGCTGCTTCCTGCATAATTCTGGAAAAGAGAAGATTGCAGACATCCAGTATTGACGATTTTCCCATTCCGTTTACTCCATAAAAAATGGCATCTTTTCCGTTTAATACTATTTCTGTATCTGAAAAACCTCTGAAATTGTGCACTTGCAGTTTGTCTATTCTCACGCTTTTCTATCTCCTAAACCTTCGAATGCATACCATTAAGCTATTTATCATCTTTTCAGTAGTATCATACTTTAATTCTTTTATTTATGCAAGATTTTCCCATTCCAGCTCTTATCCTTCCGTCCTTCTTACCGACTCTTTCCAGTCACACACACGATATTCTTCCTTATATTCACTCATCTGCATATCGTACACACTGTCACCAAACGCTTTGCCCGTCAGGATGCCAATTTTTCCCGGAATCTTTTTCATCAGCCGGATGATCCAGCCAGTCGCTGGAACCATCACAAGCCGGTGTCCTTTTACCATAGCGATCATCTGCACCAGATCCGAAGTATTGATATACTGCTCGTTCTGCGGAAAAAACACTCCGGTCTCTTCGTTGTCGATCATCCGTTTGACAAACTGTGCCAGATTTTCTATATAAAGCATGGAACGCTGATTATGTACAATCGGAAATAGTGGAAGCTTTCCTGCCAGTTTTGCAAGCTGTGGATAGTTTCCCTTTGATCCCTTTCCGTAAATCATCGGTGGGCGCAATACAACAACCTTAAAACGTTCATCTGCCAGTGCCTGTATTTTCTGATCTGCCTGCCATTTGCTGTCTCCATAGAAATTCAATGGTTGGGGAATTGTATTTTTTGTAATTTTCTTTTCTCTACATCCGCTGTATACAATCATGGAAGACATAAAGAGAAACTGCTGCACACCTTCCTTTTTGGCTTTTTCGGCTGTCTCTACTGCCAGATCTGTATTCACGCGGTAATACTGCTTCTTTTCTTCTTCCGTCACCTGTCCCACATCTGCATGTGCGATTCCCGCCACATGATAGACCACATCATATGCTGAAAAATCGTGCGTCCGCCATGTTGGGGTTCTCATATCCAGCGTGTCAACCTGGTAGTACTCCGGCCATTGTCTCAGCCATGCCTCCACGGAAGTTCCCACATAACTGCCGCTTCCGGTGATCAGAATCTTTTTTTTTCTCCTGCCATTTTCACTTTCTTCTGTGTCGTTTGCAATGGTTTTCTTTTTCCTGCTGCTCTGTGCTGTTTGTTCCGGTTCCAATGCCAGTTGCACTTTGCGTTTTTTATTTACATAAATGGTTGCTGCAAGCTCTGTTACTGTTGCCAGGCCAAACAACACTCCCGGAATGTTTCCTTTTTTCTTTTCCCTGTCCTCTCCCTTATGTAAAATATGGTGAATTACAGCCAAAAATACTGCCAGTGCGGTTGCTGCCACTGCTCCGCCTAATACAATTTCTCTCTTCAGTTTCTGTGGATCGACCAGTCCGCTTTTGTGCGCTTCTGTCTCTTCTTCCACTTTGTTCAGTTCACCGGTTCCGCCTTCAACCACGCCATCGTGCATGAGCACGGAGCCAATTGTGCCAAGAAAACATTTCAGATCCATCCATGGTCCCAGATGTTTGACATATTCGCCATCCAGTCTTGCTTTGTCCGGAATCTCCAGTTCATCTCTGCCATTGATCTGTGCCCACCCGGTCAGCCCCGGTGTCACATCATTGGCACCATATTTCTCACGCTCTGCTACCAGATCATCCTGATTCCACAGTGCCGGCCGCGGTCCTACGATACTCATTTCTCCTTTGAAGATATTAAAAATCTGCGGCAGTTCATCCAGACTGGTTTTGCGCAGGAATTTTCCCACCTTTGTGATGTACTGCTCCGGATTCTCCAGCATATGTGTCGGCACATCCTTCGGTGTGTCAATCCGCATGGTACGGAATTTGTAAATCTGGAAGAAACTCCGGTGGATGCCGACACGCTTCTGCTTAAATAATATCGGTCCCGGTGTATCCAGTTTGATCGCAATACATAAAAAAAGAAGGAGTGGTGATAAGATCACAATCGCCATCCCACTTAATATGATATCAATTCCTCTTTTGATGTAATGGTATCCTTTCATGGCTGACTTGCTCCTTCCTGATTTCCCATATTTTCATAAATTTACATATGTTATATCATACTCTATTTTAGTGCATATTGCAATGACTGTGATTATTACTTCCATTACTCCATTTTTCTTATTTAAATGGCAATTTATTGTTTAATCTCACCGTTTTCCCATCAAAACATCAGCTTTCGACATCCACGTTTTGTATTTCCCCAAAGTTTATCCCATACTCCTTCCCACCCATACTGATACAAGAAACACCACTGTTCTATCCATGTAATTGTTACATATTGTACAATTTTTTCAAATTTTGCCTTATCCAACAAAATCTCCCCCATTTCATGTACCATATACTCCTAAACAAAACTTCATATACAAAGGAGACCACCCATGAATAATTTACAGACACACATCAACAACTATCTGGAACACTGCCGTCACCAAAAACGCCTGGATTCCAAGACTCTGAAAGCATATCGCATCGACCTTCAACAATTTTATGCCATTTTTTCATGCAGGGATGTTTCTGATATTACACCGGATCTGTTGGAAAATTATATTGGCAGTCTGCACCAGAAGTACAAACCCAAAACCGTAAAAAGAAAGATTGCCTCGGTCAAAGCTCTTTTTCACTACCTGGAATATAAAGAAATCATCGCCCGGAATCCTTTCAACAAGGTGCAGATCAAATTCCGCGAACCTGTGATTTTGCCGAAAACCATTCCATTGCACACGATCGAAATTTTCTTATCTACGATCTATGAGCAGCGCACCATCGCCAAAACGGATTATCAGAGAAAAAACGCTTTGCGGGATGCCGCTGTCATAGAACTTTTATTTGCAACCGGAATACGGATTTCCGAATTATGCGCTCTGCGTATCTGTGACATCGATTTGTACGATGGATCAGTCCTGATCTACGGAAAAGGTTCCAAAGAACGAATTGTTCAGATCGGAAACCACGAGGTCATACAGATTCTGTCGGAATACCGCAATGAATTTCTCCCCCAGATGAAAACCTGCCAGCATTTCTTTGCGACGCTAAACGGAACGGCATTATCCGATCAGTCGGTACGGCGGATGATCAACAAATATGCTTCTCTTGCTGCAATTGAACAGCATATTACACCGCATATGTTCCGGCATACATTTGCCACCAGCCTTTTAGAAGCGGATGTCGATATCCGCTATATACAGGAAATGCTTGGTCACAGTTCCATTCATATCACAGAAATCTATACGCATGTTGCCATGTCAAAGCAGCGTGCCATCCTCACTACCAGACATCCCCGCAATACGTTTCATCTGTAAAAAGCAAAACAGCAATTCACGTGCCATGCACGGAATTGCTGTCATTGATAGCCGTTCTATTTTTACTTATTTATTCTCCCCTGCCAGTTCCGGATGATACGTCGGCACGATTTTTTTGACACACTCCCGGATGTCTTCCGGTTCTGTCACAACGTACTCTTTTAATTCTTCCAACTGCTGCATGAATTTTTCTTCATCCAGCTCAATCGGTTTACCGATATGAATCAGATTGTTTGCAGTATCCTGCATCCCTTCTTCATCCATCAGCATCTCTTCATAAAGTTTTTCTCCCGGGCGAAGTCCTGTGAAAATGATATGGATATCCTCATCCGGCTTGTGACCGGAAAGAAGAATCAGGTTCTTTGCCAGATCCAGAATCTTGACCGGCTCTCCCATATCCAGAACAAAAATTTCTCCACCTTTGGCATAGGTGCCCGCCTGCAGCACCAGAGATACCGCTTCCGGAATTGTCATAAAATACCGCACGATATCCGGATGGGTAACCGTGACCGGACCTCCACGCTCAATCTGTTTTTTGAACAGCGGAATCACACTTCCGTTACTGCCAAGCACATTTCCAAAACGCACGGCTACGAAATCTGTCTTCGATCTGCGGTTATAGGTCTGAATGATCATCTCACAGATGCGCTTGCTGGCACCCATGATATTGGTTGGGTTGACTGCCTTATCCGTGGAAATCATCACAAATTTCTTCACCCCGTACCGATCTGCCGCCTGCACAATCTTCCACGTGCCAAGCACGTTATTCTTAATTGCCTCGTTCGGACTCTCTTCCATGAGAGGCACATGTTTATGTGCCGCTGCATGATAGATAATCTCCGGCTTGTAATGTTCAAAAATCCAGTTCATACGATTCGTATTCCGTACGGATGCAATCAGCACAACAAGATCCAGCTCCGGAAACCGGACTTTCAGTTCGTTTTGCACATCATAGGTCGTATTCTCGTAAATATCCACAATAATCAGCTGTTTTGGCTTGTGTGCGGCAATCTGCCGGCACAATTCGCTTCCGATAGAGCCGCCGCCCCCTGTAACCATTATGATTTTCCCAGAAACATAATCCATGATGGACTGCAGATCAACCGTCACCGGATCCCGCCCAAGAAGATCATTGACATCTACATCTTTTAATTTGCTGACGCTGACATCGCCGTTTACAAGCTGGTAAATGCCAGGCAGACGCTTTAATGTGCATCTGGTTTCTTTGCAAATATCAAGAATCCCCTTGATCTGTTTCTGTGTGGCCGATGGCATGGCAATGATGATCTCATGCACATGCAGTTCTTCGACTTTTTCCAGAATATCGCTCCGATCTCCTACGACTTTCGCTCCATGAATATAATTGCCGATCTTGTTCCGGTCATCATCAATCACACCAACAACCTTCTTTTTCACATAGCGGCTGTTGTTGATTTCTTTGATGATCTGGTTTCCTGCATCCCCTGCTCCGATCACAAGTACATTCCGTCTGTACACACCGGCTCTGCGCATATTGCGAAGCACACGCAGTCCGCGGTAGGAATATCTGCATCCCATGACCAATACAAACAGAAACAATCCATACAGAATGTAAAAGCTTCTTGGCACCGGGTACATATCCCCCCAGTTCCGAAGCAATATCAGCACTGTCACAACAACGGTATCCAGAATACATGCTGAAACCACATACATCATTTCCAGTGCTCCCGCATAACTCCAGAGACTGGAATACAGCCGGAGCAGCCAGAAAATGACCAGCGTAACAATTATCATAAAAGGAAGCGCTCTCCACACTTCATCCATATATTGAAACGGTACGCTTTTGATATTCAGATCAAACCGAATCAATAACGCAACTATGCTTGCAGCAAACACTGCAAGCACGTCATAGCACATCAGAAAAATCCGTCTGATCAGTAATTGTTTATCTTGAATGATTTTTTTCATAATTTCAATCTGTTATTTTTGATTCTTTCTCTGTTTTCTCGATTGTTTTTTCGATGATTTCTTCCTGACTGAGGATTCTGTCACTCCTGCTCCTTGAGTATTCTGTACCATCTGCGCGGTATCTGCTTTTTCACTCTCTGCTGCTTTTGGAATACTCTGTTTTACGGCAGTATCACTTTCTGCAGAAACCGCTGTTTCTTTAACAAAAAGATTTTCTTTCTTTACGAGCATACGGTTCACTGCAAGTCCCAGACCAAGCATACCCCAGAATACCGGAGCGGTACATACATTGGAATCGTTTGCGATACCTGCAATCATGTACACCAGCACTGCCGCAAATAATCCAAATCCAACCCAGCTGATACTTTCGTGCAGATCCACTCTGCGGTAAATGCGTACCGACTGTACCAGATACCAGAACAGAAATACCAGAAGTGCCAGGGTACCGATCAGTCCGGTTTCTACCCACTGCTGCAGATACCAGCTATGGGCTTTTACATCATAGCTGTTTGCTCCATAAACATAGTTCTGACTGATATAATCTTCCTGTGGCACTTCAAACATATAGGTATTTGCCCCACTCCCCATAAAAGCATGCTTTCCAAGAAGCGGAATCGTTTTATTCCAGATATGTCCTCGATTGCTCATTGCATCATCCAAAAACAATGTTGAAACTTTTGGATTTTCAAACTTTACCGGTTTTCCTGCAGGATTGAGATATTCATATCCGTCCGTATCATTTTTTGAGAAATCCCATTCGACACCATCTATGATCATCTTTATTCCTGCTGTATTATCGGTAAACATGATCGGCTGAATCTGTACATTTGCAAACCGTTCATCATTGAGGGCCAAAATATGATTTTCCTGATCTACCTCTGTTGTCTGAATCTCCTGACCATCTGCATCTTTGCAGACCACGGTGATTACACCGTCGCTCCCCAGATCATAGGACACATACAGAGGATTATTCCAGATATCAAGTTCCACATCATCTGTGTTCGTTTTGATATCATTTAAAGAGAACTGATCTTTCATATGATAGGTTCCAACAACCGTCTTTTTAAGAGTTTGACCGATGCCTGTCGTATTTGCCAGCACTCCTGCTGCAATCACTCCAATGACAACTACAACAATCCCGGCTGCAAATAATTTTTTCTTCCGGCTGAGCAAAACCAATGCGAGAATCACCGCTCCAATTGCCAGTGCAATAAATCCGGAAGAACTTCTGCTTCCAACCAGTGCTACAATGCAACAAATCTCTGCGACTGCGATTACAAGACGATGCCACATCTTTTTCGCCCCAATAAACAGGCAGACCAGCAGTGGAATTAACATACCAAAATAAAATGACAAAAAGTTTGGATTGTAAAGTGTCGTATACGCAGTCTTATCTGCGAAATTAAAGGAAATCTTATCTAACTGGTTCCACCAGCTTGTGTCCGTCATCAGATGTTTGCCCAGAGATGTCTTAAAATAATCCAATCCAAAGACCTGGAAAAATCCAATCAGAGTAACAATTGCGATTCCAATGCCGGACCAGCGCAGGATTACCTCTATCTGTTTTTCTTCCTGTACATAATTATAGACATAATAACACAGTATCATATAGACAAATACAACCCATACAGGCTCAAAAAGTTCATATGTACCATGTGCCACCCAGTATTTGTGACTGGAAAACAGGGCAGACATTGCAACAAACAATGCATACACCATCAGAAAATAAAAGGAATTTTCAAATGCAAACTCCTTTTTATTCAAATACCGGATCAGTAAAATTGCGAGCATTACAACTCCCACAAGGATGATCGCAATCATCTTCCATGCAAAAAAGAAATCCGTCTGTTTTGCGGCGCTCTCCGGATACCAGTCAAACTGTGCCAGATTTGTGTCATAAACAAAAGAATGCACAATGATTGGAATCAATCCGATCAACAAAATAACGGGAATCAATATCTTATTTGCTTTTAACGTGTTTTTGTTTCCATTCGTATTCAAGATTATTTTCTCCTTATGTTTCATTGCCTATAATCATACCCCAAATTTTATTTTTTTTCAATCATTCCGGCATGTGGATTTTATTTTTCTTGTTATTAATAGGTAAAAACACTTTTTTGTTACTTATGTGTTACTTAAAAATTTTACAAATAAATGTGTATGATTGACACGATAATATAAATTTTTACACATGAAAGGAAGAAAAATGAGATTACCAAACGGATACGGTGGAGTCGTAAAACTCTCCGGCAACAGAAGAAGACCCTACGCAGCGCGCATCACTACGGGCTGGCACATCAATGACATCACGGGAAAGCGCATCCAGCACTACCAGATTCTGGGGTACGCTCCTACCCGGTCGGAAGCTCTGCAGATTCTGGCACGTTACAATAATTATCCCATCGATGGGGAAACGCTGAAATTAACCTTCCGGGAAATTTATCTCCGATGGTCCGAAGAAAAGTTTCCTACCATTTCCCACTCCAACATCAAAGGCTATCGGGCGGCCTTTGCCACTTGTGAAAACATTGCTGATATGCCATTTCACAATTTGAGACTCAATGATTTACAGCAGGTGATTGATCACAGCGGCAAGAACTATCCTACCCTGAAAAAAATCCGTGTTCTCTTTAACCAGCTCTATTCTTATGCCATGAAACACGAAATTGTCTCAAAAGATTATTCTGCCTATGTAAATATCTCGAAATACAAAGACCGAAATCCTAATAAAAACATACGAAGCTGTTTTTCCACCTCTGAAATTGCTCTCCTGTGGAAGCACAAAAACAATCCCTATTGCCAGACAGTCCTCATGCTAATATACAATGGTGTGCGCGTCTCAGAGCTTTTGGATCTGAAAAAAGAAAATGTTCATCTGTCCGAACAATATTTTGATGTCATTGACAGCAAAACCGAAAACGGCATTCGAAAAGTTCCGATTGCTGACAAAGTACTCCCCTTTTACCAGCGCTGGCTTCATGACTGTTCCGATTGTGAATATCTCATCCATACTCTGGACAGCCAGCATTTTACCTATTATATGTATTACCACAATGTTTTCCAACCCCTAATGTTTCGTCTGCACATCGATCATACACCTCACTGCTGCCGGCACACCACGATTTCCCTGCTCGCCGAAGCACATGTCGATCAGACTACCATCAAAAAAATAGTCGGTCATTCCGGCGCTATGTCCCTGACGGAACGGATTTACACACATCTGGATGTACCTGCGCTGGTCGAAGCCATTAATCAGATTTAATCGCTTCTTGTATGTTGCTTGCGTGTTACTTGTAGAAGTGATTTTGCCCCAAACTCTGTTTACAAATCCAGTATTTCCAATACTTTCGTGGAAAATACCATGCGTATTTCCGGTTAAGGTAACTTACAAGACTTCTACAAAGAAAAATGCTAAGGCAAAGACAAAGAAACTTACTTACACACTGAAAGTTGCTAAGGTAGGCGTTGCTTTATCTGGAGATTCAGTAGTAGCTATTGGAAGCACAACTAAGTTAACAAATACTAAGAAAAATTCTTCAAGAGCTAAGATTACTTACACATCAAGCGATGATTCTATTGCAACAGTAGCAGCTGACGGTACAGTAACTGGTGTTAAGGCTGGTAAGGCAACAATCACAGCTAAGATTACAGTTGGTAAGGATTCAGCTACAACTACTAAGGATGTAGAAGTTAAGAACTATGTTCTTTCTACTGTAGCACAGAACAAGTTGACAGAGCTTACAGCTACTGTTACTGGTAATACAAAGAACCTTAAGGCTACTGATTTCGCAATCAAGAGTGAAGCAACAAACGTTGTTTACCCAGTATCTAAGGTAACAGTTGATTCTAAGGACGCTTCTAAGGTTACATTAACTCTGTTCAGTGAGTTAAAGGATGCAGCTACATATGATGTGACTCTTGATGGAATCACAAAGACATTCGTAGCTTCTGACGGAAAGGTTGCTTCTATCGGTCTTGATACACCTACTGTTCCATATGCTACTGAAACAGAAGTTAAGTTAGTATCTAAAGATGCTAATGGTGTTGTATTAAAAGAAATGAAGACAACTGATGCTGATGCTAACTACAGTTTCACAATTGATCCTAAGGGAAATGGATATACAAACGGTTCCAAATTATACTTAAATAAGGTTGGTGACACCGCTGAGGCAACAATTGAGTATAAGACTGGAAAGTATGATCAAAACGGTAAAGCCGAAGGAAATATTGGACCAAACAAAGTTACAATTACTGCTGTTGATCAGGCTGCTGTAAATGGTTTTGCTGTAAGAATTGATGCTACTGGTAAAAAATTTGATAAAGCAAAAGATACCAATAAGATTGCAAAGGGTGAAACAAAAGCTGCTTATATCAAAATTACCGATGCAAATGGAAAAGAAGTTTCTGATTATTATAAATATTCAGTAGAGACTTCTGATAAAACAACATTAATGGTTTCTGGCTCTCTTGCTTCTGATCCTCATTATGTTACAATTACAGCTGTAAAAAATGGTGCTGCATACCTTCTGATTAAGAAAGACAATAAGGTTGTTGGATCTGTAGCTATTGATGTTGTAGCAGAGAGAACTGTTGCAACACTTGAACTTGACAAGTATAGTGTAACAGTTTCTAAGTCCCCAGTCTTAAAGAATGCAATTCCTGTTAAGGCAACTGTTAAGGATCAGTATGGTGATGACATTGATGCAACTCTTACAGTAGAGTGCTTATCTACAGACGTAAAGAATTTAAAGGCTGCAAATGTAACTAGTGGTATTTATTATACTTATAATGGAAAGAAAACTGTAACATTTAATTACACAGCCGATGCTGGTAACTATGTTTATAAGATTTCTTATAAGAAAGATGGCAAAGAAGTAGTTGCAAAGACTGTTTCTGTTGCAGTAAAGACTGTAGATCCATCTAAGGTAAATGGTTGGAGAATTGATGTCAACAACGTAGATCTTAAAGTTGACAAAGACAATAAGGATGCTAAGAATGTTGTAATCAAGGTTATCGGAACAAACGATGGTGTTGATGCTAAAGAAGCAACAATTAATTCTTGCGAAGTAAAAGACAAAGATGGTAAGACAGTAACAACTACACCTAGTGGTTCTGCTATTGTAGTCAAAGCAGTAACAACTGTAAAGAGTGGTTCTGCTATTGTAGCAACAAAGGTTCTTCCTGTTGGAACGTACTCTGTAAAAGCAACTGTAACTGGTACTGATGGAAAAGATGTTATTCTTACAACTTCTTTCACTGTAGAAGATAAACAGGCTGAAACACGTGTATCCGTAGAAAAGAACAGTGTTTCTGCTTCAACAGTTGAAGAAGCATTACAGAAAGCTATTACTGTAACATATGGCGATAAGACATATGGAAAGGTTGGAAACGCTAAGAATGATGACATTATCATTACAAAGGTAACTGGTACCAGCAATGTTCAGGGGGCATTTGATACAACTGGAAAAGATAAGAAAAAGCCAGCTAGCCTTAGTAAGGATGAATATTTCACGGAAACAAAAGCAACAGTAAAGATTGAAGTTGACCCTGATGTTTTCGTAGTTACAGAACTTTCTGTACCAGGAGCAATTACAATCGAGTAATATAGTATTTTGATTATTACTTAAAACAATTTGAAAAGAGCTGCTGTACTTGCTGATCTAATTCAGCGGTACACAGCTCTTTTCATTTTAATATAATATTATTTTAGGAGGTAATATGCCTAAAGAAAAATTAAATAATGCTCAAAAACGAGAATTAGGAAGAAAAAATCCTCGTGGAGAAGAGATCTCAAAAATTGCTCATGATCTTGGTGTGTCAAAGTCAACTGTTTATAGAGGGAAAAAAGAAGGAATATTACAAAATCAAAAAGAGGATCTGATACAGGGACTTTTAGATGGAAGTTTAAATCTTGCAGTAAAGTTCAAAAATGTAAATGAAAAATAATTTGAAGATCATATTTCAGCACGATACAAAATGGTATCGATCTATAAAATTTTGGCCGTGCAAGGCACGACCGAAAGAACTTGTACAATAGATAAATTTGATTTATCTCAGACTATAGAAACAAAATATACCCAAATCAAACAACTGAATCAATCCCTGTCATCAACCGAGCAAAACCTTTTAATAAAAGAACTCCATAGAGACTGTGACTATTATAACACTCTTTCCGATATAAAAGAAACAATTACCATAGGCTTAATGGGGTTTCCACTCTTGCTTTCTATTTATAGTTTGTGGGTTGATAGAAATGGAATTAAATTTTCTGATTATACGTCAACTCTTAAGTATATTTTGGCTTTTTAATATTTTCTGTCTCTTTATCTTCGTCATAACATCAACCTTAAAAAATCACTGGGTAAATAATGCAAAATATCTGCTGGATATTTTGGGAGATGAATAAAATGGACTATCCGCTGTTTAAACGATGCTCATCTACAGATTCTCTCTTCATTTCATATGCAACTAACTGTTTCAAAATTTTCCGTTATATCTCTACTGGGATTTGATATTCTGCTGATACTAAATTTTAGTTTGCACTATTTCTCTTTTACATAAAATATTTTTAGTTGTCGCAAATCATAAATTAAATCATCATATATTCCGTACATTATCCCTTCAATGAATGAAATCAAGGTATAAACTGCAACAAATATTAATATACAACACACCAATAATAATATAACATTACTAGCTCCTACATTAGATGAAGTAAATTGTTGTTGAATAATGTATATTGTGATTGGTACAATTAATACACTGAGAGCTTTAACAGGTTTTTTGATTGGCAAAAACAGATTAGCATCCTGTTTGGCTTGCTTAGCTTCATCAATCAATAAGTCAATTTTTTGAGTGGTGATTGGCAAATTATTTTCTTTAAATAAATCAAGTAAAATATTCATTCTGTCTGTTGAATATTCTTTACTGTTTTGTATTAATACAGACAGGTCTCTGGTATCTGACAAACTTTTGTGCAGAAAAATTATTATGAATATGCTACCAATAAGTAATGTAATTCCAAATGCCAACTCACATTTTGCTATTTTAAAACAACAACCTATTATAATCATCAAAAAACCTATTATTACAATTATTTTTTGATAAAACGGTAACTTTCGAAAAGTAATGGTTGATTTTAACTGTTTATGTTTCTTCTTGTAACTAAGCATAAACGTACTGAATCTCATGTTGTGTCCACCTCATAAAAAAAAGAGGTTGCTTCGACAGCCTCTTTTTATAAAATGTAATTATTTTAATGTAATTGCCCCAGAATTAGAGTTTCCGGGTTTATGGGGTCAGCCCCACAAATTCTAAACTTACATGGTCTTATTTCAAAAGCAGGTAATCTTTCTCCTAAAATAAGACTACAACATCGTGCGGTCGCGCTGCTGAGAATCCGCGGTTAATTCCGATTCGGCACAATCGGGTAGGCGGATACATCAAAAATAAAATGCAGTAAGTACCTACCACAATGTGCCGTTGGACAAAAATTTACCTTATTCATTCAATTTTACACCTCTATCGGGATTTGATATCCGGCCGCAGACATTTCTTTTTCAAGTTCTTCTACGGAAAGATTCAGTTTCTGAGCTCCCCGCACAACTCCATAATCACCTTCCTGTATGGACATAAATACTTCTTTTTTACGACCTTCTGCAAGTCCTTCCTCCCGGCCTTCCTCCCGGAGAACATCTTCATATTTCTTTTCATCAAATTCAGTAAGACACATATCACACACCTCCC
>OGWZ01000510.1_pt1 | contig 43480 bp, 46 predicted proteins | sample 1576141 | NCBI WGS metagenome assembly OGWZ01 (sample SAMEA3541512, study PRJEB24748) | human gut metagenome | biome: human gut; feature: human-associated habitat; material: faeces | place: China | collected 2012
TAAAAAAGGTGAAATTGCCAATCAAAACATCAAAGCTTCCAGGCTTGGCGAAACCCGCATGATGAACTGTGGTATGGAAGCGACAATTATTCGATATGGAAAAGCCATAGATATAGATGTGCGTTTTGAAGATGGAAAAGTAGTAGTGCATAAAGCATATGACAAGTTTGAAAAAGGTAACATCGCTCATCCAAGCACTACTGCCGAAGCCCGCCTTGGTGAAACTCGAATGATGAACTGCGACATGGAGGCTACTATCATTCGATATGGAAATTCTAAAGATATTGATGTTCGCTTTAAAGATGGAACAATTGCTAAATGTAAAGGGTATGAAGAGTTTAAAAAAAGGGGGGGGGATTGCTCACCCGAGCACTGTCGCAGAAAACCGTCTTGGTGAAACACGCATGATGAACTGTGGTATGGAAGCTACTATTATTCGATATAATGGGGTACATGATATAGATGTGCGTCTTGAAGATGGGACTGTGGTGGAACATAAATCTTATAGCAAATTTAAAAAAGGTGGAATCGCTCATCAGTTAATCAGTTTAAATAACGGTTCCAAAGACTTCCATGGCTTTATCTGTAGACAAGGTTTTATAGATGAAGATAGAACTCTTTACGAATGCATCTGTAAACATTGCGGTCTGGAGGACGTTTTAACTCCTCAGGAAATGATGGAACATGAAAAATTAGAACATGGGAAGAGTAAATAAGTATTTGGGATGCTTTGATATAAAAGGCGAGAACAAATGCAAAAAGTGAGGGATAACTTATGGTAGCAAAAATAGATAGACTTGGTGAAACCCGAACGATGAATTGTGGCATGGAGGCTACCATCATCCGATATGGAAATGCTACAGACATTGACGTGCGCTTCGAAGATGGGGCCGTGACAAAACATAAAGCGTATAAAGAATTTGGAAATGGTAAAATCGCCAATCCAAACGTTAAAGACCGCCTCGGCGAAGCCCGAATGATGAACTGTGGCATGAAGGCTACTATTGCCCGATATAATGGGGTACGTGATATAGATGTGCGTTTTGAAGATGGAATTGTGATGGAACATAAATCTTATAGCAAATTTAAAAGAGGTAATATTGCTCACCCAAGCACTACCGCAGGGAATCGTCTTGGCGAAACACAGGGAATGAATTGCGGAATGGTGGCTACCATCATCCGATATGGAAATGCTACAGACATTGACGTGCGTTTCAAAGATGGAATTATAGTTAAAAACCGAACATATGATGCATTTAAAAAAGGTAACATTGATAATCCAAATTTTAATCCACGTCTTGGCGAAACCCGAATGATGAACTGCGGAATGGAAGCGACAATTATTCGATATGGAAATAATACAGATATCGATGTCTGTTTCGAAGATGGAGCTATAGTAGAACATAAAGCATATGATGCATTTAAAAAAGGTGGAATTGCTCATCGGTCACTTAGTTTAAGCCACGGTTCCAAAGACTTCCACGGTTTTATCTGTAAACAAGGATTTAAAGATGAAGATCGAGTTCTTTACGAATGTATCTGTAAACATTGTGGTTTAGAGGATGTTTTAACTCCTCAGGAAATGATGGAACATGAAAAATTAGAATATGGAGAGGACAAATAAGACACTGGCTAGGGCTGGTGTCTTTTTTTGCTACGAAATACCGATTCTAACATATTATCAGTATGAAATAGAAAAATGGAGTATGAAAGGAGGAAACACATGAATTATTATATTTCTGACATCCATTTCGAAAACGAAGCTCTGCTTATTCCGCAAGATGGAAATGAAAAAAGAAAGGGAACTCGTCCTTTTTCTTCAGTTGAAGAAATGAACGAAAAAATAATTGAAAATATCAACGATTGCTGTACAGATGAAGATACTCTGTATATCATAGGCGATATTGCTCAGTTTTATAACGCGGAAGAATCTATAGAACTTCTGAAACGTTTAGCCCCAAAATTGGTTCTTGTTATGGGAAACCACGATAAGGGCGTAATTGCGGCATTAAGGGCAAAAGATTTAGAAGCCGCTTTCAAAAGCTTATTTGAAAGAATTGTTTCTGGAGATAGCTTGCTTATTCGCGATGGAAAATATGACTTGTTTTTAAGTCATTATCCAGTGATTGAATGGGATGGCTATTATAAGGGCAGATATCTGTTTTATGGGCACGTTCATTCCGGAGAGCAGGGGCCTGCACAATTAATGCAGTACATCCCAACCGCAATAAACGTTGGTGTCGACGTCAATGACTTCAGGCCAAAAACAGCTGAAGAACTGATCAAAGAAAGAAAGAAGAGTTATCGAGTCCCTGAATGGAACCGAGAATATCTTATATCAAAAGTTGTTATTCCAGATGTAGATTCGTTAAGAGCTGATAAGCATTTGGATTTATCTGATTTTGATATGAATTAAAATTCGAGGAGGAAACAAAATGTCAAACTATGATTTTCTTTTAGACCATACAGATTTTAGCGAAGAGTCTACTATAAAAACCGGAAACGAAATAATCGTGCGTGGGTATTTTTATGGAAGCGACGATTTGTCATGGACTAAATATGAATACAGATTCACAAAAAATGGAGATTTCATGGAATGTAAAGAATTGGATAATTACAGATAGTTATTCAATTAAAAAATAGGAGGAAAACAATTATGAACAGAAATTATAATGAGGCATGCTTTAATGGAGGAATTCATGGCTATGTTGACAGCAACGGAATAGAGTTCGTTGGGGTCATGAAAGTAGTCTATGTAAACGGAATGCCTAAATTCCAGTTTACGACATTGGAATCTCTTGAAATAGGTAAGCCAGCTTACCTTATGTTGAGAGACGGGAGAATTGCTAAGACTTCTCCGGTTTTGGAGTGGTCTACATATGGTTCGATAAGGTTGGAAACAAAGAATCATCATTATTACGCGCTTCGACTCTTATAAGAAATTAAAGATTAGCACTCATAAAGGACTTTGGTCTTTTGTGGGTGCTTTTCTTATGACCTGACATAATATTTTTCATCCCGTTTTCGCCCTAAACATGTCCAAAAATAGAACAAAATCTGACATATAAATATAGTAAAAACACAAAGAAAGAGGGTAGATACATGCTATTAAAAACACACACCTCCGTCGGCGTTGCAGCAGCTCTTTTGATAAATCCACCAGCTACAATCCCCATGCTAGGAGCAGCAATAGCTGTTTCTGCAGTAAGTGGAGCCATAAGTGATATCGATGAGGGACACTCGAAAGTAAAAAAAAGCTTTGATAAACTCATTGGATTGCTCTTTGTTTTAACTTTGGCTATAACGATAATAGACTACTGTCTTAATATCAAAATAATAGATTTTCTGTTTTTAAACGACAATGTAGCACGGAGCTTGTGCGCCGTCCTTATGTTTGCATTAATTTGTTTTTATGGGTGCGGACAGCCGCATAGAGGATTTATGCACAGCTTTGCGTGTTGTTTTATGTTGACTATCGTAATTGCTCTATTGTTCCCATCTGTTTGCATCTATTTTTGCATAGCATTTATATCTCACATTGTTCTTGACGTACTAAATAAAAAAGGAGAGCAGCTTTTTTGGCCATTAAAATGGAGAGCTCGTCTTGGGGTCTGCAGTTCAGATGGAGCAATGAATTCGATTTTATTTGCGTTTGGGCTCATAGCCGCTTTATATGCAATCTACACATGCCCAGCAATTCAAAACATTTTGCCTAACGAATTGTTGGCAATATTCTGACATATTAGTATTAGAATGCGAAGTCATAATTTAGAAAAACTGAGGTAAAAAATGACAATAGATTTGAATGAAATAATTACAATTGAAGGAAAGACTCGGACAATTCAGGAATGGATAAAACAAAACTCTATCAAGATCAATACGCTACATTGGCGCATGGATCATGGGTGGAAATTGGAAGATGCTATCACAAAAAGCCCACGTATAAGTTCACTTCGCGTTGGAAATGAAGAGCATACTGTATCTGAATGGAGCAAAATAACTGGGATCCCACGCCCAGTCATTTATGACCGCTTAAAAAGAGGATATTCCTCAGAGGCGGCTGTATCAAACGACGCAAGCGTCTTTCGTAATGGGAAAGTTATGTCCGTAAACGGAATAGTTAAGCCAATTGAGGTATGGGCAGAAGAAACTGGGATTTCGGTCCTGGTTCTTCGCGGTCGCATTAAACATGGATACTCTCCAGAGGAAGCAGTAACAATACCAGCGAAACGCTATTCAATTCGTTCAATGATTACTCACGAAGGGCAAACAATGTCCCTTGAGAAATGGAGTATAGAAAAGAATATTGATGTGGATGTTTTAAAATCCAGATTAAATCACGGTTGGCACCCAGATCTTGCACTCTCAAAAGAGTTAAAAGTGATAAAGAAACGGAAAGCGCCATTAACCTATAAAGGAGAAACCAAGACAATAAGAGAGTGGGCCCAGACTACTGGTTTACACGATTATATCATTAGAGCTAGGATAAAGGCTGGGTGGCCAGTAGAAAGAATTTTAACAGAAGACTCGAGCCCGCGCATTGTCGTTTGCAATGGGGAAGCGCATACTGTAGCGGAATGGAGCTTATTAACAGGGGTTTCAAAAACGACGATCAGAACGAAGCTTAATAAGGGAGTTAGCCCAGAAGAAATATTTAAAAAACGAAAATAGAATATACAGCCTTGGTTTTCCAGGGTCGTTTTGTTATATACAAAAAATCAGAGGCATCATCAACAAGTGTGGGTAGACATTAATCAAATTGTATAAACATTGACTGTCTTATTTCATAAGGCAGTTCTATTTTTTTATACAAGTCTGAACAGACAATCATAATCATATCAATTAGGTTTTGAATGTTTCTAAAACCGTATGCCTTTCGAATCATAACTTTAATTTTATTGTTCATAGATTCTATTCGTGCATTGGATAATCCATGATGTACAGTTGCGATTATAGCCTCTTTATGTCTTCTTATTTTTTTACTCAATTCTACAAATACCGGTATTCTGCATCTACATGCCCATGCCAACCATTTATTAAGTTCATGTTCTGCATTTTCTTTTCCACATTGAAAAACAAATCTTAATCCTTCTTTTAATTGATAGCCTCTGAATAGTATTGGATACAGATGTTTTATCTCATCCAGTTTATTTTTCTGATATGGAGTTAAATTCTCTGGATTCTTTCCCAATGGATATTTTGCGCCTTTTATAGAAGGTGCTTTTTTTACCACTTTTTCACCTTTTTTAGGACGACCTCTTCCTCGCTTTGATTGGCTTCTGTCACATTTTAAAGAGTTATGCCAGATTTCTTTGCGAAGTGTATCCATTGCGTCTATAGCCCATGAAACAACATGAAAACCATCAATACACCTTTCTGCATTTGGACAGTATTCATCAATGCATGATTTGATCCATCTAGCTCCATCAGCTGATACTAAAGTGATTCTATTCCTTTGCTCTGCTGTTAAAAGTTTAAAGAACTTCTCAAGCACAACTTTACCAGTACCTTCTCCTACCCAGATCACCTGGTTTGTATCGTGATCTGTTACAACAGTCACATATTTATGACCTTTTTTGTAGCTGGTTTCATCAATTCCTATACGTATTAGATTTTTAAAGCGAACCGATGAATCAGGTTCATATATATTTTTAGTTCGTGAAAGAACAGGCCCTACTGTATTCCATGAAATACGCATTAACTTAGAGACTTCTTTTTTATTTAAGCGTAAAGCCAAATAAGACACTTGTTGTTCAAATTCTTTTGTATAAGATGAGTGATGATTAGCCCATGGAACCATTTCAGTATGAACACCATGTTCAGGACACTCTACTCTATGAACATCAGCAACAATAAAGACAGCGCAAGAGCCGAAATCAAGGTGTCTCCATTTTCTACACTTAGTGGTTGAATCATATCCTGTACATTTTCTGCCACAGATTGGACAACGCTTTTGTTTTCCTTTAGTAGCTTTAACGTGAATATATAAAGATTGAGAAGTTACTTCAAAAGAAGCATTAATGATTTTAATACAGTTGACATTAAGCAGTTTTTTTAGTAATTTTTTAGGTGACATATGGTATTTCCTTTCAGTCTGAACAGCTAAAAAAATACCATATGTTTTTTTATTATTCAATTTTTAATTGAAACAACTTTATATAAAGTATTTATTCTTATTTTTCTATATAAATCTACCCACATTTATTGATGAAGAGCCAAAAATCAGAAATATATTTTTCTGACATATAACATGTGAGGAAAGGAGATAAGATATGATTCATTATGCACAAATTCCAGATATCAGCGATGAAGCGAGAGAAATCCTAGATAAACACTTAAATAAGATGTTCACATCTGTAAACTCATTTATGATAGCCATGACAAAAGGACTTGTTCCGGAAGAACAGCTCCCCCCAATGCTTAGATGCAGTATCCTGGTTCAAGACCCATCTTGGGCTGTCCCTGTAGCAATCAGAAACTCAGGGGAAATGGACCAGGCAATCCATGATTTAGTTATAAAGGTATTTGATGAAGACAAGTTCCATGAAATATCATTAGACGAAAAGTATATACTTGCTAAAGTAATAAATGTCGGGATCCAGCAGGAAGAAAGAGCCATGCTTCGCCTGTCAGAAGGGGGAGACAAGAGAGCTTTTGCCGAATGGGTGCGCAGATACAGAATTGAAAACGAGAACGACAGACAAATTGTTTTAAGAGAATTGCAAAAAATAGACGAAGAAACGGATACTGCGAATGATTACCTAGCGAATAAAGGTATAGCATTTAGAAATAAAGTCGTAAAAGCAATAGGAAATATAGAATTGCTTCGTTATGAATATCCGTTTGCGTTGACCAGCTTATTTTCAGATATGGAATGGGAACAGATTGTTACAATGCAGGACTTCGAAGAAATAATTGAAAATAAGTAAAAAGATACGTATAATCGCTTGACAATATAGGACTAGTAATATATAATAAAGACAGTTAAAAGATACGTATAACAAATCGCGCGGATCGGCTCTATTACAGGAACGATAAATGGCTGTATGTGATTTTTTAACTGTGTAAAATTTCTGACATATATATTATGTAACGAGCGGTAACGAACCGCGACGAAAAATTTAATCAATAAATAGAAAAGGAGATTACAAACATGGCATTAAATAAAGTAAGTATTATGGGACGCATTACAGGAGATCTTGAACTTAAGCACGTTGGAGCAAACGGGGACATCCCAACCGTATCATTCGGTATTGCTTGCCCAAGAGATTTCAAAAACAAAGGAACCGGGGAAAATGAAACAGACTTTTTCAATTGTACTGCTTGGCGCGGAACAGCAGAATTTATTACAAAATATTTTAAAAAAGGTCGTATGATCGTTATCGATGGTAGATTACAGAGACGTGATTATGAAAAAGACGGTGTAAAACATCAGAATGTTTTCATTAACGTAGAAAACGCATATTTTGGAGATTCTAAGAATGAAACAGGTACTTATGCTGCTCAGGGTCAGACAACAGCTCCAACTCCAACTCCAACTCCAGCTCCAGCTCCAGCTCCAGCTCCAGCAACAGACGTAGATGGATTCATGGATATGCTTCCAGATGATGATGGACTTCCATTCATGTAAGCCGTGAATAGGTCTAAAAGTAAATAATCAAGAAAGGCTATCTTCTGATAGTCTTTTTTGTGTGGCAAATTTCTTATTTACAAAGTAATCTGACATATAATTTGCAGAGTAGATGGAAGACTGGAGAAAATAAATACATAGTCTAAAACTACTAGAAAACAATGTAAGCCAATAGGCAAGGAGGAAACAACAATGAAAAAAAGAATGATTTGGAACAATGATGTATGCAGCGAAATAGATACACTTGAAAAAGATGGCTTCTTCGCAGAATCAGAGATTACGTCAGAGGAAGAAAAAATGGATATAGCTTATGAGCGCATTAATAGCGTACTTGCTGATGAGGTCTCTAATTTGGATGTAGATTTGGAGGGAGACATTTTTCTTATCGGAGAACTTCAGAAATGGAATGGATGTGGTTCCGCTTATGCAGACCTTGAAACTTCAAATATTGGAGAAGCGATGAAAAAAGCGATTAGCAAATTCTCAGGAGACAACGATTTTGAAATCTTTGTAGAAGATGGAAAAATGATGATTTCTCAGCTCGGACACGATAACCCAGTTAACCCATCCGTATTCGAGTTTAGAGTGGTACGCCCAGAAAGTGATTATTGCGAAATAGGGCTTTCTCATGAAGAAAATCTTAAGGCTACACGTCATATTGGAGATATCGTAGCAAAAGTATACGGTTGGAAATAAGGAGGAAACAAAACATGGCACGAATCGCTACAACAAAAAACCAGTGGAAAGACTATTATAAATGTCTTTTGAACAAAGGTTTAGCTACAATCGAAACTATCAGACAAGAATATTATGATTACGAAGATCGTGGAATTGAATGGATGAAATCTCCTGACAAAATTAGCTATCTTAACGCACAGGCTGCTATGAAGGAAATTTTGGAGGAGGCTTCTATAAAAACATATCCTGAAAACGAAACTAAGGAGGAAACAAATTATGAAAGCAAGAAGTAAAAGAAAAGCCTGGTATGCAGATTTGCTTGATAGAGTAGAATTAAAAGGCTAAGTATTGTAAAAAAGTAGACAGTCAGGAGTATTCCTGGCTGTTTATTTTTTAGCTGTATGTAAAAAATAACGGCATGTAATATTCTGACATATATATAATGACAACAGGAACTTTGTAGAAAGGAATTAAAAAATGGCAAACATAGACAAACTTATAGCGGTTGCGTTTAACGCTATGAAATATACTATCGAACATGATACAGATGAATGCCTTCATCCATACAAATATACTTTATCGGTTATCAGAAATGGAGGAAGAGAAAAAGTAGAAAAACTCACTCCGGAAATGATTGCTGCACTAGACAAAAACGACATGGTTGAAGGATTATATTCCACAATAAATGCAGGAGTAAACGTCGTATTTAGAACGGATTACTTTATAAAAGGTGAAAGTATCCTTCATTCTGTAGATGGGTTTACTGATAAGCTAGTCCCAGAAGAAAAAATGCTTAAAGAAAAAGAAATGCGCCAATACCTAGACATCTTTCTTGATGAAGAACAGGACGAATATTTGGACCGCAATTCTGAAGAATATAAGAAAATCAAAGCAGATATTCTGCAGTTGTCCGAAGAAAATTTGTAAGAAAGATAAGGAGAAAAGAAAATTATGGCACAGGTACCTTTTGTAATTGAAAAAACAGCAAACGGAGAAAGAAGTATGGATATAGGATCCAGACTTTTGCAGGATAGAATTATTGTCCTTGGTGAAGCTGTTAATGAAGTAACAGCAACACTGATTGTTGAGCAGATGTTGTTTTTGGAACACGCAGACCCAAACAAGGAGATCTGCTTTTATATTAAAAGTCCAGGAGGCTCCGTATCCGATGGGCTTGCTATTTATGACACAATGCAGTATATCAAATGCGATGTAAGAACTATCTGCATGGGTATGGCTGCAAGCATGGGGGCATTTCTTTTAGCTGGAGGGACAAAAGGAAAAAGAATGATTCTCCCAAATGCGGAAGTTATGATTCATCAACCTTCTGGAGGAACTCAGGGGCAAGCATCCGATATGCAGATCAGTGCAGAACATATTTTAAAGCTCAAAAGCCGATTAAATAAAATTATGGCGGAAAACACTGGGCACACAGAAGAAGAAATCGAAAGATTAACAGATCGCGATAACTGGTTATCCGCAGAAGAAGCTCTTGAGCTTAATATCGTAGATGAAATTATTAAAAACAGATAGCAATTCGAAAAACAGTGGAAGAGCTACATGCAAATGCAGCTCTTTTTTGTTGCAAATAAATCTTTCAGACATATTCTTATTGTCTGGTGATGAAAGGAGTAATATAAACCTATATACCAGAAAAACCAATCTTAAGGAGGAAACAAAAAAAATGGAAAAAAGAAACAATGTAAGCGATTGGAATCGTGATTGGATCATATCCGTTACGAATTCAGAAAACGCAAATGTAAACATGTTCCGCATGTTCGGGAACAAAGAAGAAGTGGCAGAAAAGTTGGCAGACATGGCTGTCGAAGATGAGATTTGCACCTCTAAGACAAAAGAAGAGTATTATGATGAAATTGACGCAGAGATGCATCAGCTTCAGCTTGTAGCATATGAGGATGGAGATTATGAAAGAACTTCATTCGTTTACACTGCAGTCGAATTCTCATCTATTTCTCATCTATAAATTTAGTGTAAGGAGGATAAAAACATGGATAAAAAATGGAAAATTCCTGTAACGTGGGGAATGAGTGGATTTATTGAAGTTTCAAAAGATAAATGTCCAACTCTCAAAGAGGCAATGAAATATGCGACATCAGATGAAGTTGATTTGCCAGATGGAGAATACGTGGACAGCTCATTCCGTCTTGCACATGAAATGGAAGAGATTGAAGTTGTGCGCGAAGCCTATAACAATAACGAGGCCGACGTTGTTCGCAAGAACAGCAAAAAAAGACAAAAGCCTAATCCGAAACCAAATACCAACCATTATGAAATCGGATATCTTGACTATAAAAGGAAAGAACACAAATTCACCGTTGATGCAGAAGGTTTTGGATTTGCTACAGATGCTTTGTATAGAGAACACGGAGAAGATGATCCTGAGATAATAAAAGTTATCGAAAATGGGATTGTCATAATAGGAGGATAATGAAATGAACAAAATGCAATTCAGGCAATTAAAAAGTAATGACGAAACAATCATCCACTATAAAATCGTGGATAAAAACGGGTATTACAGCAGAGAGACATATAGTGTCTTCTGTCAAAAACCCTATGACGAAAAATGCGATATAGCAGCATTGGTCGAAGATACCTTGCACAGAATCTTGGAAGAAGGAGCAAGTCCAGAAGACATTGAAGAAATTACAGGGCTTATTAAGAATAGGGGTGAAGAGTCAGATCTCAACGTGGATCTTGATTACGTAATCCCAGGGTCTCCTTGTTTTATTGATTCTTCTTCAGAACCGCTGAAAGAAACTCTTTACCAAAGGTTTAAATTATATTGGATGGCGGATCACGGTTATACATTAGAGGCTTTCATTAAGTCTATTAACGAATACGTCGATGATGCATATGGAATCTACTCTGGTTCTTATGAAGATTTAGTATCCGAATGGGAATTAGAAAGTGGCTTTCATGGAACGATTTATCCATGCTTTGGAGAATTTATATTCTCAGAGTATCAAGAAAAAGCGTTTGTTAAGCAGTTATGCCATACAGAAGAAGAATATGAGCAATATTTGAAGAGTCCAAAGTGGTAAAAATTCGAAAAATTAGGAGGAAACAATGATGAGAATTAATTTTTCATGCAAAACAAACAAAGATTACGTGATGGTAAATACTTTAAAGGTTCAGCTTAATAGCGGTTCAGTACTTACACTGGATAGACATAATACAGAATATTCTATTTCAGATCCTGATAAAGCGGGTGAACGTTCGCTTGATATGGAATGGATAAACTGCTATTTATGGGCCATAGATGAAGAAAACCTTTGGTATGATGATAAAGCTCTAATCGAGGAAGATTGTGAAAAATTGTTTGAGGGAGCCAGACTTATCGAATTAGAATTGGAAGATGACGCGGATGAAGACTATTATGTTTCCATTAAGGCACTTTCAATTAATGGGGTGAATATCAATATCCCAGATAAATTAAAGTCTGAAGATTTTCCTTCGTATGAGGCTTTCACTAATATCGGTTCAGCGCTTTTCACGAAGGATTTCTACAATGCATATTGCTGCGATTATGAGGATGCTTGTAATGACATCGCCACTTTCGGAGAACAGAAATGTGGATATTTTAGAACAAAAAGCACTTCGTTCTATCGTACAGATGGCAGCCATTACTGTGAATTCTTGGAGGAATTCTATGCTGTGTGCCCAAAGTTTAAAGCAGAATATACACTTGCAGAAAATGAAAACATGTTGGTAAAAAGCGTAGTAGAAAGATTCCCAACAAAACAGCTCGCAGAGCTTGTGCATAATGCGCTTGCGAAAAGAGAAGGCTTGGTTGTGAAAATTACCGAGGTATAAGGTTTTATAAAAGAGGGACCAGGTGGCGTAATGTTGCTTGGTTCTTTTTATTTATCTTCTATTTATGTATTGACACAATACTTAAACGGACGTATAATGCATATAGAATTAAGTATTACAATAATACATAAGGAGAAGAAATATGAAAGAACTGCGTAATAAAGATGGCTTAACAGAAGCTGAATTTCTTGCAGAATATAACCCGGGGAATTACGAAAGACCTTCTGTTACAACAGATATTTTAATTTTAGGAATGAATAAAGATTACTCTTCATTAAAGCTGTTGCTAATCAAAAGAGGAGATCACCCATTCCTTGGCTCGTGGGCATTACCTGGCGGATTTATTTTCCCAAATGAAACTGCTTATGTTGCAGCAACAAGAGAACTAAAAGAAGAAACAGGGATTGATGATGTTTACCTTGACCAGATTTACACTTTTACAAAGCCCGGCAGAGATCCAAGAACATGGGTCATGAGTATTGCTTATTTATCGTTGATTTCTAATCTTAGAGAAGTCAGTGGGCAGGATGATGCAGATGACGCAGCATGGTTCGATTTAAAGTTTACAGATGATTCAATCACAATCAAGAATGATGAGAAGGGCGTAGCCATCGAATATTCTTTGAAAAAAGAAACTTTCAGGAATGGAGCGCTTCAGTATCAAAATTATATTCCGACTCTGGTAAGTACAGACGCCTTAGCTTTCGATCATGTAGAAATCATTATCGAAGCTATGAAAAAGCTAAGGGAGCAAATTATTTACAGCAATCAAGCTTTTTGCCTAGTAGACAAAGAATTTACACTTCCAGAACTTCAAGCAGTATACGAAGTAATTCTTGGAAGGAAATTATACAGGAAAAGCTTCCGTGATATGGCAGAAAGAAAAATTATGGAAACTGGAAACGAAAGACAGTCCAAAACAAAAAACGGAAGAAGAAGTAAAGAATATACACTAAAACAGGAGGGATAAGCAATGAAAATATTAGCTATTATAGATATGCAAAACGATTTTGTTACCGGAGCACTTAAAAACGATGACGCAAAAAGCGTAATCAGATATATCAAAGAAAAAATTCGAGAAGCAAAAGGGCAGGGAACAACAGTAGTATTCACAATGGATACGCACGGAGCTGATTATATGGATACAATAGAAGGGCGCAAGCTCCCGGTCCCTCATTGCATCAAGAATACAAAGGGCTGGCAAATCATTGATGAGCTCGAAGCGGATAAATACGCGGATAAAATCTTCGAAAAAGAAACATTCGGGTCTGAGCATTTTGCGAATTATATCAAAAAGAACAAGGCCCATCTTGAAAGCATCACTTTCATTGGAGTATGTACAGACATCTGTGTGATCTCTAATGCAATTGCTGCAAAAATGGTAGCCCCAAATGTTACTATTTACGTTGACGCAGCTGGATGTGCGGGTGCAACCCCGGAAGCACATGATACAGCTCTTGCAGAGATGAGCGCGTGCCACATTGATGTATTAAATAAGGGAAAAGAGCCATGGAGAAGGTAGGAATTGTATTCGGCTGCTTTAATCAAAGAAAAATATAAAGAAGATAAAAGAGTAAGATTTGCAATTGTCGATGATAAAAAGATCGGTTTGACTGGAACTTTTTCAGAAGAAGCCTGGAAAATATGGGGTAAAGAGCTATTCGAAACTGCAGAAATAAATCCAGATGATAGAAAGAAAAACTTTACTTGGTATACAGGGGAAGAGAGCTATATTGAAAAGTTAAAAGTTATATATCCAGCCCACAACTTCTGCAAATTAGACAGAACGAAAGTCAACATCTCTGGAACAGAAATTAGAAACAATCCAGAGAAAAATAAGGAAAACATCGATGAAATATTTAGAAGATACCTAGAAGATAATCATATTTTTTAAGGAGGAAGAAAAATGAAATTACCACAGATTATTAACAGTTTATTAGAGACAGATCTTTATAAGTTTAGTATGGGTATGGTTATTTACCATAAATTTCCTGGATACAGAACAACATGGACATTCAAATGTCGCAACAAAGATGTGCATTTTACTCAAGAGATGGTGAAAGAGATTAAAGAACAGCTTAAAGCGTTCTGCGAATTAAGATTCACAGAAGATGAGCTGGAATATCTTAAGAACATCAAATGGCTCAAAGAAGACTACGTTGACTTTTTGAGACTTTGGCATCCAGTATTTGCTGATTTTGATATCAGTGATAGCGCAGAATGCGGGCTCGCCATCGAAGCGAAAGGAACATGGGTAAATTCTTCAATGTACGAAATTCCAACGCTTGCTATTGTAAACGAAGTCTATTTCAGAATGGCTTATGATTACGAAGATTTGATGAGTTCATTCAAAGATCGTTTGAAAGCAAAATGCGACCGCATCCGCAGGCAGGAAATCTATCTTGGTTCTTTCTCAGAATTTGGTCTTCGCAGACGTCTCTCAGTTGAAGCTCAGGAACTTGCAGTAAAAGAGTTAATTGAAGCAACAAGACTCACAAGTTCTACATTTGTTGGTACTTCTAATGTTTACCTGGCAAAGAAATTTGGAATCAAGCCGGTTGGCACAATGGCACACGAATACATTATGTGTGTAGGGCAGGGTAATATCAGGCATGATGTAACTTCTTCTAACTGGTATGCGTTAAAAGCCTGGATCGACGAATATTCAGTACTTAACGGTATTGCACTTACGGATACGATTACAACAGACGTATTCTTAAGAGATTTTCAGCTGACATATGCAACAATGTTTAGCGGGGTAAGACACGACTCTGGGGATCCATATGAATGGGGAGAAAAAATGATCAAACATTATGAGTCCCTTGGAATTGATCCAAAAACAAAGACGTTGCTTTTCTCTGATAGCTTAGATTTCGACAAAGCAAGTGATTTGTTCTATTACTTTCATAATAGAGCAAATGTAGCCTTTGGTATTGGTACATATATCGCAAACGACACAAATGTCCCGGCGCTTAACATCGTAATAAAGACTACTGAATGTAACGGCGGTCCGGTAGCAAAAATTTCTGATACTCCAGGCAAAGGGATGTGCAAAGACGCTGAGTATGTAGAATACTTAGAACGTGCTATTAAATGGAGAATAAAAAGCGGAAAATAAGAGTAAAAAATGGAGGGAAAAAGATCATGAAAAATTTCAATGTAGAAAAGGCAGTAAAGGATAATGTGAATTTTTTAAGAAGATGGTTTAACCAGTTCGGAGCTGATTCTATTGCTGTTATTGGGATCTCCGGTGGTAAAGACTCTACAATTGCAGCTGCTTTATTGGTAAAAGCCATCGGAAAAGAGAAAGTCCTTGGAATTATGATGCCAAATGGGAGACAGACAGATATCGAAGATTCAGAAAAGGTATGCCAGATGCTTGATATTCGTAATGACGTAGCTCAAATCGGCGAATTGTATGGAAATGCGATTTCGATGTTGGGAACAATGTCTTCAGTAAAGTTAACCTCTCAGCTGATCATTAACCTGGCTCCGCGTCTTAGAATGATGACATTATATGGAGTGGCTCAGGGACAAAAGGGACCAGCGTTTGTTATTAACACGTGCAATCGTTCAGAGGATTATGTCGGTTACTCTACAAAGTATGGAGATGCCGCCGGGGATGTAGCCGTTCTTCAGGATTTCCTTGTTGAAGAAGTTTTAGAAATCGGGGATTATTTAGGGCTTCCTTATAAACTCGTACATAAAACACCAAGTGATGGATTATGCGGAAGAACAGACGAAGATAACCTTGGTTTTACATACGCGCAGCTTGACAACTATCTTAAATGGAAAGAGGAAGAAGTAGGGGAATGTCCGATTGCTTCAGAATTAGCAAAAATTATTGAAAAGAAACATACTGCAAACCTTCACAAACTGGAGCCAATCCCCTCTTGTATGAGATGCTAGAAATAATAGCGAATCAAGTTAATTCTTGGTGCGCTTTTTGTTTTTTGGAAAGACAATTCATTGTAACGCGCTGTCTGAGCCCCATATACGTGTGAATTTTACGTTTTTATGTGCCAAGCAAAGAAATACTAATCAAATAGCGAAGTTGCCTCTACGAGCCTTATAATGCATTCTGAGACATATTAAGAAATTTTGTTAAGCACGAAAATTATTCCTTGAGGCTGTTTATTTTTGTATAGCAAGATTTCTTACATATCTATTATGTATCTATAGAAAAATGGAGCTAATTAAAAAGGAGGAAACAAGAATGAACAAATTTGAAATCGTAAAAAGCAGGGATCAAAAGTATCCGTACAACGCAAGAATTCTCACTAGCGTAGATGGTGGGGATAGTTATTATTATTGCGGAAATGGAAGATACTGCAAAACGTTACAAGAGGCTTTTGAATTTATCAAAGGTAAGGCCGCGGAAGAATTAAAGGAAGAAATCAACAATGAAGTAGATACCGAAGAAATCATTGAAAAAAGTTTCGATATTGTAGAGAAATTTTATCAACACATGACAGAAGCTAATCGTCCAGTTAGTGAGAAAGGTATTAGTGATATGCAATGGGTGTTAGACAACATCATCCCAGCTATTAAAAAGGAAAATCACTCTGAAATACAAGGAGGCGAATTTGGTTCATGCAATGGTTGGAATCATGGCTACAGTAATCTAATGATTATCGGGGCAACACCAGAGCAGGTAATTAGCAAAGCAAAGACTCGCGAAGATTGGGAAAATGTTTTTCTCAATTACTGCAAGAATGATAACGGAAGTATTTCTTTAGATGCTTACCGTGTAGACCCTAAAGAAGCCGCAGATTTCTTTTGTGAGATCGACAAATCTATTCGTGTATATGCCTCTTGGCATTGGGACGAAGATTCTTTTGTTGCTAGATGCGATGGAAATGATTATCACGGATATACAGCAAAATTTGAAAATAGCACCCCGCGAAAAAGTGATGACGACGGTTATTTTGATGTCGATGTTGAAATTGTAGATACGGAAACTGGATGCAAGTTTTTGGCTGGTGGAGGTATGTGCACAGCAGAAGAAACAGAATGGTATCGTAAGTTGGTTGCAAAGCATACCACAAAGAAAGAAAATTAGGAGGAAACAAAGAATGAATTACTGGACAAAGAAAAATGAAATGAAGAGAAAAGCTGTAGAACACACAAAGGAAATGATGGAGACGCATAAGGATGAAATCAGACATTCTATAGAAGCTACCAGAACATATGGACCAGAAATAGATTTGGTTAATCGCAAAGGGCATCCTGTAGAAATGATTGTTGAACAAGCGGACATCGTATTAGCTGTATTGACTCACGCAAAAGAGGGAGTTAAGTCAGCAGTAGCAAACTTTGCATCTTACAAGAATCCAGGAGGGATGTTTATCGAAGGATCTAAAGCCCAAGAAGAATGTTTGTGTCATGAAAGCACACTATATAACGTGCTATCACACTGCCCAAGCTATTACAAATGGAACAATCTTCATAAGAACAAAGCTCTTTATGAAAACAGAGCTTTATTCTCAGAGGATATTGTATTTGAGAGAGGTGGGCAGATACAACTTTGTAGCGTTTTAACATGTGCGGCTCCAAACTATTCAGCAGCTTCTAAGTATATGAATATAGATCCGGCGGAAAACTCAGAAGTATTGAGAAAACGCATCAGTTTTATAAAAAAGGTACTGGAAGCAGAAGGCGTAGACGTTTTCATCTTTGGCGCATTTGGCTGTGGTGTATTCGGTCAGAATCCAGCAGAAGTAGCGAAGATTAGCAAAGAAGTTTTTGCAACGTCGAGTACGATTAAAAGAGTTTATTTCTCGATTATCGACGAAAAAACAACATCAGCTTTCCGTAATGTGATTTAAGCAAAAAGAGGAGGAAACAAAGATGAACGAAACATTAAGAGCAAATGAAGAAGTAAGAGTAAGAAAAGAAACAGAAGGATTTTCAACAACATTCTTTATGGACTTTTCTATCGCAGACAGATTTGGTGATGATGCAATCAAAGATACATTTGAAAGAGCATTTAAGGAATGGAAAAGAGATTACCGTTATCTTACAGATCTTGTGCTTGTTTTAAACCAAAAAATCTGGGACTGGTACGAGGCAGGTAACGAGCCTAGAGCCAGAATCTACAATGATATGTGGATAGAGGCACAAAAGTATGCCGATGAAAACTTAAAAGGTGAAGAACTAAGATATTATTTGAGAGCAACTGATTAAGGAGGTATTTATTATGGCTGTATTTTGTCCATATAAAGCAGATGTGGTTCTATATCTAGAATGCCAGGAGTGCAAAAACAAAAGCGATTGCAGTACTGATAACGTATTTGCGCTTCTAGTCGCTGGCAGCCGTACCGTTACGGATAAAAAGATGATGTACAGACATTTGGATAAGCTGCTTTCAGTAGCAAAAGACAAATATAAGTATATCTTGATCGTCGAAGGTGGGGCGAAAGGAGCAGATTCTATCGCTGGCGAATATGCCAGGGATCGTGGATATCTTCTTAAAGTAATGCCTGCTGACTGGGACAAAAATGGAAAAGCTGCTGGCTTTATCAGAAACAAAGCTATGCACGAACTGATTGCTAGATATGAGCATAGGGGATGTGTGTTGTTCTGGGATGGCAAAAGCAAAGGAACTGCGCACAATTTCGGATTAGCCGAGAAATACAAAACTACGATTCGTATTATACGAACAGATAAATAGGAGGAAACATTTATGGATTTAAGCGAAAAGAAAGTCTTTGAGAAATTCAAGGCAAAACGCAGTAACGGAGATGTCGTTCGCTGTATGAGAGAAGAAAATGGAACCGTTTTTGTATTCGGAAAACGAAAAACAAGATACGGTACACGTTATACAGATGAACAGTTTGAGAAGTACTATGTTATCATCGAAGGAGCAGATCCTGCTATACTTTGGGAAAAACGTGTAAAGAAAATTATTGAATGTCTAAATAGATCAGGTCTTTGGTCTAGTTACCTAACATTTTTTGAAAATCTTTCAAAAATGTCTTATGAAGACAGGGAAGATATGAAAAAGATTGATGACAAAAGATATTACACTAATCCCGAAACAGGAAAATATACAAAGCGTACCGCTGCCGAAATGGAAGCCCTTTGGGGTGACTACCCTGAAAAATATCCATTCGCATTTGGCAGAGACGAAGATGGAAATTTGTTCTTTGAGACAGATTACATTCACGAGAAAAGTGATGCTAAACTGAAGACTATGTATTTCGGAAAGCATGATAACCGTTACGTAAGGGGATGCATTAGAAGTGCATTAGCTGAAAAACGCAGATATTGTTCAGGAAGATATCGTACTTCATACGATGTATCGTTTGAATATGATCCATCTCGAAATATGGCTTGGTATTCAGAAGAATATAAAGACTGCGGAAACGGTTATTATTACATTGCACTTGACGCAAATACTGCGTTATTTATAGAAAAAGACTAGGAGGAAACAACATGAGCGACGACAGGTGTCCGTACTGCAAGATTAAAGCAGATGCAAAACGAAAAACAGTATATAAAGCATTGGAAACAGTGGAGGGTCATAAACATTGTCCTGACTGCGGAGCTAGTTTAGACAGGGGTCAACAATCAGTTGAAGTAAACGGTTATTCCGATATTTACAAGGGTTGTTTGAGACTCATCGGTGAAGTAGTGAGCCAGTATAATCAGCTATTAGATTATATAGACGCAGATGTTGAATCCTATTTCGAAGAGGGAGAAAAGCCTTCCGTTAGACTTAGTGCCAACAAAATTGTTGAAGAACTATTTCTGCCTAGTTATGGGGGAACTACGAAAGCTAATTTTGTGAAAGCACTAGGAATTGAAGAAGATGACAACGAATGGATTATAAAGAAAGAAAATAGAGAGTGGTAATCATTTGTACTAAGATTAAACGCGCTCTTTAGGAAAAATAAGAAGGCTATGTGGAAATCCCCGCATAGCTTTTTTGTTATCTAAAAACATTTTCGACATATATTTTATGTTACTAGATGATTTGGAGTACAAATACAAATATTCAGTAACAAAGTATACCTAAAGAGAACAAGGAATGGTAATTAACGCAAAATAAGCCGGAAGGCAAGGAGGAAACAAAAATGAACAAATGGAAAGCAACATTAGGAATAATTGGAAACGAGGTAAAGAAAGCAGCAGAAAACACTTCTCAAAAGATTTCAGAAGAAACTGCAAGAATTGAGCATTTAAGAAATGTAATGCTTAATGTGAAAGAGATAACATCTTTCGAAATTTTGGAATATGAAGGATATATCTTTCATTTTCAAAAATCTAATGTAGGAGGAGAATGCTCTTACGATCTTTTTATGAGAGCTAAGACAAATTCTTATCACTTCACAGCGAAGGCAAAGAACTTGAAACAGTTCGAAGAACTTGTATTTTCAAATGTGGAAGAACACATTGAGGCTTTTGAAAAAGTTAGAAAAGCAGATAGTGTTATAACTTTATAATTTTTACCCGAAACAAAAAGTAAATTAAGACAGCATCCCAAAAATAGGGGTGCTGTTTTTCTTTTGCAATTATTTCGTTTTTCCGACGCCTATTCCAAAGAATGTTTTTCGACAATCTACCTGGCCAATACTATTAGGTACCAAATCCCCGTTAATATCAAATTGCTTGGCAAGTATATCTGCGTTACACAAGAACTTTCTGCAGATAGCAGGTCTTGCTTCGTAGATCATGCAGGTAGCTTCTTTTTCGGAAAGATCGCAAAACGGGCAGGAATCAAAAGGAATGTCTCGGAACCTGTCCGGGCGGGCTGGTGGAGCAGGAGTAATGTCGTGAGTCTGTAAATAGTTTTGAATTCTGTGTACATCCTCTAAGGTCATGCTAAGCAGATTACTGCAGCATCTTCCGCATCTCGAACATTTTCCGTTTGTAGAATAATCGGGAATCGTATTTTCTATTTTATTGCGCAGGATTTCCTGCATTTTTTCTAATTCTTCTCTTTGCGTCATAAAAAATCCCCTTTATTTATTGTTGCAATTTATATGTCAGATTTCGTGCAAAAAATCCTATAAAAAACAGGAGAGAAATAGAAAAAACAAATACATACCCAACGAGTGTTTACACACCTATTGAGTGCTAATATACTCAATGAGCGTAAAAATACATATTTATGCTCATAAATGTATATTGTAGAGCAAAAAATATTAAAAAGAGGGTAGGGACGTAGAAAAACAGGAGTTTAGAGCTTGCGAAAAAACTGCTTGAAACCCGCATGGGATGGGCGTTTCAGAGATTTTTATAAAAGATTTCGATCAAACGGGAGGCTGTAAGCAAGGGAATGCTGCATAAAAAATAATTTGTTTGCTAGAAAATGATGTATATACAAAATGATTTTTCATGGAAAATCTGGTGCGAGTTAGAGAAGCTATTTGTAGGTAGGAATTCAGCTTATGTATATACGAAAATTGAATTTTTTTGTTCAAAATTTCAGGTTCCGTAAAGGCAAAAAATATTTCCCAACGAAAATTTTATTTTTGTATAGATAAAAGAGAGGAGAGAGAAAGCTCAATCCATTGATACATGTGGGGTTCAGTAATGAAAACCAGCCAAAAATACCAAAATAGAAATGACATAAATATTGTCGCTAAAGATAGATTTCACGACAATATATTGACATTTCTTGTTTTATCCTCTATAATTTACCTATAAATGTGTTTTTTACAATACGTGCCTTTATACGTGTACTTAAAACCCATTTTTGTATATACAAAATCTATTTTTGAAAGGAAAATTTTTTATGAGTAACTACCATCGCGAACAAGATGCGATCAACGATGAAAAAATTCAAAGTTTTAAATCTGAATTCCCAAAATATATTGGTGATTTCCTCGATAACATGCGTGAGTTAAACAATTCTTCTAAAACTCGTTTGGGCTACGTTTATGACCTGCGTACTTTTTTTGCTTTTTTAGAAAAAGACTTTTCTGTCGCTCCATTAGACGTGTCTATACAATTTTTGGCTGAATTAACTCCTTTGGATATCCAGCACTACCTGACATATTTAAACCGCTATCAAACTGATGAAGACATTGCTTATAACAAGGCTCATCCTTATAAGTCGCCAAAATATCATACAAACTCCCCTTCCAGCAAAGCTAGGAAGCTTACTGTAGTCAGGGGTTTGTATAAGTACTTGATAAGAAATTCACAACTGGCAAACAATCCGGCTGATGTTGTACAGATTCCGAAAGATAAAAGAAAAAATAATGATATTATTGCTATGGACAATTCAGAGGTTGGTCGTATGATCAGCGGCGCTGAAGATGGTTCTTCCCTTTCTGGACGAGCTGTTAAGTTTTCAAAGCATACCCGCCTTAGAGATATGGCCATCTTGCAGCTGCTAGTTGGCACAGGAATTCGTGTTTCTGAGCTCGTAGGCATCGATATTCCGGATATAGACTGGAATACAAAGTCTGTTATGGTCTTTCGTAAAGAAGGTAAAGAACAACGTGTGTATATGCCGGAAGACGCCGCTGGTGCAGTCTACGATTATATCCATAATGAAAGAAAAGCTGTATCTGATGATATAAAAGCGCTATTTGTCTCCCCTCGCAACGGGACAAGATTGACAGTTCGTTCCATTGAAAGAATCGTAAAAAAATATACGGAAAACATTACAAACCAGGATGTCCACACTCACTCTCTTCGCTCTACTTACGCTACAAATCTTTATAAGAATACTGAAGACATTAAGCTTGTCGCAGATGCACTCGGGCATAATAACCTGGCTACCGTTTCACGATACAGCAAATCTGGCGAAGTAAACAGAAAGCGTGCCGCAGGCGTTGTAAATTATGAGGATGACGAATAAATATATAAAAGCAATCCTAAATTTAGGGTTTATATTATAACTAAACAAATCCCTATAATTAGGGATAAAAAAGGAGAAAAAGAAAAAGACCGTTACCACCTGTTTAGTATTCGGTCTTTCTTTTTTGTTAATCATTTGGCAGACAGGTTTCTTTTTTGTAAATCCAATGACTTCCCTCTTTCATATATCTTCCTTTTTTGTTGGACGTTATCACCATGGATGAGTTTAATTATTTTCGATATTGCAACGATCGTCCTCCGTTGGTTCTTTTCCCTCCAGCGTTAACGTCTCTCCTTTCATCAGAATATCATTAATGTCAGAGAAATTAAGTAGGAAGACCTTATCTGTATACGCGTCATACAGGACAGCTCCCGTTTCATAATTGTTAATACACTGATTATCGGTGATGAACCCTATCTCCAGTTTTTCTAACTCGAAGACAATACATTCGATATCTGACAATGTCCCATTCTTAATTTTCTCGATTTCTTCTTCTGTAAACGAAAAAGAAATTCCACTGTTTGTTCTCGTTGCGCTCATATTTGTTTCCTTTTTTTTTGAACTCCAATATAGACATGGCAAACAGAGAGCTTTGTAGCTCTCTTATGCTACACGACAAAGAAAGTCGTTTCAAAAATTGCGAGGCCTGCTAGAATGACTTTTTCGTTGTCTTATGATGATTTATATTGAAACTGAAAAGCTTCTAATTCTTTCAAAATCTGTTTATAATCAGTTAGCAGATTATAAAACGTAGCTTTTTTAAGACCTGTTTTATTTAAAAACTCTTTCGATGTTATCTGTTTGTCAATCCATGATTCATATAATTCCTCCCAATTATCAGGATATGCTATTTTATTTCGTCCGGAATTCTTTCGACGATTTACAGGTAATTTAACTATATTTGAATTATGTCTTAATACTGATTGTAATAACGTAGTCAATACCGCTTTATTCATGGGTTGTGTAACCCCAAATCTATAAGTAGAATCAAGATCGCATATAACAAGACAAATAGATTTTGTCGCAAACCAATCTAACTGGTTTGACATTTCCGCTTCATTAAGACCAAGCGACGATATTGTAAATACAACAACAATATCATTGATCGTCACAATGTTCTTTATTTTTTCAAGTTCTCGAAATGAACGTCTACTCTCAGTAATGACTATAATTTCTGAATTATCCTGTCTTATAATATTCAAGACTTGTGTAAACTCAGAAACATTTTCTGTATTTTTAATATAGACATATATCCTCATAATCGTTACTTCCCTTATTAAAACCATCCAAATCGTTTGAATTTAATATGAGAGCAGGATTCAAATTCACGCCTATTCATAGTCATCTTATTACAATCCCTTGTGGAAATACTCTTTGTTTGCACTTCGGGCGGCAAGGTATTTACCCACGATGTCAAGGTCTTTTTACTGGCAGCATCATTCCCAAGTTCGATGATAATCGAATCTTTAGTCAATGTGAACGCTTTTTTATTCTTTAAATAGAATTCGTGAATATCATTAAAAGTGTCTGCTGCTATAAAATGAGCATTGTCCGCATAATCATCGTTCCACGTAAGTCTTTTCATGTAAGTAGGAATGTTATATCCATAATCTTCTAAGATAGATATTATCGTTTTGGAAGATATCGCCATAAGGTCAGGATACCATGAATCACTCCTATCCTTACTGTATATCATATAGTCAAGAAGCTCTTTTACTTCATCCAACATCCTTCTTGTATATTCTCTATAAAGTCCTGTACCAAGCCTTCTTATAATAGCATCGCCTAATCCTTTATAAGCGCTTTTGTCAATCGTACTTGGTAATGCGCCATCAAAACGGAGAAACACCATCCTCTTCCTAATAATCTCATCAGGTTCATCGGCTTCATTGCTTGCAAATACTATCATTGGCTGACTTTCAAGCTGATTATCTTCGCATTTCTCAGGATTTTTGATAATATCTTTTATTCGTGAAAGATATGCGTTATCAAGCTCATCAACAAAAACAGGAATTCCTTTACATCCAGCCTGTATGAATCGTATATCTTCTTTTTTACATGATTCTTTGTTTATTACATCTAATTCTCTGCCCGTCATCATTTTCAATACGGCACGGGCCATAAATGTTTTACCGCAATTCGATGTCTTTGATGTTGCTAACATGAATAACGGGAGACTAGAAACTGGAACACCTTTGATTTTTGCAGTACAACGTAATTTTGCATTATAAGGAGAACAGAACATTGCATTTAACAACTTGAAATGTGTCATCTTTAATTTATTAACATCTCTACTTACAAACTGATCGAAATTATTAAACAATCCAATCAGTTCTTCTATATCTTTCTTTACCTCATCAGCAGATGGATTCAAATTCATTTCAACACCATTTATCTTAGCCGACTTTTCATAACAATCATATTCCATATTAGGATACTGTTCGGTGACATTGTTGACTTTTATTTTTTTCTGCTGAATTCTTTTCCTATTATTGAATTCGAGCTTTTCAATAGTTTTAGGTATAAGTTCGATAAATCCTTGCTTTGATTTCAAATTAACACCAGCAAGTAATGCTTTGTATTCCTCCCTGGTACTATCATGCTCTATCACATATTTGATGTTTGTAAACTCATCCTCTTCGGATCCTTGTATAGGTTGCTGTAAAATAATCGTATTGCCTGTTTCTTTTAACTTTTTTATTATCGCATTCGATTCGATAGGATCATCTGTCTTTTTGACGGAAATGATTTTTGCAGGAATCTCTTCAGAATTTTCCCAAGCTGTTTCGAAATCTGCTTTATACGAATCATAAGCAAATTCAGAATCGTCACATTCATAAAATTCCATGCGTTCCCCATTCCATGCTCTACCACTCATATTTGCCGATGCTTTTATAACTCTAGTTTTGCCATCATCTGAGCTTAAAAGATAAATTTTTCTATGATCAAGAATGAATGTTGGAGTATGTATAACAAGGTCGCCATTTATCATCATATCTGACAACTCGGGATACTTTCGAATTGCATCGGCAGCTTCTTTTGCATTAGTTAATGTTTCTGCCAAAAATTCAGTCATCTTCGTATCTTTTTGTACGAGAAATGGTGCTCCAAGCAGGATTTCACCATACTTGAAATTTTTCATTATATCGTTAATAAATGCTATATCATAAGAAAACGTTATAGCCCTGATACTATCGAATCCAGAAAATAAATCATTAATAGTAGGATAACTAACATCCTTCATTTCCGTATGGTAGCATTTTAACTGATATCCGTTTGACTTTGCCCCACTATCAATATCAAATAGGCTTATTTGATCGTCCATATTATTACCTCCACTTATAAAGTCTAAATATAATCGTTTATTTATAGACATCATATAATAAGTCTAAAAATAAGTCAATGTTTGTAAACTATAAGAAGAGAAATAAGCTGGGACTCTTGAAATAAGAATCTAGGCTTTAATTTTTAGACCTATTTACGGCTTACATGAATGGAAGTCCATCATCATCTGGAAGCATATCCACGAATCCATCTACGTCTGTTGCTGAAGCTAATGTCGCTGTCTGACCCTGAACAGTATAAGTACCTGTCGCATTCTTAGAATCTCCAAAATAATGCATTTTCTACGTTAATGAAAACATTCCGAAGAAGTTGAATAATACAAAGGGCGTTTATGCAATACCTTCAGTTTTATTGAGTTCCAACCACTTTTTCAACAATCTCACAGTAACCAGAATATAAAAATAGGACGACATCATTCAAGATACCGTCCTAAATTCCAACCAATTTTTTAAATACCCTATTTTTCCTTCTTTCTTTGCATTAGTTTGTTTTGTATATAAAGTATCTATACGCAATACCAGAGACAATAGCATCAAATAAAGTCCCTACCCCAAACATGAGGGCTATCCCGTCTAATGAAGGAATCCACAATCCTGTTCTATAAGCGACAAAGAAACTTCCATAATAAATGGAATTTGTAACAACCGATTCAAACAACATGTAGTTCGTCTTCCCTCTGCCATAGAACGTCATATCAAATATATTCTGATAAGCGAAAGCAATATAGAAGACAAACAGGATCATAACAAGATGAAATAATTTGTCAACATCGGAATAGTTCAGTACATACTGCATAAAAGGCTTATATAGCGGAATCGTTACCACCCATAAGATACAAATAAATGTTGTGATCGTAAAGTAACCCAAAGTGTTTGTCTTAACCTTATTCTTGTCCGTTGAGACTTCTTGTTTGATCAGTTCTCCAAGCTGCAGCACAGGCAAAAGCATCCATCCCCAGATGAAATTATTAGCTACCCAATATACTCCGGATTCTCCCACTACATTCACCATTCTTGATACCATAAGCATATAGGCAATATTTCTAACAAAAGACTCTAGCCCGGAAACGCTCCCGATTTTAAAGAAGTCTTTGCACCATGCAAATGACAGCTTTTGTTTGTCACGTACTAAATATCCTTCTTTTGATAGAATCACAAGAATTACAATAGTTAAGATTGTATTTACAATAATATTTGAATATCCGATCCCATTTACTCCCAAATTAAGAGAGAAAGGTAATGTTGAAATTAGGAATGTATCTGTGACGACACAGAACGCTAATTTTAGCACCGTAAATACATAGACCAACTTATCCCTGCCTATAGCAATTAAAGCCACTAGAACGAAATTAAGGAGCACTCCAGCCACGTTTGCTATACTTTCAATTCTAATATATGTGGCAGACTCTTTAATAATGTCAGGGCTTGCAGCCATAACCGTTAGCAGCGGTTCCGTAAATAAGATAATACCTATCGATATGATAGCGTAAATACTCCCAGATACAATAAGTCCGGTTTTAAGCTTGTTGCTGAAATCATCTTTGTTTGAAATTGCACTTCCCATGAAGAAGAACAATGGCAGAATAATGGCCTCGCTAATGATCTCGTAGATAAGGTTAACCCACGATAATTGCCCAGCAATAGAATAAGACCAGTCACCTGGTAATTGTCCCAAAAAGAATACCCTAAGCGTTGTATAAATAGTTGGGCATAGCCCCATTACTAATAATGCTGCAAAAAGCTTTAAATTGATGCTTTGCAACGATTTTTTAATTTTGTTCAAATATATCAAATCCTTTCTTTATCTTTTTATCATAATTTTTTCTACCGTCGTATTTTGCTCAGCCAGACTACACCTAATATATGTCAGAAAATATAAGATTTATCATTTTATATATAGCTCTTTTTTATCCCTGCCCTATTCTGACATATTTATTATGTATTTATAGAAAAACGGAGAAAATAAGGAGGAAACAAAGTATGAGTAAACTATTAGCTTTACACAATATTACAGAGACAAAATTGAAAGGGGTGCTAGAGCTTGGGGCTTTCCCAATGCCAAGCCTGGCCATTACAATGGCTGAATTCCCGTATCAAAGCTTTGGAGATATTACGTTTGTATTTAAAAAATCTACAGTAGATCCACGTGCTTCAAGATGCAATGATTTGTATGAAGCAGATGCTTACACATGTAGATTCCCAGATATTCTATATGAATTCGATGAAAAAACCATTGGCGAAGGATTGGAAAAAACATATCACATTCCAACATCCAAGAAGAGATTTTACAATCTTAATGCAAATGTTTGGTATAACTTGGAGAAATCGGCTGATGTTGTCCGTCAGGTTGTAAGGGAGTGCGGGCTTGAACTATCAAGAGATGAGGTTCTGGATTTCTTGCGGAACAATTACAAATACAGAGGTATCCGCAAAGAAAAGGTGGATTCTTTCACTCCATCTGGATCGCGACGCTCCATTAAGGGGCTAACCACCCCATACACACTGGATAACATTATGAAAGCCATGAAAAGAGGTTCTGGTGAAGAAGGTTTTCTTACTATGCATGCATGGAAAGGGATCCTTGCTAAAAAAATTACCAGCCTGTCCGCAATTCGAAACAACTTTGCTGAAAAAGAAAAAGCTGAAGCGATGTATGATGCATTGGAAAACGAGTATTTCGCTTTAAGTCGAAAGCTGTCTCCTATCATCAACAAAGGATGTTCAGGCAGTTCATGGACGTATATGGAAGATTATCTTTTTGAAGTTAAAAATCCAACTCCAGAAAATTACATGAAGATGTTTGGTAGAAACAATATAGAAATTGGCGAAGAACTAGCCGAAGAAATTGCAACACTTGCAATTAAAGTGCGAGAACTTCCGGTTTCATATATAGAAGCAAAGCCACATCGCGTCGTACATTTTTCGGAGGTTGCTGCTGTTATTATCCCGAATACTCTTTCTATCAAGGAAGAAATAAAGGAAGTAGCAAAAGAAAACAACTTCAAAGTGTATGAATACAGAGATGAAAAAGAAAGACAGGAAGCTGTTTGCAGTTGTGTTGCAGATCCGGTCGTTACAATTAAAACATTTTAACAATCTAAAGAAAACGCCTACCTATTACGGGTAAGCGTTTTTATTTGCGAAAAAATAAGGCTATTGCCCTACTCTCTTTGGGCTGTATTTCTCATCGATAATCGCAGCTTCTCTAGGCTTGATAATAATACATTGTTCCGCAGGAAGATTAATTACGTCTTCTGGAGTTAAAACGGGACGTTCAGCGAATTTGTGTATAAATCCTGAGTTTTTGCTGATGTATTTAGCGGATACGAGATCACTGGTGCCAAGACAAAGAATGGATTCTGTGTTATCTAAAATTGTCTCCCAAGAAACCGGATATACTCGCATAAGCTGATCCAAAGACTGTAGAATAATACAGTAATTCATATCATACGCTCTTCCGCGAGCTACATGTTTATCAATGTCATAAAACAAGCCTAGATTTGTAAATTCATCAAGGAAAAACCATAGCTGACATCTTCCCTCTCTCCCTTCTCTTTCTCTCTCGCACGTGCGGATAATCTGTTCTAATAATATAATTATAAGACCATAATAAGTGCGGTCGTAGATTGGAGGATCCAGAAACAATGCTTGTGCAGTATCTGTAAATTTACTGAAGTCTAATGTATCACCGGAAAGTAAATCACGCATTTGTTCTGCAGTATACGGATGAAGCTGAACCATAATATCAATACGTATAGCTTCCCTTGTTTTCTTATTCATACTATTGCAAAAATCATTATACTGATGGAGAATACGTTTTCCTGCCTCGCTTCTATTTAGTTGATTAAAAGTGCCTGCAATTTCATGTTCCTGTTTCTGCAATAGTTCGATAACATCATACAAAGTTGGCTCTGTAATCGTTTCTAAAGTACATGCGATAAGCAAAGCTAAGTATCTCTTAGAGCTTTCACTCCAAAAATGATCTGTTTTGTTCTGCCAGTCCCCCAACAGATGCGTAGAAAGTGCAATAATATCTTCATCATCCACAATATGTGCAAGTGGGTTGAATTTGACTGTTCCAGCAGTCTGTTCAAGAGAAAACTCGTTCACTTCATACCCGTTTGCTTGAAGCATATCTTTTTTGTCGTCGCACAGTTTTCTTTTTCTTCCGATAACCACCATGTTGCCCATATTTGAGGCAATACTATCAATATTTGGCCTAATAAATGCATGTGTTTTCCCGGCCCCTGCATCACCAATAACAACTACATTCCCGCTTGAACTGTAGTTCTTTGAGAGAATAACAGCTGATTTCTTGCCTGTTGGAATAAAGATTTCGCTGTTTACGAAGTTATTTGTTCCAGGGGTGGTGTCTTTTGCCGCTTTATCCATTTTTTTGCTTAAAATAGGATTGTAAGTATCTTTGTCCATACTTGTACCTCTTTCGTTTTGATTTACAGACAAAGATACATTTTTTAATGTGTGAGATGTATGTACCGAAGCATATCTGCTTGCAAGAAACTGCGTAATTGAATAATCTGGATTAGCAGCTCTAAGTTGCTGATATACGTCATCTTCTGCTTTTGGAATTTCTACGACGCTTTTGAGACGCATGGATCCATTTTTGTGAAACAGTTCATTTTCACCAAAAATGCGGTTTAACGTATCGACTTCGCTTTCGGTAAGTTTTCGTTCGATCAGTGTTTCGACTGTTATCGGAGTCAAGTATAGCTGGCGCTCAATCGTTTCTTCTTTTATAGGCGATGTAGCATTTACAATATCTTCGACAGTGCAATGGTATACTTCAGCAACTTCCAGATATCTATCCTGCTGCGGGATCGTTAATCCCCTCTCCCACTTCGATATTGTCTGATAGGTTACACCAAGTAACTTCGCAATTTCGTTTTGAGTCATGTGTAGTTCTTTTCGTTTCGTTTTAAAAAAATTCTCTTTGTTCTGCATAAGCTAATTCTACATGCTCCTCTCCTTCTTTTCTATGGCGCTGTGGTTGAGTTAGTGGTTGAGTTGATACATAAAAGAAAACTCCACGAATATGCGAAGCTTTCTTTTAATTCTAATGGAATTAACCTTAATCTTTTTCGTTCATCTTTTACGCAGGTTAGGACAAAATCTTTGTTTAATTTATACGCCTTTTACATTATACATTTCCTCCAATTATATTAAGCTCGATCTCGTGCTGCAGAACGAAACATCATTAATAATACTTCTGAAACTGGCTTTTCCCGATTTTTTCTTTTTGCTTTCTTTACCGATTTCAACCAGTATACGTCTTTTTGATAGTTCATCCCATCCGGAACAAAAACTCCCACATGGTACGGAATTTCTTTTTTCACCCGTTCAAAGACTTCTTCCGGCATCACATAATAATTATAATCTCCAAGAAAATTATGCCCATTTGGGGAATGAAAATCTTCAACAGAAGATTTGACCTCGTAGCAGTAAACGTCTCCTTTTTCAATTCCCGATACAGAGTTATTGACTGGTACAAATTTCATAAAATCCACTCGGATCCCATGGGCTATAGTATTGTCGAATGAAACTTCCCTAGCCCAGTAAATCCGGGGATCATTTTTTGGATTGATATGATATAGCAGCGATTTGGAAAGTAATGCTGTTGTCTCTTTTCTGTTCATGGTTTTCCTCCTTTTTTGTAAGAAACGATTTGTTTTTTGATATATTTACCATATCATATTGGGGCGAATTTACAAGAGCAAAAACGGGGGATATACATCCACTCGCTATTTGACGTACTCTCATCATTGAAATGACGAGATTCTCTTTCTTACAATGTAAGAAATGAAGCATCGCAAAGCTTTCAGCACAGTTCTAGACCTTGCATATAGTCTTTGCATAGCTTCTATTTTTCGAGCATTTCCAATCCATATGGACTGTACTTTGTATCTCATACTGCATCCAGCAGGGCTTACGTCTGAGACCTGACTGGATGAGAGATTCTTTAAGCTAGAATCCAAAGCAGTGTTTCATTGTGTGTCCACATTTTTTCATATTCAGAATCAATGTATCCTGCAACTTTACAAAATGTGGAAAATCAAGATAGCAGGTTTTAAAATCAGGGGCAGTCAATGTGTCGTCGGTATGACAAATCAGGAAGGCAGAATACAAATCTCTTTGTACTCTATGTCCTTCAATCGTTTTAAATCTTTCGTCCAATGCAGGCTTGATGTATTCACCTGTATCATGGTGAAGTTGAGAAGCCCGATATTGATGAATATCGATTTCGTAGTATGGAATTCCATACTGTGTTGCCTTTGATTTCAGATCTGCCTGCATAAGACCTGGAGAACGGTTCTTGATGGAATGTCCATAACGCTTCTTGCGTTTGTATTTGCGCATCATCTTTGAAGAACCGTCTTTTTGTTTTACAAGCGTGGCTTCATCCTGCCGTTCTGTTTTCTTCGACTTCTTTTGCAGAGATTTGAAGTTCATTGGTTCAAGGATGAACTCGCTTGCGTTGCGAACGACTTTGTTAATGAAGGTATGATGCGAAGTCTTGATATAGGCCGACTGCTTTCGATAGAGAACCCGAACTTGGCGTTTTAAACGTCTGCACCTTTTCGTTGTCTTCCATTTGTGCTTACCCTTTTTGACTGTACCATTCTTATTATAGTTATCTGGATTATGCTTTCGCATAGAGACATCTACCAGATTCTGCTTATGGCGGATCTCCTTTTCATATTTAGCTGATTCTGGAGCCAGTTCTTCCAGATGGACCTCGTTGTTTGAGACTGTTGCAATCGTTGATGTTCCAAAGTCTACACCTGTACGATGTCCACCATCTTCTGACAGTTCCATTCGTTTTGGTGCATCCCCTCGAAGTGTGATTACAACATAGTATTTGAATCCACTGTTGAATTCGATTCTCTTTAAAAAGGAGTAGACGACATCTTCTTTCAAATCAACAGATGAAATAATGTTCTGGATATATTCATTCTTTGGGACACGAACCTTGTAGTAATGTTTCATAAAACAGATGGTATCCCATCTTGAAAGACGAACGCCTGTTGCAGCACATTTCTGCTTGATACAGTCGAAATCATTATATCTGCGATAATGAAGATGATGCCCATCCTCAAACAGAACTTTTTCTATTCCTTTATATACAGCATCGGCTTCTGCCTGTGCCTGATGAGAGTTGATGTAGTTCTTGAATTTCTTCTGTTCCCTGGACACGAACTTATACAAAGCTCCTTTTGTAAGTCCGTATTCTTTTTGTTTGTTGTTCATGATATCCGAAAGTTCTTTTTTCTTCTTTTCAGAAGCTGACAGTTCAGAACCTTCCTTTTTAGAAAATTCAGCTTCTCCATAAGCTTTGCGCGCATCCATATATTCTTTATCATGGAACAAGGCATTCAATCGATTTGTAGCCTGTCGAACCAGCTGATTATGCATCCGATTTGCATAGAAAAAAGACTTCGATAGAAACCGTTTTTCAGATGCATTCAGTTCTAATTGAAAACGTACTGTATACATATCGAAGTCTCCTTTCTACGCTTGTATTCTATACATATATTATATCATGATTCACACTTTAAAGGTGAATTCACATACGTCATTTAGAGCCATTCATCTCATGACTAAAGTCACGAGCGTTCTGGCTTTAACTCATAAATCGTACATACATTAATTTCCTTTCACCTTCAATACGATATCGTTAATCGGCTGACTATCATCATCTAAACCAGAGATAGTGTTGGATGAAATTTTGAATCCAGAAGTTTTAAAATTGCTGTCCTTTAGATTCGCTTTTGCAATTTTATAATCCCCATTAGGAAGAACAACAGGTAATACACATCTGCCTTTTTTCAATGTAAATGTACTTATCCAACGCACACCGTCATACATACTGATATATCCTTTTTTATTTGTTTTTAAATAGTCATTTTTATAATTTTTCAACACCTTTCCATCACTGGTCAGCATTTTGATTTTAAATGCTCCATCATCTTCTACAAGCTTATCATTCTTATTTTTTAAAATGATTCTTGTTGCTGACTGAATTGTTTGGTTGTTTTCAATTATATTTACTGTCCCCGTTTTATCAGAAGAAAGCTCATATCCATTATTTAAACGAATATATGTATATGGAATATCTTTGTTTCTTGTTACAATCAGCTCAAAAGGTTCAGTTTCAAATTCATCATCTATTTTTTTAATAATGTAAGTACCCTTTAAAAAATCATTCGATTGTAGCACTCCATTCTCATCAGACTCTAGAATTTGATAATCACTTTCTAAACCGTTTTTTTGTGCCAGTTCAATAGCTTTATCAATATTCTCGTTAGCTTCTTCGTAAAAGCTTTTTTTTACACATCTATACTTTGATTGAGCTGCAATTACATTACCCTTATCATCCTCTTTGATTGAGGTGATTTTGAAACGAGAGTGCATCTCAGTCAGATTTACAGTCAAATTGGTATCCATATCCTGTGTCTTATAAGTAAATGTATAATCTTTGGCAGATATCTTTTCGATTTTTTTACCCTTATTTTTTAAAACGGAACTATCATCCTGTACGGAGTCGATACCGTATTTTGAATGGATTGCAATCTTTAACTGCGTTCCTTTATCAAAGGTAAAAGAATCATCTCCACCATCCACTGGATAGGTTATATCTTCATCCGTCATGATTTCAGCTGTTCCTAAACCGCCTGTTAATTCTATGTGCAACGTGCTTGTACTTTTAGCCTGTATACCTAATGATGAAGTTACTAACATCATAGAGGATATCAATCCAGTACATAAATATCTTTTTAAATGCATTCTTTGCACCACCTTCCCTTCATCCTGCAAATTTTAGCAACAAAATCCTACTTAAGGCAATCTGCCTTAAATAGACATTTGTTTAATATTTTATTCATTTCATTAGAAGATGTTTTATTAATGATATAAACATTGCTAAATAATATACGTAAAGAATTTAATCCATTCATAGATTTTGCAGGTGAAAGTAGAATTCCTCGATTTGTAAATTTTAAGACAATATAATTAACTTTAGATTGCTTTTTTACAAATTCTATAATATTCTTTTCTCCTTGTTCTGTTAAATTTCCCATAGTATCAATAATGAATTGTATACAATTTTTTCTAGCACTAAAATTTTTAATAGCTAATAGAGCGTTACCTGTTGTAATGCGATCATGGATATCATCTATTTTATATATGTCTTCTAAAGAAATGATTTCAGCCTTAGCTCCTTCTTCATTTTCAGCAAAAGCATATTGTTTTAAGTTATTACTAATTTCTTTATTTTGGGATAACTCAATCCATTTTGAAAATGCACCATATAAAGCATCTTTGCTAATTAATGATTGAGCTACCCTTAATACAAGGTCTCCTTTACGTATGTAACAATACAAATATAAATTATTTATATCTGCATCTGGATACATTGACAAATAGTTATTTTTCATTAGAGTATACTCTTCATCACAGTCATTAATAACCTCATCAAATGTATTTTTAGAAATTTCACTATTTTCTAAATTTTCGTTATGTTTCAGATATTGTGCCATATATAGCATAGCCCGTATTCCTTCAATTCCGAATTTTGCAATAACAAGTGTTTCTTCATCTTGTAAATCAAATATATTTACTGGTTCATATGCAAACGTTTGTTTATTATCTTCCATTTTTTATTCCTTTCTTCTCTTTTCATTTTGTTGTGTCTATTGTAGAAAACCTATCAATTGTATTTAGTGGTTTATCGTCGTATCTTCTTTAATTAGTAGAATACATTCCATCTATTTACCACTTTTCTCTCTATTTCATCTCTTACATATGTTCTCTGACATAATTAGCTCCTTTCAAAATTAAGGCAATCTGCCTTAAAATGTGTTTTCAACACATCTATCACATATGAAACTAACATTTTTGATTTAGTCCCATATGCAATAGAAGGAAGGATTTTGTTCCTTCCTTTTAAGAATTAATCTTCGCTTTTGCGAATCTTGCGAACAGTTGCAATTGAAGCACCTAGTGCGATAACAACAACACCTAACATCATATACATCATGTCTTTGTTTTTAGAAGTACCTGTGTTTACACTAGGCAACAAGACATTTTGATACACGATTGAATAGCGGTGGTCATCATCCACCTTTACTTCTTTTCCATTTACAAATAATCCCTCATCCGTAAATTTAACTTTTACAACTTCATCCGATAACTTATATCCTTGTGGAGCACTTGATTCTTTGATATAAGTTGTACCATATCGAATCAAGAATTCAGCAGTACCAGTTTCCTGATCGCCTGCAATTGTTTCAAGTTTTGAACTTTCAGCACAGTTTTCTTGAGAATATGATGTGAACTCAAACTTATTTGACTTGATATTCTGTCCTGTCACACTATCAACTTTATTTACTAGGATATATGGTAAAGCTGTGTGTTTTGGCTCTACAGCCACATCATACTGAAATAATTCATCTTCATCATCCCATGTTGGAATTCCAACCACAAATGGACTGATTGTTTCATAATCTGCTAAATCCTCAACGTAAACTAAATACACACCTACAGGAAGATTCTTACAAGTTGCCTTTCCTTCTTCATTTGTAGTCATTTCATAATCTGGAGATTCAACCTTCTTTGAAAGAGTTTTAGCCACATTATCAATTTCTTCAGCAGTTTTGATTTCATTCAAGTTGATTTCATCATCCGCATATGATTCTTTTAAGATATATTCTCCTTTTTCGATGCTTGCAATCTGAACTACACCGAATTTAACATTTTCTTTGGAAAGATATTTATCATAAGCATCTGTCAATTCAACTGAGATTGAACCTAACCCATTATCAGGAACCTTAGTCAAATCCTCTTCAGGTAAAATCGTAATATTACCTACGCTTGGATCTTCTGTTACATCTGTTGCACGAATATTCATGCAAGGTACCAATAAAAGTAACAAGCTCAAAGCACAGCCTATTTTTTTCAGAAATTTCATTTTAACTTTCTCTCCTTTCTTTTCTTTAAAACATATTTAACTAACAAAATAAATACAATAACAAATGGAAGTGCTGTAAATGCAATTTCTCTTAAACTCATGACCTCTGGTTTGATAGCTTTCTTTTTCTTTGGATTATATGGAACACGCTTACCTGTGATAATCAACCTATGCGTATTGATACCATAGGGAGTACAGGTAATCAACGTTGCCAAGTCCTTACCTTCTTCAATCCCAATCACATCAGGAGCTTCATCTTTTTTTACAATTTCTATTTTATAGATTTGATAAGCCAATGTCTCACCACCTACTTTAAAATAGAAAAGGTCATTTTTTACAAGCTCATCTAAACGAGTAAATAATTTTGCGTTTGGCAAGCCTCTATGTCCAGAAACAACAGTTCTTGTGTTGATACCACCTACAGGAAATGATGATGTTTGTATATGGCCAATACCATTTGATAAAACATCATCATCTGTTCCATGATAGATAGGCAGGTTTACATCAATCTTTGGTATCTCAATCGTACCAATGATTCCTTTACCAGTAATATCAAGAATACTGTTATAGCTTTCATCACTCAGAATATCTGTGCTCATATCTCCTACAGATGAGTTTGAGATTTGAAACAGTGCTTCGTTGTATTCATGTGCCAACTCCACTTGTTCCTCGATTGTTTGCGTATCTGTAGCTGTTACTTCACTTTTATATGTTGATAACATATTGTTCTGTTCTACACCTGTATAGATACTCGACAACAATGGAAAAGCACATAACAAGACTCCTACTATATAAAGAAATTTGGTCGAGATTCGTTTCTTCTTTGGTTTCATTTCATTCAGCACCCCCAGAATGAAAGGATGGCAGTACTGCCACCTTTCATATTTTAATCAATTAGTCTTTGTTTTCACTTTTACGTTTTTTATCTAATACCAACGCTCCAACAACTGTGATTGTACCAGCTCCAAGGCAAATCATTGTCAAGTTAGAACCTGTGACAGGTAGTTTACTACCTACATAGTTTACTACAGTAATGTTAGCGGAACCGTCTGCTACATTAGTTTTTAAGTTTGTATCGCTTTCTTTGTAAGCACCGTTTAAGAATTCCTTAACATGAGCAGTTGCTTCTAATGTTTTTAAAGTCTTGTCAGTAGCACCTTCACCTACGTTGTAGTTGTTACGTTCATCCGTGAATGTTGGCTTGATGCTTAATACGATTGGATCTTGCAATTCACGGTATCCAGCTGGAGAATCCGTTTCTTTCAAGTAATAAGTTCCTTGATCCAAACCTAAGATAGTGAATACCCCTTTTGTATCTGAAACCATTTCTACTGCACTGCTAGGGCGTGTGCCTCCAGTGTGATCACTACCACCTAAAGAATCACGGTTCATCACGATATAACCGTGGGGAGAAGATTTAACATAAACTTCGTTTGTACAGTTTTTATCACTGTATAGACGGAATTTAGCATTCTTCAATAATTTGTTGTGGTTGTTGACCTTTAAGCCATTAATTTTATATGTGAAGCAAACTACTGTATCCCAAGGAGTTGTTCCTGTAGAACCATTTCCATCACTATCTGGGTTGTTGCTATATTCAAGGCGAACAGCATTTTCAAATCCAGCACGACCTGTACGAGTTGATGCGTTGTCATTCAATGTTGCATTATAGTTTAAACGAACAGATTGGCCATAAGTATTTTCGTTGTTGTTGTTCATTCCTTCTGGGAATTGTTTGTCAACGATAGCTTTTAAATCTGGAATTTCTGCATAGAATGTGTCTTCACCACTATTTTCAACAACTTTAAATTCATTACTCTTTAATGTATATGATTTCTTGTTGCTTGAAATTGTGATAGAAACAGAGTCTTTATTGAAAGTCAATGCATTGTCCATCTTGTCATGGAAAATCATTTTATATGTTTGATATCCATTCATGTCTGGCACATATGTATCGTGGTAATAAGGAACTGTCTGCCCAATTTCATAATCCCCAATATCATTCCATCCTACATTGTTGTCATCTTCATTAATTTTCTTAATCAAAGTAGGATAATCAGATTTGATATTAACCTGAGCATTAGGATTCGCTGTATTTGTTAAAATCAATGAAGCTGCTGAATGTGTATCCTGCACAGCAGTAACTTCATCTGTTAAATAATAACCATATCCTAATCCACTGAACTTAACAGAACCATCGACTGCATTTACAGCTGTAACTTTAACAGTATTTGGAGAAAGGCCTTCCTTAACGAGTTCATCTCTTAAAGCTTCAACGAAGTGACGATAATTGCTGTAACGTCCTTCTAATTTTTGATCTGCCTGAGCACCTTCAACTTTGTTAGTGTTTAAACTTTGAATATAGTCAATTACATCGTATTCAGTAACTGAAGAGGCAGATTTGTTGATTTTCTTACCAACAACAGTCTGTAAAGCTGTTTTGTAATCATTGTTCCATGTATAGTTGATTGATTCATTATCCACTGCATTTTCAGCGTCAAACAATTTATAGACTTGGAATTTTTTACCAATCAAAGATTGTCCTGCATTTGGTGTAATGGTAATCGAAGCATTCCCCTTGCCAAAATCAGCAACTCCGTCTGGAGTCGCATAAGTTTGCGTTGCTTCAGCAGCATAGACTGGAGCAACCAATTGAGCAACACATGTTGCTACAGGACTTAAAATCATAGACAATGCAGTTAGACCTGCAAAAACCACATTTTTAGTTTTCATTTTAATATCCCTCTTTCTTCATTATTTAGAATTCATCTTATCTTTTTTAGATTTATATAAAGCAAAAGCTATTACGGCAACACCTAATCCAATTAATAGGATTGTTCCATTTGAACCTGTTTCAGGTAATAACTGAGTTGTTTTGTTTGTAATATCTACTGCAACTACACGATTCTTTTTTGTTCCCTCAAGACGAATGTTGCCAGATGTTTTAGATGTGTTGTACTGTACATTGTCGATTGTAAAATCAAATGCGTTATTCTGTGGTGTAGCTTTTACATATACGGAATGTACATATGCCTTACCATTTTCATCCACTGGAATTCTATAGCCTTGAGGAGCTTTCGTTTCCTCGAAGTAGTATGTCTTTTCAATATCCAGATTTTTGAAAGTTAATACCCCTTTGTCATCAGAAGTCTGTGTATCCACTACATTCTTACAATCTGCATCGCTGTACAAAGTGAATTCCGCACCCTTTAAGGCTTTTCCATGTTCATTTGTTTTAGTGATCTTCAAATTGAAAGGATTTACCTTATCGCCAAATGTAGCATAGCCATCACCTGAATCTTTTGTACCATGTGTTACAAGACTGTTCGTTCCACTTGTAAATGTGATCTTGCCTGTACCAGAAGCGACATTGAATACAACCTCGTTTGGATTTAACTGATATCCATCAGGAGATTTGATTTCCTTGATTTTGTGAGTTCCCGAAGCCAAACCTGTGATCGTAATTTTACCGCTGCCATTTGTTGTTAATTCTTTCGTTGAACCATCTGGCAAAGTGTGAAGGAATACAGCACCTGCAACTGGTGTTGAAGTTCCTGCCTGTACCTTCTTGATGTCGAACTTAATTACCTTTTCATTGACTTCAGGATAGTTATATGTTTCAACTTTCTCGTTACTACCAGATGTGGTGATTTTTCTTACGAACACTTCATTATTGATAAAGTAACCTGTTGGAGCTTTTGTTTCCTGAACAGTAACAGTACCTACTGGTAAAGTTGGATATCCGTTCCTATTGAAATAGAACTCATCGCCAGAAACTTTAGATTTATCATTTAAAAGACAATATCCATCTGAATCTGTCTTTAACACCCAAGTTCGAGCCGGTGTCTGACCGGATTTAGCAGGGTCGGAATCATACAATCCTTTATAGTACTTTACCGTAAATTTGGCATTTGCCAAGGAAGCAGAACCTTGAGGCTTGTTCTTATTTGTTTCCTTATCCACTTTTCCAAGTAAAATACCGACTGGATCGGATTGTGGATAATCCACAAAATCATTCGATTCTTCGCCAATCCAAGTGTTCTTACCGGCTTCAATGACAACCTTCACAGCATTAGGATTTAAAGCATAGCCTTTTGGAGCTTTTGTTTCCTTCACGTAATAAGTTCCCGCTTCCAATTCGATTTCATTTGACCAGTTTTTGTTCTTTTCAGTGTCGTCGTATTTCCCAATCGTTAAAGTATTCACTTTATTTTTATCAGCTTTTGCATCGGCTTCTGTCTTATACACTCCATATTCAGCACCCTTCAATTCATAACATGGGTTATTGTCTGTAATAGCGGGGTTTGCTGATTTCTTCATGATTGACAGTTTCCCTTTAGACTGTACCTTGAAAGCAAGTTCAAAAACATTTCCAACGGTTTGAGGTGTTGAACCACCGAACTGATGTAGGTTTGTTTCAAATCCAAATACAACATGTCTGTATCCATTAATTGTACTTGCATCTAGCACACGTAATGTGCAGGTTGGATAACGCAAAGCATAACGGTTATTTTCATCAATTGTGCCTACAGCTGTTTTGATATGGTGACAGAAAGCCTGAATTGCACCATTGAATGCAACTGGATCTGAAACATCAGTTAAATGATATCCTCCATTCACCCATTGTCCATAACTGTTTCCATTGATATCACGCATCGTAAAATCAACAGTTGAGCCATTCATAGTAATAGACTGAGGAACCGCTAGAGCTGACTCCGTCACAGTACACTCTCCACCATCACCATCATTCCATCCCAATGAAGTGAAATATCCACCTGCTGTAGTTCTAGACTTATTGTATAGTTCCAATGGACCATCAATTGTCTGTACGTAGCTGTTATTACCAAATTTACCTACAATATCAATAGAGGATCCAACGCTAAACACGTCTTTTGTGCCTTCTGCTAAATAAGCCAGTACATTGATACTTCCAACTGTTTCTGTACCTAAACCAACGCCCGCTGCTCTTCCCTTTGACTTTGAAACAACAATCTCTAGTGATTTTAAATTGGCACCCATATAAGATAATGCCATTTCTCCTGTTTCAGGGTCATACGCACCATATTCAGACTCTAAAGGAACATCTGAACCATTCACATATACTTTTACATTTTTTGGAATAATATTACTTGCAGTCTTTTCAGAAGCAAGCTGAAAACGTGTTGTCATGAAAGGACGTAAACTTATTGAATCCCCTACCACACTGTCAATAGAACCTGTCTTATCAACAACTGTAGTTTTAACTTTAACATCGTTTTCTACATCAGCAGGAACTAAAAACTGTACCTGTAAATCTGAAAAATCTTCTTTTGGATTGTTATCTGTTTTTGCTTCTTTAGCCACAGTTTTGAAAACATCTTTATCAATTTTTAAGATGTGAGTTTTCTTATCATAAGAAAAGCCTTCTGTTAGCTGTTGACCATAATCATTTCCACGAGCCACATCATAATCGTACGGATAACTCTTCTTGGCTAAACCATTCACAAAAGGTGTGTCTGCCTGAATATAGTAAGCATCTCCATCTGTATATACTGTGCTTGGTTCCATTGTCTGCGTATAGATCGTATCCTTTGGATCTTTATCAATCAATACAGAAGTGATTGTATCGTTTTCAGATATAGCACTTGGAATTGCATACAAGTATTTTGTATATACGGTTTTAGATGTATCTATATCCATCTTTGAAAGATCCACGTCAAATGTGCCATATTTATCTGCATCTTTAGATTCAGCTACTACATCATTTGAAGTAGAAGCAGATTCATCGGAACTTTTGTCCTGAGAAGAATCATTACTTTCAGTTTTGCTTGAATTACTGTTTTCTTCTTTTTGTGTTTCATTTTGTTTGAACACTACGTTAAAAGAAGCATCAGCCGTCTTTGTTGTGTATGCAAAGCTGAAAGATTTTTTTCCACTTGTAAATCCAGAGATCGTACTGTCATTTAAAGTAATATCATCAATAACTGCATTCTCATTGGATTTAGAAACAATTTTAACCTCTGTACCTTCGTCATAATCGGCATTATAACTTTCTCCATCAGACAGTGTTTTTGTGAAATCGCCTGATGAAAGTGTAACTGTACCATCCCCTACAACATTCACTGAAAAGCCTGCCGTATTTACTGTTCGAGCCGTCGTTTCTTCTGCATAAGCAGGAAGCACCAGATTCAGTGAAGTTAACACAGTTACAAAAA